>ERZ773103.3964-NODE-3964-length-11438-cov-4.432311_pt1 | contig 11438 bp, 6 predicted proteins | sample MGYA00511118_ERZ773103 | MGnify/ENA primary metagenome ERZ773103 (study PRJEB29015, sample SAMEA2737821) | human gut metagenome | biome: human gut; feature: human-associated habitat; material: faeces | place: China | collected 2012 ... | reverse complement strand
AGATGTCTGTGATTCTTTTGCTTCAAGGGCTTTTTCAGCATTGGTTAATGCAGCCTGCATGGTCGTCCATGTTGCAGCTGTATAATCATTCTTATTGAGTCCCTTCGCTGTCGCAATCACTTTTTCAAGTGCCGCTGCATCCACAGATTCTGTCTCATCTTTCTTGTTATCCTCTGATTCAGCAGGTGTTGCCGCTTTCAGTGCATCAATGGAAGCCTGAAGGCTTGCGGCTGCAGCATCAACTGCATCCTGGGATTCTTTTACCTCAAGGGCTGCTTTGGCAGAAGTCAGTTCTGTCTGCATTGCTTTCCAGCTGTCTGCTGTGTAATCAGCCTCTTTCAGTCCTTCTGCCTTGGCAATAGTTGCTTCAAGCGTTGCTGTGTTGACTTCTGCTGGAGCAGGCGCCACTTTTGTTGTATAAGTGAAGCTCTGTGGTAAATAACCAGTTGCACTTACTGTGATCTCAAATGTATCACCTTCTGCAAATGGTGCTGCATCTGTCTTAATAGAACCATCTTCATTAATAATAACTGTTGCACCGTGACCTGATGCTTTGTAATCTGTACCATTGACATTGACACTTGTAATATTCTTGATGTAATCAGCAAATTCTTCATCTGCCGCATCTGCTGTCTTAACAAGTGCCTTCTTATCCGCATCATATGCAGCTGGCATTGCTTCTGTGTAAAGTTCAAATTCTGTTGTAATATCTGCATATTTGCCATTCTTATCAGAAATTGTTAATGTGTATTTACCTTTCTTTGCATTGCTGAATGTTAATACACCCTTCTGAACGCTTACTCCGTCAAGACCATCCACTTTATACTCAGCAACATAATCTTCCGGAAGACCGGTTACAGTAGCTTCTGTCTTGCCTGCTGTAACAGCTGCATTGGCTACTTCAAGGTCATGTGTGAATTTAACCGGTACATAAATATCCGCAAGTGGAATATTGTACATGCCTTTATCTGTATAGCAGGTAACAGAAGTAATGGTCTGACCCATCATTGCTTTATAATGAGCAGATGAAGTCGGGCAACCATGAACAGATTCTGTAAAGCCTGTTGACCAAGCCAGTTCTTTCATTTTCCAGATGTTTTCAAGATGACGCAGACCGTAGCTGCTGCCCCCTTTTGTATTGATCACAACACCATTGATTTTTGTTGCGCCATGCTCTGTCAGTTTATTACGAAGGCCATCAATATCCAACTGATAATCGCCGTAACGGGTCTCCGTTGACAGTTCTGCACTTAAGCCCTCCAGTGTTGTCACATCACCAACTGTCTTGCCGAATGTCAGATTGCCATCTCCATCCACAGATACTTCCTTATAACAAGAAGGTACTTCTGTCAGATTATAATATGCATAATCTTCATTCTGGAAGAGTGCATCTTTGCCTGTATAAGTTGTTGTACTTGTCTGTCCTTTGATTGTAACTGTGATATCAACAGAATCTGTATCTGTCACCTGTTTGTACTTTGACAGATCAACGTTCTTATCCACTTTTACAGGGAATGTGATACCATCGATCTGGCTGCCGTCTGCATTAACATGATAAGAACCTCCAGACAAGCTTGCTGTTCTTGTCTTATTCAGCGTTGCCGATGTAAATACGTCTACATCCACATCATTTTTTACTTCTGCCTTGTAGAACTTTGCATATGGGATGTTCATTAAAACATATGTTGCCTGCTCATTCTGAGCTTTTACAAGTGCTTTAATCGCTGCATTCAGATGTTTTGTTGCTTCATCTACAGTTGACTGTGTATGAGGATTTGCAAGTTCCTCCTTAGCTTCTGCAAGTTCTAACTGCATTGATTTCCAGCTGTCTTCTGTGTAATCATCTGCACTTAGACCTTCTGCCTCTTTAATAGCTGCTTCAAGTTTGCTTGTATCCTTGACAGCATCATCGCCTTTGACAATATTTTCATCCGTTGCCTTGAACTTATATGTTGCATTTTCATAGCCGAGGGCTCTAATTGTAATTGTCCAGTATCCTGTACCGTCTGTTCCTTCCGGAAGCTGGCATCTTAATGAATCCGTCAATCCAAGCTGAATACCCATTGATTTATGCATCCAGTTATCTGCCGCAAACTTCGTACCAAATGTTCTCAGTGGTGTTGTGTAAGTACTGTCATCTCCATAGTATGTCCATGTTACAGCCTGCATGTTGGAACCAAGATCACCATAATTTCTTGTCAGATCAACTCTTAAAAATTCACCATAAGAACCATTTGCTTTTTTCACGGTCAGGCCTGCTTCATCTGCTGACAGAGCTTTTAATGACTGACCGGAAATACCTGAACCAGGTCCATTTTCGCTTGCTGAAAAACTGAATGTTCCGTCTGTGTTCTTTGTTGCTGTCTTTAAGCCGTTTGTTCCGACTGTTACACTGGCTTTTTCAGTGTAGGATGACAGGTTGACTTCTGAATAGCCGCCGGTCAGAGTGCCGCCATTTTCTACTACCACATATTTATTGCAGAAATCTTCATAATCTGCTGCTGCTACTTTTACAGGTACATATTTCAGTCCTGTTACCTCATAATGATCAAATGTTTTTCCATTAACTGTCTTTGCCTTTGAATTGAAAGCAACTGTACTTCCATCTGTCAATAACAGTTCTGATGCTGATTTCCAACCTGCTACTTTATAGCTGTTTCCGTCTGCATCATAAATTGTTGCGATACACTGGAAACTTCCTCTGTGCAAACCATGATTGGCTGTTGCTCTTGTGACTGTATCAAAAGCGCCTTTATCAGACTCACCTCGTTTATCTACAGCTTCAGATGTAGAAGAATCACCTGCTGCATAAACAGCCTCGTTTGCCCAGTATTCAGACCATGTCAGACCTGCGTAAACATATTTGTACTGAGTGTTTGCTTTGTATGTAAATTTGTAGTTATTATCATACCCTTCAGATGTCACTTTAATCTCAAATTCCTGACCATCCTTCGCATCCGCAAATGGTTTTGCAGCAGTATTAATTGTGCCGTCTGCATTAATAATAGTCACACTGCCTCTGCCTGTTGCGTTATAAGCTTTACCATCTACAGAAACGGACTCAATATTCTTTACATAAACATTCACATCATCTGCTGTATAGCCATCTGCAGCCACAAGAGCCTCTTTGTCACTATCATACGCAATCGGGGTTACTTCTGATGACAATACAAACCCTGCTGTCAGGCTCGCATATTTTTCACTCTTATCAGATACAGTCAATGTGTATCTTCCACCTCTGGCCTGTTCAACTGCAAATGTCAGCTTGCCATTTTCAAACTTGACATCACTGAGTCCATCCACACTGTATTCAGCAGCATAATCTTCCGGAAGGCCTTCAACAGTTGCTGATACGCTGCCATCTGAAGCCTTACCATCCTCAACATTGACACTACCATTAAATTTAACAGGGACTTTGATATCTACAGGGATTTCATAAACACCTGCATTGGTGTAATACGTAATCTTGTTGATTGTCTGACCCATCATCTTCTCATAATTTTTGTATTGAAGTGAATTGCCATGTGCTTTTGTTACAAATCCTGTACTCCATGCCAGTTCAGAAATTCTCCAGATATTTTCAAGATGACGCATACCATAATTAGAGCCTTCTTTTGTGCCTACGACAACACCATAAACTGTTGTAATATCATCTGGCAAACCTGAAAGATTCATCTGATAATCACCATATTTTGATGATGTTCTGAAATCCACAGTCACATTACTCAATGTCTTAACTTCTGTGCCTTCAACTTTTCCAAAGCTTAATGTACCATCTTCATTAACTGTTGCTTCTTTGTAGTAAGATGGGGCTTCACTTAAAATATAATAGGAATAGCTTGCGCTTTCAAATAATGCATCTTTTCCTTCGTATGTCTTTGTCTGTTCTCCGCCTTTACCTGAAACTGTAATATCTACTTTAGATTCGTCTGTAATCTTTGTATATTTCTTAAGTGCGGAAATATCACTTACTTTTACCGGATATACAACACCTGTAATATCTGTACCATCACTGTTCACATGATAGGAACCGGCTGTAAGTCCGGAATTTCTTGTTTTCTGTTTTGTTGCAGATGTTACAGCATCTACATCATCGTCACCTTCTGCTGCATAGAACTTGTCGTAAGGAATATTCATTAATACATAAACTTCCTTTGCTACTGCATTCTTTTCAAGATTCTCAATAGCCTTTGTCAGTTTTGCCTCTGCTGCATTCACCTTTTCCTGGCTTTCCTTTGCTTCAAGAGCTGCCTTTGCTTCTGTCAGAGCTGTCTGCATTGTCTTCCAGCTATTTTCCGTGTAATCTGTCTCTTTATCCTTAAGTGCATCTGCCTTTGCAATAGCTGCATCAAGTTTTTCAGTGTCGACTTTTACCTCTTCTGGTTTCTTTTTAAGGTCACCAATTGCTGCTGTCAGATTGTTTGCTGCCGTGTTTACTGCATCCTGGCTTTCCTTTGCTGTAAGAGCTTCATCCGCTGCTGTCAAAGCTGTCTGTAATTTAGCCCAGCTGTCGGCTGTATAATCTGCTGCCGTCAGACCTTTTGCCTTTGCAATAGCTGCTTCAAGGTTGGATGTGTTGACTTCAACTGTTGCTGATGGCGCATCATTAATCTCAGAAACAAGTGCTGATTTAATTGCCTTTGATGAATATGTAGCAGATGATTTTGCATCCACATTCCAACTATTAATTGTATCTTCTGTCGCGTCTTGTTCTACTAATGATTTATAACCCACAAAATTAATATTTTTCTTTGGATTTGAATATCCATTCTCAGCCCTATCCAGATAAGTGTTATTGCCTTCATCATAGTCTCCAATAGGGGTTACTTTGATTGAAGAAAATTTTCCATTTTCTACTGTTAGTGCAACAGAAACCTTATATTCATCAAAGCTTTCGTTTCCATCAGAAACCGTTACTTCCTTTTCGTACACACCATCCTTTGCCACCTGTCCCCCAGTCACCGCAAACGCAGTTGTCGGGCACACGCCGGCTGTCATCGCTGCAATCATCAGACCGGCCAATGTCTTATTAATTAATTCATTCTTTTTCATATCGTCCTCCTTATTTTTAATATGTCATGATAAACCAGCATCTTTTATTAAAAACCAGCGTTAGTACACGCTAATCATTAATCTTTTTTATAGAGCTGTCTGCCGCAGCAGTCCAGCTCCGTTTTTAAATTACATTTTAAATTCCCAGCCAGATAAAAAGGCCTAACAAAATCAGTGCCCTAACTATCGTCAATCCCACTTCGTTGCCTTTGATTCCCTGTAATCCACAATGAATATTGGCACGCGGGCAGGTGTCAATACACTTCTGACACTGGAAGCAATCACCACTGATATCCAGCGTTCCCACTTCCGGCAATCCAATATCCGACGGGCATTGTTTTGTACAGGCACTGCAGCCTTTGATACACTGTTCCCGTTCTCTCTTAAGGGTGAAGAACGGCAGCATCGGCAGTAATGAGAATACTGCACCCATCGGACACAGGAATCGACAGAAAAATCTTTCCTGAAGGGCCATGCCCACCATAATCAGTACCAGCAGGACAATTCCCAGCAGATAGCCGCCTAACTTAAAGTTAAAGGCATGCAGCATAGAGAAAACATCCCATGGACTGTACCCCTGTGTCTGACTGTACACACCTTTGAAGCAAAGGAGTACAATCACAGCCAGCACAACGTATTTCACCATTGAGAGTTTTGAAGTCACTGTTTCCGGCAGTTTCACTGGCTTTTTCTTGATTTTTTTGCAAATCCACACATAGACAAAGTGAACTGCATCCCCAAAACTTCCGAATGCACAGGCAAATCCACAGAAGAAACGCCCGAATACAATGGTATACAGACACAGGACAATCAGTACCGACACAAAAGAGGTTAAACCAATTTTTTCTCCCGCGCCTAACTGTGTAAAAATATATTTAACGCCTGCAAAAGCCGCTGTATAAGCAGATGGAAGGAACAGAAAATACAACAGCTGTATCACTGCCCGAAGCCATCCATGTATCTGCTTTCGCTGTTTTTTTGTAAGATTATGTATATCCCATTTACTCATTTAATTTGCCGCCTCTTCTAACGCCTGTGCCACAGCATTTTTTATACCTGTTGAACTGAATGTCGCACCGCTGATCGTATCCACTTCTGCACTCTGCGCATCGATGATAGCCGGAATAATGTCCTTGGCCATCGAAAGATAGGCGCCATCTTCTTTTTCTGCTGATACAATACTGATATCTGTAATGGAACCGCCCTCAACGGTGACTTCCACCTGAATGGCTCCACCAAATCCCTGTGCCTCGCCTTTCCAGATGCCATCTTCATAACTGCCGCCTGCCGCATCCTCCTTGGACTGCATGACAGACTGCTTATATAATTTGGCACTTTCCAGGTCTGCTGTCAGTTTCGCAATCTGATCATCCTTATCCCGCAGTGTCAATACAGTGTTATAGCCGATTAACAATGCAACGATGAGTACCAGATTCACCGCTCGAACCGAAAATGTTTTCATCTCTATTTACCTTCCTCTGCCAGTTTTTTTGCTTCATCCAGTGCTTTCTGGCAGCCTTCGATAATCGCATTGGAGGAACAGGTTGCTCTTGCAACTGTATCAATGCCTTCCGGCATACCCTTTTCTGTAATCTGTGTCACCACACCCACAGACTTTGAAGTGCCTTGGGCTGCTCTCGTAATATAACGGTCGTTACTGCTGTCACCGTTGCCACTGATATCAGAAATATCTGTAATCTTATCATTTTCAATTCGCACCGTCATGGTCAAATCGTAAGCATCGAAATCTCCATTTGCATCCGGCTCACAGATGACAGATACTGTATAAGCGCCGTCTGCATAGATTCTGTTTGTCGGTTTCTCTGTCTCGCTTTCTCCCGGTTCTGTCTCATCTGTTTCTTCCGGTGTACGCTTTGCTGCTTCCAGTGCCTTCTGGCATCCCTCGATAATGGTATTGGATGAGCAGGTTGCTCTTGTCACCGTATCAACGGCATCAAGGCCACCTTTTTCTGTAATCTGCGTTACAACCCCCGGCAGTTTTGAAGTACCTTCTGCTGCACGTTTGATATAGCTTTCATTGGATTGATCGCCATCACCGACAATGTCTGTGACTGCTGTAATTTTGTCATCTTTGATATGAACGGTCATGGACAGATTGTAAGCTTCAAAATCCTGATCTTCATCCGGTTCACACACAACAGAGACGGTATAGGCGCCATCAATATAAATGCTGTCCTTATTGTCTGTCTCTGTTTCACTTTCCGTCTCAGTTTCAGTTTCTGTCTCTGTCTCCGTTTCCGATTCTGCCGGTTTACCGCTGTTACCGTTTTCAGCTGCTTTGAAAGCTTCCCTCAGGGCTTCGATAATACCGTTGGAGCTGTAGGTTGCTCCAGACACAGTGTCTATACCTGACAAATCTGTTGACTGGTTTTTCAGAACTTCGTTAATAATACTCTTGGCTCTGTTAAAGAAAGCCGCATCATCTTCACACTCTGTCACCAGTATGGCTTTGATGGTCTTATCCTGGATCACAACTGCCAGCTGAATATCTCCGGCATATCCTTCACCTGTGCCATAATAGATGCCCTCTTCGTAAGGTACTTTTCCTTCGACAATTGTCGAATTATTGTTGCTGTTGTTATTGTCATTATTGTTATTGTCATCATTGCTGTCATCGGCATCATTTGAAGAACCATTAACTACTGCCTGCTTCAGTGCCGCCCGCACCGCATTAATAATACCCCTGGAGCTGTAAGTTGCTCCAGACACCGCATCCACGTTGGTACTCTGCGTGCTGATGATATTGGGGATCAACCCCTGTGCCTGACTCATAAAGCTGCTGTCATCATTATGATTGACCACATTGATTGTCTCGATTCTGCCACCCGAAATGACAACTTCGACCTGCACTTCGCCGTTGAATCCTGTACCACTGCCATAATACGTGCCATCTTTCCATGTCTGATTCGTGTCATCTACAGTTTCAATCGTTGGCGCGCTTTGCGTGCTGCTATTCGCTGCTGCTGCAGTTGTATTCGTATCCTGTTCACCTGTCAACGCATTTTTTACCGCACTGATAATACCATTGGAGCTGTAAGTCGCACCTGACACCACATCCACATCCAATGTCTGCCCGGCAATGATCTTATCAATAACGCCCTTTGCTCTATTAAAAAACGCTTCGTCATCCTGTGTACTGAGGATATTGATTGCCACAATACTTTTATCCTTAATTTCCACAGAGACAGAGACAGTCCCTGCAAAGCCGGTACCACTGCCTTTATAAAAGCCATCTGCCAAATCGAAGTTTCCCTTCTTGGCCTGCTCAGTTTCTTCTGTTTCCTGCTTTTTCTCTTTTGCATCAGCCTCGGCACTCTGAAAGGTTTCCGGCTGCTCCACCTCATAGACAGGTGCTGCATAACCTTTCAATGCCATAGCGACGCATCCCACGACCGCCACTGTTGCCAGCATTGGCATATAATTGCCAAATCTTTTCCATCCTTTCATTTCCCGTCATCCTCTTCTATTTTTTATGATTTCAACTTCTCTATCGGATGTAAAACTATCCTTAATGCCTTCTGAAACATAAAGCTTCTCATCATCTGTCAGGAGAATCATATCAAATTCATCACTGTGCGCTTTCCAGTAATCGGTGGCTTTGTCCTTTCCCATAACAAACAAAGATGTGGAAAGGCCGTCTGCCAATGTACCATCAGTACTGACAATGGTTACAGAAACCAGTCCGTTTTCTGCAGGATATCCTGTTGCCGGGTCAATAATATGATGATAAGTCACACCATCTTTTTCAAAATAGCGCTCATAACCGCCGGATGTAATAATGGCCTTATCCTTTGTCTCAAGAACCCCCAGATACTCATCTTCTGAATCAGGACTCTGTACCGCTACACGCCACAGACTGCCATCCGGCTTAGTGCCAAATACCTGCGCATTGCCGCCTAAGTTGACCAGTCCGCTTGTTACACCTTTTTCCCTGTAAATGTCCATAATCCTGGATGATGTATAGCCCTTTGCAATACCACCGAGATCAATCTGGACACCGTCCTTTTTGAAGCTGACGGTTGAAGTCTCCTTGTCATAGTCAATCAAAGAAGGATCAGCCAGTTCCAGCGTTGCCTTCAATATGTCTGTATCCGGCACCTGATAATTACCGTCAGTAAATCCCCAGGCCTTCATCACCGGGTAAATCGCCACATCAAAAGCACCATTTGTACTCTCATATAGTTCCAGAGAACGCTCCATCAAAAGAGCGCCGTCTTCTGACAGCTGTCCGCCGTTATTTGCATTAATCTGACCAATCTCGCTGTCTTCCTTTCCTGTGGACAACAGTGCATCCAATCGTGTAATCTCATCTACTGCTGCTTCAACAGCCGCATCACCGTTAGGGCCATAAGCCTTCACTGTCATATAAGTATCCATGGCAAAAACATCTCTGACCGCCTCTGTATCATCAGAAGCATTTTCTGAAGTCAGTTCCGAAGATGTGACAACATTTTCAGAACTCACCTCAGAAGAGGTCGCTGTTTCCGTTGAAACATTTCTCCCGGAACAGGCTGTCAAAATGGCAATTACCACAGATATCATAATAGTTCTTATTATTTTCTTCATCCATAATATCCTTTCATTCAGTTAGGTTCTACTAACGATTAGTATTTTATCGTGTAAAAAAAAAGCTGTCAATAAAAAAAAGCCGCTAAACATGCGGCTTAAATGATAAATTCTCTTAATAGGATTTAGCAATAAAATTTTCTCAGTTACTTTAAATTAGTTGATAACAACTTATCATTAACAGTAACGTAAATCATTTTCATTTATTTTCTTTACCAGCTCTCAACCATGGCGATATTCGAACCCCCCCCACGACATACAAAAAGCCCCGCGGCCAAAGCCGCAGGGCAAACATAATACATCTTGTATGAAATTATGCGTTTGCTTTCTTAATCTGTTCGATCATGATAGGGATGATAGTGAACAGGTCACCAACGATACCATAATCAGCAACATCAAAGATAGGTGCATCTGGGTCTTTGTTGATTGCTACGATGCAATCAGAACCAGAGATACCAGCAGCATGCTGGATAGCACCGGAAATACCACAAGCGATGTACAGCTTAGGACCTACAGTCTTACCTGTCTGGCCTACCTGATGAGCACGTGGAATCCATCCTTCATCAACAGCTGCACGGGAAGCACCTACTGTTGCGCCCAGTACATTTGCTAATTCACGGATAACACCAAAGCCTTCTTCTGAACCTACGCCACGACCACCGGAAACGATGATTTCAGCTTCTTCAAGGTTAACAGCTTCAGCAACTTCTTCGATTCTCTCAATCAGTTTTGTTCTGATCTGATCAGCAGCTACGTGGATATCTTCACGAGTGATTGTACCCTCTCTGCCTTCAACCAGTTCAGGTTTCTTGAATACACCTGGACGAACTGTACCCAGCTGTGGACGGTTATCCGGGCAAAGGATCATAGCCATCAGGTTACCACCAAATGCCGGACGTGTCCAAACCATGTTGCCAGCTTCTACATCATAGTCAAGACCTGTACAGTCAGCTGTAAGACCTGTATTCAGATCACAAGCCATCTTAGGACCAAGGTCACGACCGTTGTTGGTAGCACCGATCAGGATTGCTGATGGTTTATGCTTGTCAACAAGTGTCTTCATAGCGATGCTGTATGCATCTGTTGTATAGTTAAAGTATTCGTCGCCTTCAACGAGAATAGCTTCGTCAGCACCGTATTCGATTGCTTTCTTAGCGATATCTTCAACCTTACCGCCGATGACAACTGCAACAAGCTTAGCGCCCATCTTATCTGCAAGTTCACGGCCTGGATTAAGAAGTTCGTAGCCAACTGGCTTTACTTCATTCTCTTCTGTCTCTACAAATACCCAAAGATTCTTATATTCTTCAAAACTCATGCCCATATCCTCCTTACAGTACTTTGGCGTCTACAAGCAGATCAACAAGCTTAACTGCTGATACTTCAACTTCGCCTTCATTAACCATTACACAGTTCTTATTCTTCACTGGTGTAAATGTCTTTCTAACCTTTGTAGGAGAACCCTTAAGACCACAACGTGTCAGATCGATATTCGGAATATCTTCTGATGTGATAACTGGGATTTCTTTCTTACGGGCTGCCATCTTACTCTTGATCGTAGGATATCTTGGCTCAAATTCAGTCTTAACAACTGTTACGATTGCTGGTTTCTGAACAGAAATCATATCGTAACCTTTGTCGCTTTCTCTCTTAACGATGATATCATCGCCTTCTACAGAAACTTCTGCTGCATATGTAACCTGTGCAAGACCCATATGTGCTGCAATTTCAGGACCAACCTGACCTGTACACCAATGAGAGTTGCAATTTCAGCCATTGAAACAGACTGATTATTTAAC
>ERZ773103.3960-NODE-3960-length-11445-cov-14.801141_pt1 | contig 11445 bp, 10 predicted proteins | sample MGYA00511118_ERZ773103 | MGnify/ENA primary metagenome ERZ773103 (study PRJEB29015, sample SAMEA2737821) | human gut metagenome | biome: human gut; feature: human-associated habitat; material: faeces | place: China | collected 2012 ... | reverse complement strand
AACTGGAGACCTCATCCTTACCAAGGATGCGCTCTACCAACTGAGCTATAGCAGCACATCACAGCTCGATAAGTATAGCACAGCTTGGCCGGCTTTGCAAGCCTTTTTTGCAAAAATAAAAAAATTAGTGCAAAAAGTCCCCGGAGCATCCGCAGACGCTCCGGGGACTCTGGAAATGCGTTTACTTTGCCAGACTGGTCAGGATGGGCTCGCACTGCTCCACGGTAGAGGAGAGCATCAGGTTGTAGGCGGTGACCATCTCCTGAATGGCGGTGCGGTTCTCCTTGGTCAGGGCGTAGCTCTGGGTGGTGCCGTCCCGGCCAACGAATACGGCGGTGACGCTCTTGGCGTTCAGCCACTCGCTCAGCAGGCTGACCTCCTCGTCACTCAGCTGGAACAGCTCCATGTCGAACCAGCAGCCCAGATCCTGATCGTAGCCGCCGCCGTATTCCTCGTCACAGGTAAAGGTGTACAGCTCGTCATCAGCAGATACGTTGACCGTTTTGATGTCCAGCTTCTTGCTGCCCACATAGGTCAGGATCATATTAAAGGCAATGCTATCGTCCTGCAAGAACATATAGGGGTACAGCCCGCAGGACTTTTTATCCATGCTGGCCTGCTCCTGCGGAGAGGAAAGATCCCAGCCGCCGGCCTCCTCGTCGTAGGTGACGGTGAACTTGGAAAAGGCGGCCTTGAGTTCGGCATCGCTGGGGGCGGCGTTGGTAGCCTCCACAGCAGCGGGGGCGGCGGGCAGTGCGGGCGCAGCAGCCGAAGCGGCCATGCCGCCGCACAGCATGGCGGCAGCGCACAGACCGGCAACGACGCGCCGGAACAAACGGGAAGATCTCATAAGTCAGCACTCCTTTCCATTTTCGAAGGGGGATCTCTGGCTTCAGTATATCGCAGCACGACAGAAAAAGCAAGAAAACTGTCACGAAACGCTCTGCCGCTGACACGAAACGACTTTAGCCCACCTGATGCTCTTCCAGCCAGCGGGTCATCTGCTGGGCAATGCCCTTGACGCTGCCTTCCTCAAAGGGCACCTTCAGCCCGGCGGTCTGCAGCAGCTCGGTGTAGCTGGCAAGACCGGCGCGGCGCACCAGTTTGAGGTAGCGCTCCCATGCGTCCTTGTGGTCGTCAAGGCTCAGCAGGAAGAACTGCAAGGCGGCCATGGTGGACAGGCAGTAGTCGATATAATAGAAGGGGCACTCGTAGATGTGCAGCTGGCGCTGCCAACCGGCACCGCGGCCGTAGAAGGGCAGATTGTCAAAATCGATCCACGGACGGTACTTCTTTTCCAGCTTGAGCCACTCGGCGTTGCGCTGGTCGGGGGTCAGGTCTGGGTTCTGATACATGATGTGCTGGAACTCGTCCACGGCGCAGCCGTAGGCAAGGAACACAAAGCTGTCCTCGGCGTGGAGCAGGGCGTACTTCTCGGTGTCCTTGCCGAACAGCAGGTGGTGCCACGGCGCGGTGAGGAACTCCATGGCCATGGAGTGGATCTCGGCGCTCTCCATGGCGGGGCATTCCAGATCGGCAGGCACGTTGGGGTCGCGCTCGGCCACATAGCCCTCAAAGGCGTGGCCGCACTCGTGGGTCAGCACGTCCACATCGCCGGAGGTGTTGTTCCAGTTGGCAAAGATGAAGGGCGCTTTGTAGCTGGGCAGACTGGTCATGTAGCCGCCGGACATCTTGCCGGGGCGGCTTTCCACGTCAAACAGCTCGTTGTCCTGCATAAAGTCGATGAACTCCGCCGTTTCGGGGCTGAGTTCGTGGTACATGGTGCGGGCGGCGTCCATGCGTGCCTGATAGCCCGGGATGGGCTTGGGGTTGCCGTCCTTGAAGATGATGGGCAGGTCGGTAAAGGTGGGGTGGGTGATGCCGGTGCGCTTGGCGCGCATGGCCATCACCTTTTGCAGCTCGGGCACAACGTCCCTTGCCACCTGATCCCGGAAGGCCTGAATTTCGGCCTGTCCGTAGCCGATGCGGTTCATGCGCACATAGGAAAGCTCGCTGTAATCCTTGTAGCCCAGCACCTTGGCCTGCTGATTCAGGTTCTTGACGATCTTGGTGTACAGTGTGTCCAGCTCGTCCCGGTGGGCGTCAAAGTAACCGGCCTCGGCTTCGTAGGCGGCGCGGCGCACGGCGGGGTCCAGATCCTCCTTGTAGGGGCCCAGCTGGGGGATGGTCAGCTGCTTGCCGTCCAGCTCCACCAGCGCACCGCCGTAGATCTGCTGGTACTGGCTGACCAGCGCGTTGAACTCCTGCTGCAGCTCCACGGTGCGGTCGTCCATGCCCAGCACGGCGTTCTTCATACCGGCTACGCAGGTGGTGCCGAAGTGCTCGGTAAGGGCATCCACATAGGGGTTTGCCAGAAATGCCCGGCTGATCTCCACACTGGCGTTGGTCACGGCGGGGCCGTTGGCATCAAAAAAGTCCTGCTCAGCCTTCCAGTAGGCATCGCGGGTGTCACAGGTGTAGTGGATGTTGGCCAGCTGGGAGGCGGTGGTGTAGTCCGCAAAGGCGCGGCTCTGCTCGTAGTACACCTGAATGAGGGCGTCGTCGTCCTGCGCATCGGCGGCCTTGGCGGCCAGCTGCTTGCACCGTGCCAGCAGGGCGTTGATGTCCGGGCGGGTATAGGTCATTTCGCTGAATTTCATGGAAAATTTCCTTTCCGGGGCAGTTTCCCCTTTGGTATCTTGTGTTCATCTTACCACGTTCTGCGCCAAAAGAAAAGAGGGAGACAGGCAAGCAAAAGTCCTACGTTTATACAACACTGCCAAAAATAAAAACGCTCCTTTGGCAAAGATGTCTGTTTGGGTGCTTGCAGTGCAGCAAAAAAAGGATTATAATGGCATCATCAACAGAGTAAGACCCTGCGCGTTAAGTGCCGCATCAACGGGGAGTTGTGCTGCGGACGAAGGTATTGACCGCGGTGCAGGGTCTGCATCCCGCTGCTGCATGGACTTGGGTGCAGGCGAGAGCCGTCTGCGGTTTTTGCCCGGAAGTGAATGTTGTTGGAATTCACGCCCTCCTTTGTGCGGTCTGTCACAGGGGAGGGCGTTTTTGCGTCCTGCCTGCTGTTCCTTTTTAAGGAGGACAACTACAATGAACGACAAAAAAACTTCGGTGCGTACCCTGACCATGCTGGCTTTGCTGGTAGCCATGAGCATCGTGTTCAGCCGGGTGCTGAGCATCTCCACCGGCTTCGTCCGGTTCAATCTGGGCAGTCTGCCGGTGCTGCTGGCGGCGGTGGTGTTCGGCCCCGGCGCAGGCTTTGCGGTGGGTGCAGTGGCCGATATCATCGGCGGTGTGCTGGCGGGCTACGCCATCAACCCGCTCATCACGCTGGGTGCGGGCGCCATCGGCTTAGTGGCGGGTTTTGCGTGGCAGAAGCTGAGCAGCCTCTCCACCAACCTGCGGCTTGCAGCCAGCGTGCTGCTGGGGCATTTTGTGGGCTCCATGGTCATCACCTCGCTGGCGCTGCGCCTGTTTTACGGCTATCCGTGGGCAACGCTGGCGGTGCGCATCCCCAACGCCCTCATCCTGAGCGCCGTGAACGTTGTGCTGCTGCGCATCCTGCTGGAAAACCGCAGCCTGATGAAGCTGGCAAAGAAGTAAGAGACTCGTAAAATGGAACACCGGAGCGTCTGCCGACGCTCCGGTGTTCCGAAATTTTTAATATTATTCCTTGAATCGAGGCAGTATCTATGAACTACGAACAGGCAATGGAATACATCCACGCGGTGCAGTGGGCGGGGCATAAGCCCGGGCTTACCCGTACCCGCACCCTGCTGGCTGCACTGGGCGACCCGCACAAAAAGCTGCAGTTCGTCCATGTGGCGGGCACGAACGGCAAGGGCAGTACGGCGGCGATGCTGGCTTCCTGCCTGCAAGCCGCCGGTTACCGGGTGGGGCTGTATACCTCGCCCTTCATCAACCGCTTCAACGAGCGCATCCAGATCAACGGGCAGCAGATCCCGGACGAAGCGCTGGTGGAGCTGGTGGAGCAGGTAAAGCCCGCCGCCGATGCCATGGAGGATGTGCCCACCGAGTTTGAAATCATCACCGCACTGGGAATGCTCTATTTTGCGCAGCAGCAGTGTGATATCGTGGTGCTGGAGGTGGGGCTTGGCGGCACGCTGGATTCCACCAATGTTATTGAAAAGCCTGCCTGCGCGGTGATCACGGCACTGGGCATGGATCACGTCAAGGAGCTTGGCCCCACGCTGGCGGATATCGCCGCCGCCAAGGCCGGCATCATCAAGCCGGGCTGCCCGGTGGTGAGCTACGGCGGCGCACCGGAGGCAGACGCCGTGCTGCGCCGGGTGGCGGCACAGCAGCACGCTCCCTTTACCGAGGTGGACTTTGCAAAGCTGCAAATCACCGGCGGGGATTTGGACGCAGTTACCTTCAGCTTTGACGGGCTGGACGGGGTGCGGCTGCCGCTCATCGGCAGCTATCAGCCCCGCAACGCCGCGCTGGCCATCACCGCCCTGCGGGTGCTGCGGCAGCAGGGCTGGAACATTCCGGAAAGTGCCATCCGCGCCGGGCTGGAGCAGGTAAGCTGGCCCGGGCGCTTTGAGCTGCTGCGCCACAGCCCGGCCTTTGTGCTGGACGGCAGCCACAACGCCCACGGGATGCGCGCCACAGTGCAGAGCCTGAAAGACCGCTTCCCCGGGCAGAAATTCGTCTTTCTGGTCAGCATCATGGCCGACAAGGACGTGGACGAGATGCTGGCGCTGCTGGCACCGCTGGCCGAGCGGTTCGTGACCGTGACGGCGCACAACCCCCGCGCCATGCCGGCGCAGACGCTGGCGGAGCATATCCGCGCCTACGGCTGCACCGCCGAGGCTGCGGACAGCATTGAGGCCGGTGTAGCGCGTGCGGAAGAACTGGGCGGCGAAGGCCCGGTGTGCGCACTGGGAACGCTGTATTTCTCCGGCGATGTCCGGCAGGCCTTTGCCAAAATAAATAAAGCATAAAGCGATGGGGTTACTGCAAAATGCAGTAGCCCCATCGCTTATATAATACTATTTATACCCGCAGCTGCTTTTTTGCCATTTGCAGCGCACGGCACAGCGGGCGGTAGAGCAGCAGCATCAGCACAAAATTGCCAACGCCGTGCAGTGCATCGTAGCTCAGGCCGCTGAGCCACCAGCTCAGGGCAAAGGCGGGCGTTTTGGCAAATAGATACACCGCCGCGCACAGCCCGCCGAAGCACAGGCCGTACAGCCCGCTGAACACTGCCCAGAAAAAGGCGTTGTCCATGCGGCGCAGCAGCCATGCAAGCAGCGCCAGCAGATACCACACATACAGGTACATCACCCACCACAGGCCAAAGCCGTACAGCACGCCCTGCAGCAGAATGAATACCGTGATGGCGCCGGGGGTCTCCCGGGGCAGTTCCAGTGCAAACAGGATGATGAGCAGGCTCACCGGCTCCAGATTGGGCAGACCGCTCATGGCCTGCTTGCTCACCACCAGCAGCGCGCCCATCAGGCCGCTGAGCACCAGCCGCAGCACCCGGGTGTGCAGCGCCACCGGCTTTTTACCCCTTGGTGTAGGTAAAGGCATAGCTGTCACCGTCGTGGAGTTCAATGTCGGCCACGCCCACGGTGGTCATCTCACCGGCAGCGTCGGTCAGGCACCACCATGCCTGGTCCTTATCATAGTCGGCAGTCTCGCCGTTCACGGTGGTCACAAAGCCGGCTTCGGCTTCTTCCTGACTGATGATCCCGGCCTCGGCCAGTGCGGTGCTCAGCTTTTCGCCGTCGGTTACGTTCAGCAGTACGCTGGAAACGCTGCCGTCCGCAGCGGTAACGGTGAACTCCACCGTGGCCTGTGCCTTACTGGCAGCGGAAGAAGCAGCCTCAGAAGCGGTCACAGAAGAAGCCACAGAGGAGGCTGCGCTGGAAGCGGTAGAGGAAGCGGAAGCGCCGCAGCCTGCCAGCAGGCAGACGGTCAGCACAGCACTGAGGGTCAGAACGGCAAATTTATGCAGAGTGTTCATGGTTCAAAATCTCCTTGTTTCGTGTTTTGCGTGCAGAGCACACGGCAGATATAGTACCATGAAACCGGCTGGAAATCAACATTTTTTCTGCATAGCTTCAAAATATGCGGCAGCGACGCCCACCTGATTGGCCTCGCTGCTGAAGGCGCAGGGCACGATCTGGCAGCGGGGTAAGCCCTCCATGTAAGCTTGTCCCGCCCGGGAGGCGTACAGTCCATCGTAGGCGCTGCGCAAGCTTTCCAGCAGCAGGGGCTGCTTGCTGATGCCGCCGCCGATGGCCACCTTTTCCACATCCAGCAGAACGGTCAGGTTGTAGATCTGCACCGCCACCGCGTGGCAGAACCGCCGCAGCACCTCTAAGGCCTCCGGCTCTCCGGCATTGGCGGCGGCAAAAAAGCTCCGACCGTCCAACGGGGCATCCTCCGGCAGTGCCTTGCGGGCGCGGTACCATTTAAGCAGATTGCTGGTGCTGCACTGGCAGGCCATGTTCTGGTCCGGGGCGTCCCACGCCTCGGCGTTGGTGTTGACAAAGCTGTACTCTCCGGCGGTAAAGTGCACCCCGCGTACCAGCTGCCCGTTGGCAATAATGCCGCCGCCCACGCCGGTGCCGATGATGAACACCGCAGCGTTGCAGCAGTCCTTCAGCGCGCCGTTTGCCAGCTCTGCCATGGCGGCGGCTTTGCCGTCATTTTCCAGTATGACAGGGCAGCCGCACTTTTCCGCCAGCAGCTGCCCCACCGGGGTGGCAGTGTTGTACAGCAGCGCTCCGCCGTTGGAAACATAGCCGGTGCGGTTATCCACAAAGCCCGGCAGCGCCATGGCAATGCCGCTCACCTCGTCCTTATGGGGCGCATACAGCCGGTAGACTGCATCCAGAAACTGCGCCTGCGTATCCTGCGGCGTGGGCACCGCGCCGCTGTTCGTGCGGTGCATCTGCTCATCCATGACCGAGTATTTGATCTCGGTGCCGCCTACATCAAAAACCATGATCTTCATCTTGTAGCCCTCCCGTAAACGGTCGTTTTCTGTCCCTATTATGGCAAATCATCGCGGGAAAGTAAAGCCCCGGCGGTAAAAAAGAAAACTGCAAAAAACGCACCGGCTTGCGGTTGCAATCCACCCCGCCCTGTGATATCCTGAAAAGAGAGTATCTGTTATATAAAGGAAGAAACTGCCATGGATTGCAAACTGCGTGCCAAAAATTGCGGCGGCTGCCCCCTGCTGGGGCTGGACTATGCCGAACAGCTGAAACAGAAGGAAGAAAAAGTGCGTGCTCTGGTGGGCAAATACGGCCCGGTGCACCCCATCCGGGGCATGGAGCAGCCTTACCACTACCGCAATAAGGTGATTTCCACCTTTGCCACCGGCTGGGGTGGAAAACTGACCTCCGGCATCTATGCGGCAAACAGCCACAAGGTGCTGCCGGTGGAAAGCTGCCTGCTGCAGGACGAGGTGCTGGACAAGACCATGCAGGCGGTGCGTGCTGCCGCCAACGCCTGCCGCTACCAGTCCTACGATGAGGACAAGGGCACCGGCCTTCTGCGCCACTGTCTGCTGCGGCGGGGCGTAGCCACCGGGCAGGTGATGGTGGTGCTGGTGACAGCGCAGCCGGTGCTGCCGGGGGCCAAGAACTTTGTCAAGGCGCTGCTGACCGAGGCAGCGCAGCGCGGCGTGACTGTGACCACCGTGGTGCAGAACGTGAACAGCCGCAAGACCAGCGTGGTGCTTGGCGAAGCGGAAAAGGTGCTGTACGGCAAGGGGTTCATTCTGGACACCCTCTGCGGCAAGACCTATGCCATCAGCCCGCGCAGCTTTTATCAGGTGAACCCGGCGCAGACCGCCGTGCTGTACGGCCTTGCGGTGGAGGCCGCGAAGTTGACCGGCAAAGAGGTGGTGTTGGACGCCTACTGCGGCATTGGCACCATCGGCCTGACCGCCGCCGACCATGCAAAGCAGGTGGTGGGCGTGGAACTGAACCGGGACGCCGTGCAGGACGCCATTGGCAACGCAAGGCACAACGGCGTAAAGAACGCCCGCTTCTTTGCCGCCGACGCCACCCGCTGGATCCGCGAAGCGGCCGCAGCAGGGGAGAAGGCAGACGTGATCTTTATGGACCCCCCGCGCGAGGGCTCCACCCCGGAATTTCTTGCCAGCGTGGCCCGCATGGCACCGAAGCGGGTGGTCTATGTCAGCTGCAACCCCGTCACCCTCGCCCGCGACCTTGCCACCCTGACAAAGCTGGGCTATAAGGCCGAGGGCTTTACCCCGGTGGATATGTTCCCGCATACGGAGCATATCGAGACGGTTGTCTTGCTTTCCAAGGGTGAGGTCGACTCGAAAAAGATTCGGGTTGAGTTCTCTTTGGAAGATATGGATATGTCCGAATTTCAGGATGGGGCAACCTATCCGCAGATCAAGGAGTATGTGTTGGAGCATACCGGGTTAAAGGTGTCCAACCTCTATATCTCACAGATTAAACGAAAATGTGGGATTGGGGTTGGTAAGAACTATAATCTGCCGAAGTCCGAGGATTCCAGACAGCCCCAGTGTCCGCCGGAAAAAGAGAAAGCAATCCGAGAAGCATTCAAATATTTTGGGATGATCTAACATCCAGCAAAGTGGAGGTTTCTTATGGATAGGTTGATTTCTTGTGAGTTCAACATGGATAATGCCTGTGTGGAACTGAAATTCTTAGATGGCAGTATGATTGCCATTGATACCATCGCCGTGGAGAATGAGGTTGCTGACAATATGTATCAACGGTCAGAACTGGATTATCTAATCTACAATGATCCGGTTGGATATGCAGACTTGATCTTGAACGGTGATCCCGAAATTTATCTAAAAACTGTAACTGAATACGAACCGCTTGATAGCTAACCAACACCTTGCCCGTGGGAGAAATTCTGCGGGCAAGGTGTTGTATCTTTTCTATGAACTCTATTGATTTTGATTGTCTAATGTGGTAGACTATTTATGAAGTCTAACGGTGTAGACAAGGAGGGCGTGAATATGGATTTTCCGAAGATCCATGAAAGTGAATATCGTTTTTGCTTGATTATGTGGGAGCATGAGCCGGTTACTGCTGCCCAGCTTGTAAAGCTGTGCCTGGATCAGCTCGGATGGAAAAGGACTACGACTTATACCGTTATCAAGCGTCTTGGAGAGCGTGGTGTGTTGAAGAATGATAATGGCACTGTTTCTTCTCTCGTTTCCAAAGATGAAGCCCAGGCGTGCGAGATCGACGAACTGCTTGAGAAGAAATTCGAGGGTTCTCTACCTGCTTTTATCGCTGCGTTTACGAAACATCAGGATATGTCCGAAGATGAGCTTGACGAGGTGCAGCGTATGATCGACTGCATCCGGAGAGGAGGCAAATAATGAGCGACCTGTTTTTAAAAATCGTTAACATGAGTATATCGGCAAGCTGGCTTGTCGTGGCTGTGCTAATACTCAGACTTGTTTTGAAGAAAGCTCCCAAGTGGGTCAATGTTCTGCTTTGGGGCATCGTGGCTGTCAGACTGATCTGCCCGTTTTCTTTTGAGAGTGCACTGAGCCTGGTTCCAAGTGCAGAGACATTTCCTGAAAAAATAATCTCCGGGCCGAGCTTCGATGTTCAGACCGGCATTACTCCCATTGATAACCGGATAAATGATTATCTTGGAGATCGGTATTTTGAAGGTGTTACTGTTCCCACAAACAATGGTAATAACGTGATGACTATTCTTACCATTGTTTGGATTATTGGTATTCTGCTTTTAGCCACCTATACTATTATCAGCTATCAGCGTCTGAATCGAAAAGTTGATACTGCTGTTCACTACAAGGACAACATTTTCCAGAGCGAGAATGTAAGCTCTCCGTTTGTGCTTGGTATTATCAATCCGAGAATCTATCTTCCGTTCAGCATGAACGAACAGGATATGGAACACGTTGTTGCCCATGAGCAGGCGCACATTCGTCGTAAAGACCATTGGTGGAAACCCCTGGGGTTTCTCTTGCTGGCAATCTATTGGTTCAATCCTCTGATGTGGCTGGCTTATGTTCTGTTGTGCCGTGACATTGAGCTTGCCTGTGATGAAAAAGTCATCAAGGAACTTGGCAACGAGCAGAGAGCCGATTACACTCAGGCTCTTGTGGTCTGCAGCGTCAACCGTCGCATGATTGCGGTCTGCCCACTCGCCTTTGGTAAAGTTGGTGTTAAAGATCGTGTGAAATCCGTGATGAATTATAAGAAACCTGCGTTCTGGATTATCATTCTTGCAGTGATTGCCTGTGTGATCGTTGCGGTCTGTTTTTTGACCAACCCGATGGGATTCCAATTCGATGAAGCAACACACACCATCGTTTCCGCAAATCATTTTGATATGCGAAATGCGGATGACACGGTGGCTATTGAAATGAATCCCGCACAGATTAGTGAGTTGAGTTCTCGGCTGGCCAGGGTCAAGAACACGAAGAAGAGCGATGAATATGGTGGATTCACACCGGGATATCAAATCAGTGCACTCCTGAAGGATGGCACATATATCCGGATAAACGGTTATTCTTTCTCCAACAATGGTATGGTGGATATAGAGTGGAACGGAGAACGGTATGTTGTATCCGACGGAGAGTTCCAAGATTATTTGAGTAGAATCTGTGTGGGAGGAGATGTCGCAGTTGCTGAACCTGTACCGTCTGTTACAAAATGGTTTGACTATCTTGAAACACCAGATGAGATGCAGTGGGGTGGTCGCCATGAGATTAATCTTCCAGAGTTCCCGGATGTGACTTTCCGTTGGACTTATGGAGAAATGATGGCTGTTACGGGTAACGAAATCACTTCGTTGTATACCGGGATGCCCATCTGGAACGCCTATTTCTGCGACCTCACCGGCGACGGCTTGCCTGAGTTGTGTTCTACAATCAGTTGGGGATCTGGCATGATTGATAACCGTGTCACCATCTATGACTATGCAAACGGAGCAAGCTATGAACTGTCTGACCGAGGATATCTCGATTTTACCCTCAGATTTAATGAAGCTGACGGATACCTCTATGTAGATAAAAAGAAATATAATACTGATGAACTGGTAGAAACTGGTCGATTGGTTTTCAAGAATAATTGTATTCAGATTGAAGGTTTTTCCAACGAAGCGCATCAGGTTTTCCAAGCTGAAATTCTGGAAGATCATAATGGTTATTATCTTGTGAAGCCTGTTGAAGGTAGCTGGGAACTGAATAGTGCAGACCGAATTGAAGTACCTATCAGAAATGCTCATCCATCACCAGAACCTGAAATCGGAGATGTGATTGAAATTGAATACTCCGGTGAAATCCTTGAAACTTATCCTGCACGAATTGCGGATGTTTATGGAATCAAGGTTATAAAGCAAACCGAAACATGGGACTTAATCCCTATGGTTATGGTGAACGGGACACTGTATCTT
>ERZ773103.3953-NODE-3953-length-11472-cov-13.462556_pt1 | contig 11472 bp, 9 predicted proteins | sample MGYA00511118_ERZ773103 | MGnify/ENA primary metagenome ERZ773103 (study PRJEB29015, sample SAMEA2737821) | human gut metagenome | biome: human gut; feature: human-associated habitat; material: faeces | place: China | collected 2012 ... | reverse complement strand
TTACTACTCACCACTTGCAGAAGTGGGAGTCTCAACTCAGACTGAGATGAAATATGCATTATGCAATAACATATTCTCCTATACATTTGATCCGTTGCAGAAAATCTCGTTGTTATATTTTAGTGTCTTCTATATCTACGCAGCATTGGAAGTAACTCTTCCAGAACGCTGTAAGTATAATCTAATTCTTCTTTTGTCGTCTCCGGGCAGAAACTGAACCGCAGCGTGGATTCCTGATGCGCATGATCCAGTCCGATATTCAGCAATGTGCTGGACAGGGACGGATGATTGGAAGAACATGCGCTTCCCGCAGACACATAAATATTGCGGTCCTCCAGTGAATGAAGCAACACTTCGGAACGCACACCTACAAAACTTGCGCTGACGATCTGTGGCGCACTGTCACGGTCTGTCTTTCCGTTGATGGTCACATCCTCAAGCTGCTGCAGCTTCTCTGTAAAATATGCTTTCAGTTCATACAGATGTTCTGCATTCTCCTCCAGATGGTCATAAGCCTCTGTCGCTGCCACACCAAGTCCTGCAATTCCCGGCACATTAATGGTTCCGGAACGCATGCCTTTCTGCTGATCTCCGCCAAAGGAAATCGGACGAATCTTTGTCTTATCTTTGATATACAAAAATCCAATGCCCTTCGGTCCGTGAATTTTATGTCCGCTGACAGAAAGCAGATCGATATGCATCCGTTTCGGAATGATCTGAAACTTTCCGTAAGCCTGAATCGCATCCACATGAAATACCGTAGCCGGATTGTGATCTTTGATGATTTTTCCAGCTTCTTCGATTGGCTCTAAGGCACCGATTTCATTGTTTACCATCATCATGGAAACAAGGATCGTATCTTCCCGCAGCTCCTGCTGCAACCGTTCCAGTGAAATCTGACCGTTTGCGTCTACCGGCAGATAAGTGATCTCAAATCCCTCTTCTTCCAGAAAACGCATGGTATTTTTCACGGATGCATGCTCTACGCTGGTGGTAATGATATGTTTGCCTGCACGCTGGTTTGCCAGTGCTGTCCCGATGATTGCCAGGTTATTGGACTCTGTTCCACCGGAAGTGAATACAATCTCCTTTTCCTGACAACGCAGGGTTTTTGCGATAGCTGTGGTTGCCTCTTTGACATATTTTTCCGCTTCCACACCTTTCATATGCATAGAGGACGGATTTCCGAAGTCCACCGTCAGCGCTTCCACCATTTTATTTTTTGCCGCCTCCGAACATCTCGTGGTGGCTGAATTATCCAGATATGCTTCCATTGTCAGCATTCTCCCTCCGTTTTTTCTTCCAGTTCCAGCATCAGCATGGACATGGTGCAGATTGCTGCCGTATCCGTGCGCAAAATTCGTTTTCCAAGGGAAAGCACCTCAGCATCCTGCCGCAAAAGTTCAATCTCTTCCTCAGAAAAACCGCCTTCCGGACCGATAAACACACTGATAGACTGTCCCGGCTTTACCTTTTTTAACGCTTCTCTGGTTGCTTCCATACCGCGTTCATTTTCATAAGGAACCAAAATCATATCCTGCTGCTTTGCATACACTACCGCTTCTTTGAAACTCATTACGGTATGCACTTCCGGAATTTTGCTGCGTTTGGACTGTTTTGCCGCACTCTCACTGATAGCCTGCCAACGTTTTACTTTATTGCCGGCCTTTTTTGCATCCAGTTTTACAACACAATATTTCATTGCCACCGGAATGATCTCGTGCACGCCAAGTTCCACCGATTTCTGAATGATATACTCCATACGATCGCCCTTTGGCAGTCCCTGAAACAGATAAATCTGTGACGGGAGCTCCGTATCCGACGCTTCCTCATCCAGAATGTCTGCCTGCACGAAATCATCAGTCAGTTCCGCAATCTCACAAAACATATCCCGTGAGCTGCTGCTGACCCGGATTTTTTCACCCGGACGCATACGCAGTACGTTTTTGATATGATTGACATCACTTCCAGTGATGGTCACGTATTCTTTACCAATCTGGCAATCATCCACAAAAAACTGATACATGCTTATTTCCTCGCTGTAATGCTGACCCATTCACCCTGATGTGTCACTTCCAGAACCGTCATGCCAGCTTTTTCAATCGCTTCTTTTACTTCATTCTCTTTAAAGTCAATGATTCCGGAAGTAATGAATACACCATCTTTTTTCAGACGTGCCGGAATGACCGGTGCCATCGGAATAATAACGTCTGCCAGAATATTTGCAACAACAACGTCATATTTCTCTGTTCCGACTTTTTCCTGAAGTTCTGTATCATCAATCAGGTTTCCTACGTAAAAATCACCCTGTTCTCTGCTCAGGTGGTTTACCTCAAAATTCTCATAAGTAGAGGTAATGCAATCCTCATCAATATCTGTACCGGTCAGATGTCCTGCACCAAGTTTCAGGCTGACGATAGAAAGGATTCCGCTTCCGCATCCTACGTCCAGCACTTCATCGCCTGCTTTCATATATTTACGAAGCTGGTGGATACAAAGCTGTGTGGTCTCATGTTTACCGGTTCCAAAGGAAATGCCAGGATCGATCTCAATCAGAATCTTGTCCTGATCGGCCTGATCCAGTTCTTCCCAGGTCGGTTTGATCAGAATATCATCAATCGTAAAGGAATGGAAAAACTCTTTCCAGTTATTCATCCAGTCGATATCCTCTGTCTCGCTGCTTGTGATCTTGCCGCTTCCGATATTTACATAGCTGCGCATTTCTTCCAGTGCTTCTGCCACTTCTTTTAACTTCTCGCTGTGATCCTCTCCGGATTCCAGATAAAAGCTGACATAACCGATGCCCTGATCTGGTGGAAGTTCCGGCAGAATATCAATAAACATTTTAGAAGTATCAGATTCAGACAACGGTACATTATCCTCGATTTCAATGCCTTCGATACCAAGATCTGCCAGCGTACTGCTGATGTAATCTTCCGCTTCTGTGGTGGTTTCAATTGTATATTTATCCCATTTCATCGTACATATTCCTCCATATTTTATTATTTCATATTAAGTGCACATGAGATTTCGCACATCACTCTGCTCAGCATAAGTTCCTATATTTTCACAAAATGCTATGCGCTCTCATAGTTCCGAACATACCGATTAGTCCTGAAATCCCGGGATTTTCATTTCAAATCTCGTAGAAACAGGACTCATCAATGCATAGATATTTTTATATTACCCTATAACCCTATCATTCGACAAGAGTTTTTTTGTCTGACCGAAAATTTTGATAGAAAATTTAATAATTCCACTTTTTCTTTGCAAAAATATGTTTCAGTGCATTTTTCTACTTTATCCTCTGCGGAAGCGATCCAACATCATAAAAATTTCTTCTTTTCGCGGATATGCATAGCCGCAGGAAAGGGCTCCATCCACAAAATCTGTCATTCCTTTTTTCTCCAGCAGACTGCAGATTTCCGCAACCAACACCTGCATTTCCATAGAAACCGCACCTTTTTTCACGATATATTTCAGTATCGCTGCCAGAGCCGCCATCTGCTCGGAATCAATCAACTGCTCCACATACCGCAGATCCACCATATTATGCTCAATGGAAAATCCATCTGTTCCCATTACTTTTGTCTTGATCCGTTCTTCCCGGTCTCCTCTGCCATGTCGTTTTGCCTTTCGCTCCATTTCAAACATACGCTTTTCAGACGGAAGTACAAATGGTTCTGTATTGCACTTAAAATCCACCGACGGATATTCCGGCAGTAATTCCTGTACTTTGGCCTTCACGTCTTTCGGTCGATAGGCGTCCATCTGAATAATGGTATCTGCCACATGGAAAAAGGCACCGCTGCTGCCCGCAACCAGAATTGTGGAAATTCCTGCTTTTTCATACAGATCCCGCACTCTGGCGATAAATGGCGTGATCGGCTCCTGCTCTCCACTGACGACACGCTGCATAAAGGCATCCCGCACAAGAAAGTTCGTTGCGGAAGTGTCCTCATCAATCAAAAAACAACTTGTACCCGCTTCGATTCCTTCCATAACACCTGCCGCCTGTGATGTACTTCCGCTGGCATCCTCCGTGGAAAAACAGTGCGTATCCTTTCCATTTGGAAGATCATGAATAAACAGGGACAGATCCAGATTGGAGACTGCACGACCATCCTCTGCACGCAGCTTCAACGCATTGACTCTGGTAATAACATATTCTCTGCCATCACCTTTCACATGATTGTATACCCCTTGTTCTAAAGCCTGCAGCAACGTGGATTTTCCATGATAACCACCGCCGATGATCAGCGTCACGCCTTCCGGAATTCCCATACCAAAAATGCTGCCGCCAAATGGCAAATCAATGGCAAGTTCCATACTCTTTGGAGACTCAAATGCCACCGCATCTTTTAACGGCTGGCTGGACACACCGCTCTTTCGTGGCAGAATACTTCCATTTGCACAAAATGCCACCAGTTTTCGTTCTTCTAACACTTCACGAATCTTCTGCTGATTTTCCGCCAGTTCAAAACCTTCCTGAACCAGCCTCTTATCCCACGCCTGATAATACAGACACTTTTTCACGATTTGCGGCAGAAAATCCAGTAAGATTTTCTCCAGTTCCTGCGCATTGATCGTACGTCCATTTGCCGGAAAACCAACTTCAAACCTCACAATCAGCAATTTTTCTGTAAATTCTACCGCTGTCCGGCGCATAACTTCCGGTCCCGGTCTGCTAGTAGAGATCAATCCGCTTTTTCCAGAACCTTTTGCCTTAAAACTGTACTGATCCAATGCTCTGGAAAACTTGCGTAAGATCAGATCCTCTAACGCTGTTTTTGTATGTCTTCCTTCAAAATATTTCTCTGGAAATCCCGCTTTTGCCAACGGAAGTTCCACATGCAGGGAGGACGGTGCCGCAAAAGGATCGCCCTGTACATGATCGATAGACAGCACAAAGTCACCGAAGGTATAGCTTCCCCTCAGTGACTTGTATGCCGGATAACTTTTTCGATGAATTGATTCTAATTTATTTTTTAAATCTGTTTTATTATACATCCGTAATCCTATATTATTTTCAATCTGTTTTTCAGTTCTGTCATCATCTGTTTTCTATCATCCAGATTCCCTCTGAATTTCTTATTTCAGATAATTACAGTAACAATTATTTATGAGAACTAATCTTCTTTTTTATTAAAGAAACCTCTCTTTTTGTGATGTTTCTCCTGCTTTACACCTTCTTCAGACGCTGTATTCAGGGAATCACCTGCTAATGCATCGTAAGCTCTCAGTGCATCTTTTGCCTCTGCGCTTAAGGATGTCGGTACCTGTACCACCAGGGTAACGTACTGATCACCACAAATATTTTTGTTACGAAGAGATGGAACACCTTTTCCTTTCAGACGGATTCTTGTGTTTGTCTGTGTACCCGGTTTTACAGTATAAAGCACATCGCCGTGTACGGTGCTGATTCTCATCTCGCCGCCTAATACTGCCTGCGCAAAAGAAATTGGTGCTGTAGAATAAATATTCATATCCTGACGCTGGAAGATCGGATGTGAGGATACGATAACCTCTACCAGCAGATCACCACGCGGTCCGCCATTGACACCCGGCTCACCTTTGTCACGGATACGAACACTCTGTCCATTATCGATTCCGGCCGGAATGGAAACCTTGATTTTCTTTCTGCTGGAAGTATAACCGGTTCCACGGCAGGAAGTACATTTATCTTTGATGATCTTACCGGATCCATTACATTCCGGACAGGTCTGAACGTTCTGAACCATGCCGAACAGAGACTGCTGGGAAAATACAACTTTACCTTTTCCGCCACATTTTGTACATGTCTCCGGAGAAGTACCCGGTTTTGCTCCTGTTCCACCACAAGTCGTACATTCATCTTTCAGTACCATATCAATTTCTTTCTCACAGCCAAACACTGCTTCCTCAAACGTGATACGGACACTGGTTCTTAAGTTGGCACCTTTCATCGGTCCATTGGATGCGCCTCTTCTGGAACCGCCGCCAAAGAAATCGCCGAAAATATCGCCAAACATATCGCCAAAATCCATGCCTGAAAAATCAAATCCACCAGCTCCGGCGCCGCCTGCTCCACCGTCAAATGCAGCGTGACCAAACTGATCATACTGTCTTCTCTTCTCTGAATCACTTAATACCGCATAAGCCTCAGAAGCCTCTTTAAATTTTGCTTCTGCTTCTTTGTCTCCCGGGTTTGCATCCGGATGATATTTTTTGGCTAACTGGCGGTATGCCTTTTTAATTGTGGCATCATCTGCGCTACGGTCTACACCAAGCACCTCATAATAATCCCTTTTCTGTTCTGCCATATCTGAACTCCATCCCTTATGTTTTACTCTATTTTTGTATCTTCTGGTCTCACGAAGGGCAATTTCCCTTCGAAGATTAATCCAACAATGCACCAGAAGGCATTCCGCCCTCTGGTGCGTTATTTATCAATTTGCATTTACTGCGATGAACCGCATGTGTTTAACTTCTGATTAAACCTCTTTGTAATCAGCGTCTACGACATCATCATCTGCTCCGCCTGCTGCCTGCTGACCAGCACCTGCGTTCATGTCCGGACCTGCGCCTGCTGCACCCTGTGCTGCCTGTGCCTGCTCGTACATTTTAGCAAATACCTGCTGAGCACTTGTCATTAATTTTTCTTTTGCAGCTTTCATCTCATCTAACTCTGCATCTGTCATCTTGTCAGCTTCCGGATGCGCCTCAAGGAGTGCTTTTAATGCATCCAGGTCTGCCTGAACAGTTGCTTTCTCAGAATCAGATACGCCTGCTCCAACTTCCTCAAGAGCTTTCTCTGTCTGGAATACGAAGGAATCAGCATCGTTTCTTGTATCGATTGCTTCTTTTCTCTTCTTATCCTGAGCTTCGAACTCTGCTGCTTCTTTTACAGCTTTATCGATCTCGTCATCAGACATGTTAGATCCTGCTGTGATTGTGATATGCTGCTCTTTGCCTGTTCCAAGGTCTTTTGCAGATACATTTACAATACCGTTTGCATCGATATCGAAAGTAACCTCGATCTGCGGAACACCACGACGTGCTGGCGGGATTCCATCCAGACGGAACTGACCAAGGGATTTATTATCTCTAGCGAACTGACGCTCACCCTGTACTACGTTGATATCTACAGCTGTCTGGTTATCTGCTGCTGTAGAGAAGATCTGGCTCTTTCTTGTCGGGATTGTCGTATTTCTCTCGATCAGTCTTGTAGCTACACCACCCATTGTCTCGATGGATAAGGAAAGTGGAGTTACATCCAGCAGTAATACTTCACCGGCACCTGCATCGCCTGCAAGTTTACCACCCTGGATAGAAGCACCGATTGCTACGCACTCATCCGGGTTCAGGGATTTGCTTGGCTCTTTACCTGTTAACTGTTTTACTTTATCCTGTACAGCCGGGATACGTGTAGAACCACCTACTAACAGTACCTGACCAAGTTCAGAAGCTGTTAAGCCAGCATCTTTTAATGCGTTCTGTACCGGAACTGCTGTTCTATCAACCAGATCACGTGTTAACTCATCAAATTTAGCTCTTGTAAGGTTCATATCGAAATGTTTCGGTCCCTCAGCTGTAGCCGTGATGAACGGAAGGTTGATGTTTGTTGTTGTTGCGGAAGAAAGCTCTTTTTTCGCTTTCTCAGCTGCTTCTTTCAGTCTCTGAAGCGCCATCTTATCAGCGGAAAGGTCTACACCCTCTGCTTTCTTGAACTCGTCGATCATCCACTGGGTAATACGGTTATCGAAATCATCGCCGCCCAGATGTGTATCGCCGTTGGTTGCCAGAACCTCGATAACGCCGTCACCGATCTCGATGATGGAAACATCGAATGTACCGCCACCTAAGTCATATACCATGATCTTCTGCTCTTTCTCATTATCAAGGCCATACGCAAGCGCTGCTGCCGTCGGCTCGTTGATAATTCTCTTTACATCCAGACCAGCGATCTTACCTGCATCCTTGGTTGCCTGACGCTGTGCGTCGTTGAAGTAAGCCGGAACAGTAATAACTGCCTCGTTTACCTTCTCGCCCAAGTAGCTCTCTGCATCTGCTTTCAGCTTCTGAAGAATCATCGCTGAAATCTCCTGCGGCGTATATTTCTTGTCATCAATGGTTACTTTGTAGTCGCTGCCCATGTGTCTCTTGATAGAAGAAATGGTCTTCTCAGCGTTGGTAACTGCCTGACGCTTTGCCGGCTCGCCGACCAGTCTCTCGCCTGTCTTTGTAAATGCCACAACGGACGGTGTGGTACGGATACCTTCTGTATTTGCGATAACAACCGGTTTACCACCTTCCATAACGGCTACACAACTGTTTGTTGTACCTAAGTCAATACCGATAATCTTGCTCATAGTTATTTCCTCCTGAAATTATCTTTTTCTGGCAGTTCTCTTTCTCCTCATAGGAGCTAAATTCTGCCGCCTGTCTGTCTATATTATATCAAATCAACCACCAGCACCGAATTCTGGGTGCCAGCTGTCTACGTGTTACCTATTTTAATTTGCCACTTTTACCATGCTATGGCGAACCACGCTGTCGCGGTATACATAGCCTTTCTGGAACTCCTCGGCTACCACATTCTCACCCAGGTTTTCATCCTCAATATGCATCACTGCATTGTGGAAGTTCGGATCAAATGGCTGACCAACCGCTTCGATTGGCTTTACACCTGCATCGCCCAGTGTTTTTACGAGCTGCTTGTAAACCTTATCCATGCCCTCGGCGAAAGCACTTTTTTCTTCGCCCTCCGGGATGGTCGCCAGACCACGCTCGAAATTGTCCACCACCGGGAGAATCTTCTCGATGATGTCCTTTGCGCCAATCTCATACATTGCTGATTTTTCTTTCTCCGTTCGTTTCCGGAAATTGTCAAATTCAGCCATCGTGCGCTTCAGGCGATCCGTCAGCTCCTCGATCTGCTCATCTTTCTTATCCTTCTTCTTGGAGAAAAATCCTTTTTTCTCTTTTTCTCCCTCCGGCGCTTGTGCGTCTTCCGAAGAAGCTTCCTTTTCCTTCACTGCCTCAGCTTCTGCCTGGGTTTCTGTTTCTTTTACCTGCTCCTCATTTGCTGCCTCGGCTGCTTTGGAATCTATCTCTGTCTTTGCCATGTCTCTCACCTCTTTATTTTGCACATCCGTGCTACTCGGTATCTTTATGATTGAATGTCTGATCGAGCTGGCTCTTTAATGAGCGCAGGGTCGATACAACTTTGTCATAATCCATTCGTTTCGGTCCAACGATTCCTATCGTTCCCCGAAGTCCGTCCCCCAATTCATAATTGGCAGTAACGATACTGCAGTCCTTCATCGACTGCACCTGTGTCTCACTTCCGATGTAGACCTGAATCTCATTTTTCTTATCGCTGTCCGCATCGTCCTCGGTAAGAATCTCTCTCCAGAGGTCTTTCTGCTCCAGTGTCCCGATGAGCTGGCTGGCTTTCGCGCCATCGCTCAGTTCTGGATATTTGAAAATGTTCGTCGTACCTTCGGTGTAAATCTGTAAATCTTCCTCGCCGGAACGAATCGCCTCGGCCACCTCGCTTAGTACCACATCCACGATGTGGCTGCGCTCACCTGCCTGCCCTTTCATCCGGGTAATGACATCCAGATTAATCTGCTCCATCGTCAATCCGTTGAGACCGCTATTTAAAAGAATATTCAGATTCAGGATGTCCTCATCGGTCAGTTCCGCATCAAGTGTCACAATCGAGTTCTTGATAATGTTGCCTTCTAAAACAGTGACAATCAGGAGTTTCCCGGTTTCCACTCTGGAAAGCTGTATAAACTTGATCTTCGTCTGGTGATACTGCGGTCCGCTGATCAGCGTCGCATAATTCGTATTGCTCGCCAAAAGCTTTGCCATCTGCTTCAACAGAAGCTCCACCCGATCTACTCTCTGGATGACCATATCACGCACCTGCGTGACCTCCGTCTCCTTCTCATGAATCAACTGATCCACATAGAAACGATATCCTTTATCTGAAGGAATCCGGCCTGCCGATGTGTGCGGCTGAATGATATATCCCAGTTCTTCCAGATCCGACATCTCATTTCGAATCGTCGCCGAACTGAGTTTCAAATCGGAATACTTGGAGATCGTTCTGGAACCAACCGGCTCTCCGGTCTCCAGATAGTTCTGGATAATCGCTTTCAAAATCTTTTCTTTTCTCTCATCCAGTTCCATCCAATCTCTCCTTCCGTGCATCCGCTTCCGCCGGTCTCTTAAACCCGCTCTGGAAGTTTTCTGTTAGCACTCAATCTATCAGAGTGCTAATATCTACAGTTCATACTATATTACTTGCGCAAGTATTTGTCAATGATTTTTTTCGGTTTTTAAAAAAAATTTTTTCTTCTTTTTTCGAATAAAATTTTCCATTCTGCATACCCTGTTTTTAGGCACGCTGATTTTCACACTTTCTATAAGTAGAAACTCACTCACCCGCTTTCCTGTTTGCGTTCGAACAAATTTTCGGCTTGTCGAACCTCCGACCGCTCCCAGAGCCCTATTTCCGGCTCTCCGGCTTGACATTTAACATTTTTGTAATATAATAGTAACAAATTATAACATTTGTAAACGCATTGCAATATTTGTGAGATACACAATCGTTGCGGTGAGACAAATGAATCTAAATTGAAATGAGAGGTTTTTATTTGATGAATATGATGAACACCATGCGGCGCGGACTTGCCACAACGGCAATGAGCCTGGTCTGTCTCATGGCAGGCACCATGAATACACTGGCAGCCACAGATGCCGGAACCGAGCTTGTCTCCCAAATAGATGCGGCAGCCGGTGAAGAAACAAACGGCACTTCCACCGAAGCAGCCCAGACACCATCTGGTCCGGCTTCCGATCCGGAGCTGATTAGAAAGCAGACAAACGCTGCTGCGGAAGAAGCAGCTGACACGAACTCTTCCGAGGCAGAAGTCGCTGCATTTTCAAATGAGTCTGCACAGGCAGAGGCAGAGAACGCTGACGAAGCTGCAATGACTGAAAATACTGACACAAATGCTGCTGCCGAGGCACAGGAAGCAGAGGCACCTGCTGAAATCTACGCCGGACGTTTTACGACAACTGCTTACTGCAGCTGCCGCAGATGCTGCCGTGGTGGAAAGAACCGCACTAAATCCGGCACCATTCCGCAGGCAGGACATACCATTTCCGCCGACTTGCGCGTATTCCCGCTCGGAACTAAACTCCGCATCAACGGCGTTGTCTATACCGTCGAAGACAGCGGCAGCGGCATCCGCGGAAACAAGCTGGACATCTTCTTCAATTCCCACAGTCAGGCACTGCAGTATGGAAAGAGAAGCGCCGATGTCTATATTGTCCGATAATTACATTAATTTTAAGCAAAAAAGGGTCTTGCAGATAGAAAATCTTTTACCTGCAAGACCCTTTTTTTATAATTCTTATTTGTAACTGTTCAGTACCTTCACAGTCACGCGCAAAAATCCATTAAAAATTGCCTAC
>ERZ773103.3948-NODE-3948-length-11487-cov-13.988191_pt1 | contig 11487 bp, 8 predicted proteins | sample MGYA00511118_ERZ773103 | MGnify/ENA primary metagenome ERZ773103 (study PRJEB29015, sample SAMEA2737821) | human gut metagenome | biome: human gut; feature: human-associated habitat; material: faeces | place: China | collected 2012 ... | reverse complement strand
ATTTAAGCAACCTTTCTGCATACGATCAGGGATGTAACGAAGAGTTCCAGAACGCTATGAAGAACTACTTTGAAGGCAATGCCTCACTTGATGATGCACTTGACTTATTCTACAAAGCAGTTGTTGAGAAATATCCGGACTTAACATACTAAAATAATAAGCCGCGCCTGCCAGACCGGCGGGTGCGGCTATCTTTATACCTATCTCCGGACGGAGAGAAAGCAGTCAGCGGCGTAAAGCGCAGAGCTGACAGCAGATTTGCACAAAAAGATGTCCGTGAAGGGATGCTGTGAACTCTGTGAAAAATAAAAAGAAGGGGGCAAGAGGCGTTATGAAGAAGAAAAGCAGTAAAGCAGTCAGATATAACAAATGGGGTTACATTTTTCTGATTCCTTTTATTCTGGTGTATGTTGTATTCCAGCTTATACCACTGTTTAATACCATTTATAACAGCTTTTTTGAAAATTATTTATCAGGTCTGACACAGATCGGACCAAACTTTGTGGGACTGGAGAACTACAAAACGCTGTTTACACAGGGCGATATCTGGATTTACGCAAAGAATACCATGATTTTATGGATCATGTGTTTTGTGCCACAGATTATTTTGTCATTACTGTTAGGTGCATGGTTTTCTGATGTGCGTTTGAAATTAAAAGGAAGCAGATTTTTCAAGACCGTGATCTATCTGCCAAACCTGATCATGGCATCCGCATTTTCCATGTTGTTCTTTACACTGTTCTCGGATGGTGGACCGATCAACTCGATTTTAATGCAGATCGGAATCATTTCAGAGCCATATAAGTTTCTGGCAAACACAGGAAGTGCGAGAGGACTGATCGCCCTTATGAACTGTCTGATGTGGTTTGGTAATACGACCATTCTTTTAATGGCAGGCATGATGGGTATCGATACTTCCCTATTTGAAGCAGCAGAGGTGGATGGAGCAACTTCCACACAGGTATTCTACAAAATCACATTACCGCTGCTCCGGCCGATTTTAGTATATGTTGTGATCACATCGCTGATCGGTGGATTACAGTTATTCGATGTACCACAGATTTTGACCAATGGTACCGGTGATCCAATGAGATCGACCATGACATTGATCATGTTCTTAAATAAACATCTGTACAGTAAGAACTACGGAATGGCTGGTGCAGTATCCGTAATCCTGTTCATCATCACCGCAATTTTAAGTCTTATTGTCTTTAAGGTAACTGGAAACGATAAGAGAAAAGCATGAGTAGAATAGAAAGGTGAGGTGTTATTATGAACGAAAATAAAAATCTGAAAAAAGGACTTGGAATCCATGCAAGAAGATTTATCGCTTATATAGTCCTGATTCTTGTTACATTTGCCTGCCTGTTCTGGTTCTATGTGCTGTTCATTAACGCGACCAGATCGAACGGTGAACTGCAGGCCGGATTTACACCACTGCCAAGCACACATCTGCTGGAAAACTGGAACAATCTGGTACACGGAACACTTCCGGTATGGCAGGGTATGATAAATAGTCTGATCGTATCGGTACTGTCAGCAGCGTTATGTACTTATTTTTCAACCATGACAGCTTATGCGATCCATGCATATGATTTTAAACTGAAAAAATACATCTATGCATTTATCTTAGCAGTTATGATGATCCCTACACAGGTAACTGCACTTGGGTTTGTAAAATTAGTCGGCACATTAAAAATGGAAGATACCTTTATACCTTTGATCGTCCCGACGATCGCTGCGCCGGTCACATTCTTTTACATGAAACAGTACATGGAAAGTACATTGCCGGTATCTCTGATCGAGGCAGCCAGAATTGATGGTTCCGGTGAGTTCCATACATTTAACAATATTGTACTTCCATTAATGAAACCTGCCATTGCAGTACAGGCAATCTTTACATTTGTAAGCAGCTGGAATAATTATTTTGTACCGGCTTTGATCTTACACAATGACAAGAAAAAGACACTGCCAATCTTAATCGCACAGCTTCGTGCAGCTGACTGGCTGAAGTTTGATATGGGTCAGGTTTATGTGATGATCGCATTTTCTATCTTCCCAGTTATTATCATTTATCTGATCTTATCCAGACACATCGTACAGGGTGTTGCCCTCGGCAGTGTAAAAGGATAAATTAGAATATAGCTACAAATGAAAAAACCTTCCCTGAGAACCGTCGTGATTCCCCATATCACGGCGGTTCTCCTTTGATGTAGCAGAAAAAGATTACAATATTAAAAAACATCAGAAAAATTATCTGAAATAATCAAACATAGGCTCTTTTTTTCCAGTTGCTAATGTGCTATAATAGGCACAGATTTTGGAAAAAAAGAAATGGTTGAGAAGTGAATCTGCACAATCCTTTCAGAACGGAGGAAGACATGACAGAAGGCGGTTTTTTAGTTTTCATGGGAATTTTATTACTTTTGGTTGTCATCGTTGTTGTGATAGCGGTTGTTTCATCTGTGGCAGGTGCGGCAGCAGCAATCGTTGATGATGAAGACAGCGAAGATGAATAGAACAGGGTGAGAACAGAATAGTGGGGCGGTACTTTTGTGCCAGTCCCCTTTTTGCAGGTCTTATGGATACTGCGAAATGTCCCGAGATCGAATCATAAGAAAGGAGACAGAGATTATAATGCAGTTACTTACATTTTTGTTAAATGGAGTGAAGTTTGGTATTCCTGTCAATGATGTGGAATCCATTGAAACAAGAATGAATGTGGTGAATATTCCAAATTCACTGCCACAGGTTCATGGGATCATGAATCTGCACGGAGAAGTTATTGCAGTGTACAGTCTGGCAGAACAGTTTCATTATCCGGAACAGGAAATCAACAATATCATCGTTGCATCCATGAATGGTACAAAGATTGGGCTTGAGGTTGGAAACGTGGATGAGATTATTGATGTCCCGGATGAGAAGGTTATTTCCATGCCAGTCATTATGAAAGCAGTAGAAAATTGTTTTGATGAGGTTGCTTCCTATGCAAAAGAACTGATCGTTCTGATCGAGGTATCAAAGCTGATGCCGGAAGCAGAGCAGCAGGCAATACAGAAATTGGTAGAACAACAGTCATAAACAAAAAAGAGTAAAGCCTCTGTTATTATATATTGGAAAGATACAGTCTCGTGGGATGGAGTACCGATAGGTACTCCATTTTTGCGTAAATAGGAAATTTTGTTCCATTTCTAAAATAATTCTAAATTCTGTCCGATTTTCCTTGCATTTTGATGAGAGAGGAGTAAACTGATTTTTGCCGACCGACTGGTCGGTTTTGGCTTGCGGGAATGCAATAGCCAATCAGACATATAATTTTTCAGGAGGAACGAGAATGATCCCGAAGTATAGTGTAAAACGTCCATACACAGTATTAGTGGCTGTTGTACTGGTGATCGTTTTAGGAGTTGTTTCACTGACGAGGATGACAACGGATCTGCTGCCGCCAATGAATCTGCCGTATGTGATCGTTGTCACAACAGATGTGGGTGCAAGTCCGGAGGAAGTGGAAAAGGATGTGACATCGCCAATCGAAGCGGCAATGGCAACGACTTCCAATATTAATAGCGTAAGTTCCATGTCCTATGATAACTATTCTATGGTTATTTTGGAGTATGAGCAGAGCACGAACATGGATTCTGCTATGATTGAGATTCAGCAGCAGCTGGATCAGTTGACCGGACAGTTCCCGGATTCAGCGGGCTCACCGGTCATTATGCAGATCGATCCGGATATGATGCCGGTCATGATCGCATCTGCGGATGTGGATGGTATGGATCAGGCAGAGGTATCTAATTATGTGGACAATGAATTATTACCACTGCTTGAGAGTATCGAGGGTGTGGCATCTGTGACGGCAACAGGTGTGCTGGATACGGACCTTCAGGTAACCATGAATCAGGAAAAAATAGATGCTTTAAACGAACAGATTTTAAGCAAAATAGATGCCCGGTTTACAGATGCACAGGCAGAGTTAGACAAGGCATCTTCCCAGATCGACAGTGGGAAAAAGAAGCTTTCCGATAGTGAAAAAGAGATGGGAAGCCAGCTTGGAGCAGGTGAAAATGAGATCATTAATAATAAAATCCAACTGTTTAACACCGAAGCAGATCTGACCACACAATTATCAGATCTTCAGAAATCACAGTCGTCCATGGATGGTGCAATCAAGTCGTTACAGTCAGCTTATGATGGAGCAACGCAGTTACAGAGCGCGATTGACGGTTTACAGAAAGCAAAAGACGGTGTCAGCCAGGCGAAGAGTGGGGCAAAGCAGTTATATCAGGCGCACGATGGTGTAATGGCAATTTTAACAGCAAAAAATCCAATGACAGGTGCAGACATGACAGTGGAGGAAGCGCTTGCAGCAGCGGTTCAATATGGTCAGATGACACAGGAACAGGCGAATCAGTTGGAAACAGTGATTTCAACTTTACAGGCAGATCCTAAAATGTTAGAAGCATATAAAAATGCGGCCAGCGAATCCGATTTCATCGCATACATGGAATCCACAGCCATTGCCCAGATCAATGCACAGGCAGGGACTTCCTATACAAGTGAGAGTGACATTGCCAGCCAGATCGTGACATTACAGTCCAAACTGGATGATATCAATGTGATGCTGATGAGTCAGGCATCCTCTTTTGCAGATGCAGGTGTGACGCTGACTTCTTACAAAGACATTCCGGCTGCAATCTCAAAATTAAGTGAGAGCAAGACGCAGATCGCGGCGGGAATTGCGACAATCGAGTCCGCCCAGACACAGGTGGCAGACGGTAAAACATCTTTAGATGACGCATTAGTGACTTTAAATGAATCCCAGATAGCCGGTATCATGGAGATGAGCAAGGGATATGCGGATCTTGCTGTTGCAGCAAATAAGATCGAAGAGGGACAGAGCCAGTTAGATGATGCAAAAGAGCAGGCAAAAGATTCAGCGGATCTGAACACGATCCTTACAATGGATACCTTAAAAAATCTTCTGACAGCACAGAACTTCTCCATGCCGGCAGGTTATGTGACAGAGGGGAACGAGCAGTATCTGGTGCGAGTCGGAGATGAGGTGACATCCAAAGCAGATCTTGAAAATCTCGTTCTGATGGATCTTGGTATGGATGGTATCGAACCGGTCAGACTGTCGGATGTGGCAGATATCGAATATATTGACAATTCCGGAGATTCCTATTCCAAAGTGAATGGAAATCCGGCGGTAATGCTTTCGATTGAAAAGCAGACCGGCTATTCCACCGGAGATGTGACAGACCGGTTATTGGATAAATTTGACAGTTTGGAAAAAGAAAATACAGCGTTACATTTGAGCGTTCTCATGAATCAGGGTATTTACATTGACATGATCGTGAAATCAGTCGTAGAAAACATGATCGTGGGAGCCATCCTTGCAATTATTGTATTGTTATTATTCTTAAAAGATATGAAACCTACACTTGTAATAGCATGTTCCATTCCGCTCAGTGTTGTTTTTGCAGTGGTACTGATGTACTTTACGAATATTACGTTAAACATTATTTCACTGTCGGGTCTGGCGCTCGGAATTGGTATGTTGGTGGATAACTCCATTGTCGTGATCGAGAACATCTATCGATTGCGGGGAGAGGGGTATTCCATCCGGAAAGCAGCCGTGGAAGGCGCTTCACAGGTGACAGGAGCAATCATAGCTTCCACACTTACAACCATCTGTGTATTTGCACCGATTATTTTTACAGAGGGTATCACAAGACAGTTATTTGTTGATATTGCGCTGACAATTGCATTTACGCTTGCAGCCAGCCTGCTCGTGGCATTGACTTTCGTGCCGATGATGGCAGCAGGATTATTAAAAAATACAAAAGAGATCAGGCATAATTTCTTTGACAAAGTAAAAGAGGTTTATGGAAAAATTTTAGCTGTATGCCTGCGTTTCAAGCCAATCGTATTTATCGCGGTGATCGTATTGCTTGGAACAAGTGTTGTGGCAGCATTCTCCAGAGGATATTCTTTCATGGATATGAATATGGAGACGAACCAGATCAGTGCGACGATTTCAGCAAAAGAGGATGAGACGCTTACTTTTGATGAACTGACAGAAATGGCAGACGAAGTCGTGGAAAAAGCATTGACGATTGATGGTATTGAGACCATTGGTGCCATGGCAGGCGGAAGTGCTCTTTCCATGATGGGAAGCAGTTCTACAGACAGTATTTCCATGTATATGATTTTGGATGAAGAATCTGAAGTGAGCAGCGCAGAAGTGACCGCACAGTTGGATGAACTGACCAAAGACATGGACTGCGAGGTGACAACGGATACTTCAGCTTCCGATATGACAGCGTTGATGGGAAGTGGACTGACGATCAATGTAAAAGGAAATGATCTCGATAAACTGCAGGAACTTGCAGGAGAGGTTGCAAAAGTCGTAGAGAACACCGAGGGAACTGTGGATGTGGATGATGGACTTGCCAATACGACACCGTCTTTTACCATTTCTGTAGACAAGGAAAAAGCTGCGAAATATGGCATGACCGTTGCACAGGTATTCCAGCTTGTTTATGGGGAGATGGCATCGTCAACCTCCGCAACAACGATCTCTACCGATGCAAATGATTATCAGGTTTATGTACAGAGCGAGGAGCAGTCCGATGTTACATTGGATGATATCAAAAAACTGACCTTTACCTATACAGACAGAGAAGGAAACGAGACAGAAGTAGCGCTTTCTGATATTGCACAGTTTGAGGAAGGTTACACTTTAGGAACGATCAACCGTGATGCGCAGACCAGATATATCAGTGTGACCGCAGGAGTGGATGATGACCATAATGTCAGTCTGCTGAGTAATGAAATCCAGAAAGAGTTAGATAAGATCAATCTGCCGGAAGGATACTCCATTGAGATGGCAGGTGAGGACGAGATGATCGCAGATGCGATGAATCAGTTGTATCTGATGCTTCTTTTGGCAGTCATCTTCATTTACCTTGTCATGGTAGCACAGTTCCAGTCGCTGTTGTCGCCGTTTATCATTATGTTTACGATTCCGCTGGCATTTACAGGCGGTCTGTTCGCACTTTACTTTACCGGTAACGAAGTCAGCGTTGTGGCAATGATCGGATTTGTCATGCTCGCCGGAATTATCGTAAATAACGGTATCGTTATGGTAGACTTTATCAACCAGCTCCGCCGTGGCGGAATGGAAAAAAAAGATGCCATTATCGAATCCGGAAAAACAAGGCTTCGTCCGATTCTTATGACTGCACTCACCACGATCCTGTCCATGTCCACGATGGCAGTCGGACTTGGAGAAGGTTCAGAAATGATGCAGCCAATGGCGATCGTAACGGTTGGCGGTTTGTTATATGGTACACTGTTAACTCTGATCGTTGTTCCATGTATTTATGATGCATTTAACCGTAATAAGAGCATGGTCGAGGAGGACTTATAATGGACGAGCAGAAACTGATACAGGATCCATCACAGAAAGTGCTTGCCATGTATCAGGCAGTCATTGAGTTCATTAATGAAGGTTGTGATATCAATACTTTAAAAGTAGCTGATATCACAGGCCGGGCAGGCATTGGAAAAGGAACGGCATACGAATATTTTTCTTCAAAGGAAGAGATAATCTCTTCTGCAATTTTATATTATGTGAAAGTGTGCTTTGAAAAACTGCAGGTAATTTCTACAGATAACAGAACGTTTCAACAGAAAATTAACGAGGTCATGGATTTTATTGATGAGCATGTAAAAGAAAAGCAGGGTGTCTTTTTCCTGATAAAAATGGTATTGGAATCATACGAGATACCAAAGAATCTGAAAGATGAGTATGAGCGTATGAAACAGCAGTGCTGTGATAAGGAGAAAAACGAGATTATCAACAGCATTGTGGAGGAGGGTGTCCGCGAAGGACTGATCAGGGAAGAGAATGTTTTTCTGCGGAGAGCCGCAGTCGAAACCCAGCTTTCTGTCTATTTTATGTACCGCATCGCAGCAGAGAAAAAAATGGAGCTTGACCTGGAGGCAGATTCTTTGAGAGAATATATCTATCAGAATATATTGAAATTATTAGGATAGAAAGAAGGAACAAATAAATTAAAATCACATATAAAAAAATCAGTTGACAAATGCCACTTTAGCTTTTATGATGAAAAAAGATATAAAAAGGTGATGAGAAAGAGGAGTACACACAGACACCTGAAAGAGAATGACATTCACCGGCTGAGAGATGTCACCAGAACATGTTGTGTGGAAGGTAGCTTTTGAACCGTCGCGCCGAACCTGTCTGTTACAGAGAAGAAGCAGAGCCCGTGATATAATCATGCGGAGCAGAATTTCCGTATATCATTAGAAGCAGCAGAAGTAAGCGAGAACGATTTGTCCCCGTTACCGGACAGTGATTTCTTTTTCAATGGACAGTGGAATTGAAAAATCGAATCAGCAGAGATATGTTGTTTTTACAACATAACAAAGGTGGTACCGCGTTGACACGCCCTTTGCATCCGTAAGGATGTGAAGGGCTTTTTTGCACGCTTGCTCTCGAGTGTGCACATCGGGAGAAAAGATGAATTAATTAGTTAGGCAATTTCGAAACTCGTAGAAAATATGAATTGAGTTGTGGAAATGTAACGAAAGCTTGAGAAGACACTGGGGAGCCGCCGGTTCTTGCTTGGCAGTCATAGCGCTAGCTGTGGCTGGCATGCTAGCACCGTTGCGAGCGACACGTAGCGGAAGCGTGTCTTCGAAAATTTTGTTACGGTTTCACAACGTTCGTAATGTAAATTCGAGTTTCGCAATGCCGAAGCAAAAAGAAAGGAAAAGACAAATGAAGGAATTAGCAAAGACCTATGACCCAAAGGGCATTGAAGAACGTCTCTATAAAAAATGGGAAGACAACGGTTACTTCCATGCAGAAGTAGACCGCAGCAAGAAACCATTCACGATTGTGATGCCTCCACCAAACATTACTGGACAGCTTCATATGGGACATGCATTAGACAATACCATGCAGGATATTTTGATCCGCTACAAGAGAATGCAGGGTTACAATGTATTATGGCAGCCTGGAACTGACCATGCTTCCATTGCAACCGAAGTAAAAGTGATCCAGTCCTTAAAAGAAAAAGGAATCGATAAGGCAGACCTCGGAAGAGAAGGTTTCTTAGAGAAATGCTGGGAGTGGAGAGAGGAATACGGCAATCGTATCATCAACCAGTTAAAGAAACTCGGATCTTCTGCTGACTGGCAGAGAGAACGTTTTACCATGGATAAAGGATGTTCTGATGCCGTACAGGAAGTTTTTATTAAATTATATGAAAAAGGATATATCTACAAGGGTTCCCGTATCGTAAACTGGTGTCCGGTTTGTAAGACATCCATTTCCGATGCAGAGGTAGAGCATGAGGAGCAGGACGGATTCTTCTGGCATATCAACTACCCGGTAGTTGGCGAGGAAGGAAGATTCGTTGAGATTGCGACGACAAGACCGGAGACTTTATTCGGAGATACCGCTGTTGCTGTAAACCCGGATGATGAGAGATACAAAGACATCGTTGGAAAAATGTTAAAACTTCCGATGACAGACCGTGAGATTCCGGTGATCGCTGATCCATATGTAGACAAAGAGTTTGGAACCGGATGTGTGAAGATCACACCAGCCCATGACCCGAACGACTTTGAGGTTGGAAAACGCCACAACCTGGAAGAGATCGTTGTCATCAATGACGATGCAACCATGAACAAGTTAGCAGGAAAATATGAGGGAATGGACCGCTACGAGTGCAGAAAAGCATTAGTAAAAGATTTAGAGGAAGCAGGACTTTTAGTAAAAGTTGTTCCACATTCCCACAACGTAGGTACACATGACCGCTGCGGCACAACCGTTGAACCAATGATCAAACAGCAGTGGTTCGTGAAAATGGACGAGATGATCAAACCGGCAGTTGAAGGCGTTAAGAACGGAGAGATCCAGTTACTTCCAAAACGTATGGAGAAAACATACTTCAACTGGACAGATAACATCCGTGACTGGTGTATTTCCAGACAGTTATGGTGGGGACACAGAATCCCGGCATACTACTGTGATGAGTGTGGTGAGATGGTTGTTTCCAAAGAAGCACCTCACAAGTGTCCGAAATGTGGATGCACTCATATGACTCAGGATCCGGATACATTAGATACATGGTTCTCCTCTGCATTATGGCCATTCTCCACACTTGGATGGCCGGAAAAAACAGAAGATTTAGATTACTTCTATCCGAATGATGTTTTAGTAACCGGATATGATATCATTTTCTTCTGGGTAATCCGTATGATCTTCCCGGTATTCATCGCCGGTATCTTCCTGTCGGCTATTCTGGCAGCCATCATGTCCACTGCGGACAGCCAGCTGCTGGTTACCGCATCCGCTATCACGGAGGACTTTTACCACAACAAGATCCGCAAGAACGCAAGCGAGAAGGAGCTGATGTGGGTCTCCCGCGGCTGCGTTATGGCGGTAGCAATTATCGCTGTTCTGATCGCAACCAACCAGAACAGCACCATCCTTGGTCTGGTATCCTACGCATGGGGCGGTTTCGGCTCTGCCTTCGGTCCGCTGGTTCTGTGTTCGCTGTTCTGGAGACGCACGAACAAGCAGGGCGCGTATGCCGGCATTATCGTTGGCGGCGTGGTCGATCTGGTATGGGCGCAGCTGTCCGGCGGCATCTTCGATCTGTATGAGATCGTGCCGGGCTTTGTGTTCGGTCTGCTTGCCATCGTTGTTGTCAGCCTGCTGACACCGGCACCGACCAAGGCAGTGACCGATGAGTTCGATTCCTACCATCACTGCGTAGAGTAATCTGCAGAATTTAAGAGTAAGTAATGTAAGTAAAAGGGAATACCCAATGTGGTACCGCCCAGAATCAATGAGGCGAGGAGGAGACTGCTATGACAAAGCAGACCGGAATTGTAGATCGCTTTGAAGGCGATTCCGTAGTCGTTGAAGTAAACGGCGAAATGGTGAATTTCGACCGTGCCGATGCACCGGCAATGCTGTGCGAGGGCATGGTGGTCATCATCAAGGACGGCCGTATCGTTGATATCGATGAAATCGAGACCCAGCGCATGGAAAACGATATGCGCCGTCGATTTGAGCGAATTCTCGGTAAGAATACCGATTGAATACCCCAGTAAAGGAAAGGCGAACACACCAATGGAAAAGAAACCCTTTTTGACGCTCCAGCAAGTGCAGGAGATCACCAAAACCTATCCGACTCCGTTCCACATTTACGATGAGAAGGCGATCCGTGAGAACGCCCGCAAGGTAAAGAAAGCATTTGCGTGGAATCCGGGCTACAAGGAATACTTCGCTGTTAAGGCGACGCCGAACCCGCGTCTCATCCAGATTCTGCATGAGGAAGGCTTTGGCTGTGACTGCTCCAGCCTGCCCGAGCTGCAGCTCAGCGATGTTTGCGGCGTAAAGGAGCATGACATCATGTTCTCCTCCAACGATACACCGGA
>ERZ773103.3944-NODE-3944-length-11499-cov-3.999913_pt1 | contig 11499 bp, 10 predicted proteins | sample MGYA00511118_ERZ773103 | MGnify/ENA primary metagenome ERZ773103 (study PRJEB29015, sample SAMEA2737821) | human gut metagenome | biome: human gut; feature: human-associated habitat; material: faeces | place: China | collected 2012 ... | reverse complement strand
TGAACTTTTATTGTTTTTGTAGTGCTAAGTTCTTCTTCACATGAACTTCCCTTAATTATAATTTCATAGCCATCAGGAACTGTATCATCAATTATTAAATAATCATTTTTTATTTCTATTCCAGGTAAAGGATTTTTAATTTCCCATTCCATTTCAGTAAGTGAAATTCTTCCATATAATCCAGTACAAACACCTAATAATTCCACAGGATGTTTATATGCAATTATATTATTAGAAGAATATATTTTTAAAATATCTTTTACCGTTTCCCAAGTAAAACTAAAACTATTTTTTTCATTTCCATAAGAATCTACCCAAATTTCATTACCATCAGTATCAATTAAAATATACTTATATCTATATTTACCAGGAGGTAATTTATTAGGAAACTTTACTTCTTTTATCATTTTTAATTCTTTATCATTTGTATCAATTTGCCATGTAAGTTTATAATCATCAGACTTTTCCCAGCCATTAAAATCACCAACTACATAAGCATACATGCAACCTGCATATTTAGCAGTAAAACGAATAGTATTTGAAATAGGACATAAATCAATTGAATATATGCCTTTAGATTTAGCGTTCATTTCAATTTTCTCAATATAATCTGTACTTTTCATATATTACCTCTCAAATTAATTCTCAACTAAAGATTAATATAATAATTACTACCATATAATTGTATTATATTATTTTATTATATATCGATTATACCATTTTTTATATTTTTTTCCTATATAATAAAAACAAGGCAGAAAATCATTATGCCTTGTTTTTATGAAATTTAAATTTTATATTATTCAACTTGAGTTAATAATCTTTTCATTACATCTTTTAATTTATTATTTCCAAGCTCTTCATTTGTATATTTTGTCGTTCCCGGGATAAAAATATCCGGTCTTCATTAGCCATAACAAATACTGCTTTAATATCATTATCAGATGGTTCCCATTTATAAGCTTTAAAATCCATAATAGAATCTTCTGGTAAATATTCTTCTAATTCAAACCCTAATTCCTCAGTAGTTGCCATATATTCTTCAAATAATGTGTCTTCATCTTCTTCACTAATATTAATAGTTTCGCTTATTTCATTATTTAAAGTATCAATATCAAGACTTAAATTAAAAGCAACTATATCTTCCCTTTTAGAACCCTTGCTCATATCCTTAATAACTTTAAATTCAGTATTTTCTTCAATTATATTTTTTATATCATTGCTATCTAACACTCTATTTCCAAATGCAATATACATACTTTTCCTCCTTGGGTTATCAAATAATGTTTTATAATTATTTTAAAATGTCATTTATTTAAAATGTTATTTATAATGTATCAGAAGAAAAGATAAAATTCAATAAAAATAGACTTATTATAAAAATTCAAGAGTAAATAATAAAATAATTATTTCTTGAATTTTTTAAAGTGTTATAATTCTTTTTAAAGATAAACTTATTACATGATAAAGAATAAATCCACCAATAGTATTAATTAATACTGCAGGAATTACTATGGTAATAAAAAGCATTGAAAAATTTGCAGGTAAACCAACTATTAATTGTGCTGATATTAAGAATGTCACTCCACTAACTAATGTTCCAATTGGAAAAGTTAATAATACTAAAATATTACTTTGAAGTTTGTTTGTAATTTTAATGAAGTCACACATTTTATTGATTAAAGTTATAACTAAGAACATAATATTTGCAGTTACTAGCTTATCTATTATATTTGGCAATTGTCCACCAGGAAACTTTGTAGTTAAAGCTGTGAATATTCCTGTTATTATAGCTGAAATAAGAGTAATTTTATAATCATTATTATTTATAATCATTATTATAAATAACATTGCTAAAGCAAAATCAGGTTGCATTGGCAAACCTAAGGCTGGAGTTATTTGATGTAATATGGCACCTATTGCTAATAAAAGTGCATTTATAACCATTTTCTTTGTATTTAAATTTCTTTTCATTTTTAAATCCCCCTAAATATAAATAAGTATTATTAAATTTTAATTCTTTTAAATTAGCAATATTTCATGGCATATTAATCACCTCCTTTTAAATAATAAATAGGGTTAATCATATTTCTTAACCCTTATATATCAAGGCCTTTATGGCCAAGATTTTTTATATCACTCAAATTTTTCAGTATCATTTTTGCTCCTTTGGATAAAACTAATAGCATATACATAAACTAATTAGTTGCACTAACGGAGGTTTAAAAAATGATAACAAGACAAGAGATATTTAACATAGTTGATCTATTTACTTCACAATCAACAATTAATTTTTACGAAAACATATTTGATAATTTAGATTTATCATTTATACCTGAATTTATTGAATCAAAACGTGGACCAAAAGGCTATTCACGTCACGCTCTTACTAGAGCATTTGTTGTTATGAACTGTGAACATTTTAGAGAAATAACTCTACTTTGTGATTTTTTAAATACTAATTTAAAAATTGCTCAATTATGCGGATTTGACATTACTAAACCATTACCTTCTTATAGCGTTTACCAACGTTTTATTCATGATATTGATAATAATTTACTAAAGGAAATAATGAAATCACAAGTAAATGAACTTATAAAATTAGATGCTATAGATAACTCAATAGTATCTGTAGATTCAACCCCTATAAAAGCAAATACAAAGTATAATAATCCAAAATGTTTTTCTAAAAATAAATTTTCTAATGAAAAACATCCTAAATCAGATAAGGACTGTAAATTAGGAGTCCACACTGCAAATAATGAAGATTCAAAAAAGAATTATACTTTTTATTGGGGTTATAAAAATTTAATAATGTGTGATGCAAAATCAGGATTGCCAATTTATGAAGTAACTCTTACAGGCGAAAAAGCTGATGTTTCAAGTCTAATTAATTTTTTAGATAAAATAAATTCTTGGTTTAGCTTAAAAAATTCCAAAATTCTCGCTGATAAAGGTTTTGATTCTAAAGCAAACTATAATTACATAAAAGATGTTTTACATTCTGAAGCTTTTATTGCTAAAAATAAACGTAACAGCAAAACTGTTGAAACTATTTCTTGCGGTAACCCGCTATGCGAAGCAGGTTTAGCAATGCATAAAGACGGTAAGCAATATCTAAAAGGTTCAATAAAACAAAAATTTTGTTGTCCATTTAGAACATCAAAAGATGATTCTAAATGCCCTTGTAATCACCCTAAATATAATAATGGTCATAAAAATAGAGGATGTATAAAATATAAATCTATCAGTACAGACTATAGATCAACCGTCGATGATACATCAGATTATTTTAAACTATACTATTCAAAGAGAACTGAATCAGAACGCTACAATTCACGATTTAAGAATCTTAATCTTGAAAATGCCTCTGTTAGAAATATTTCTTCCATATCTAACCTAAATACCTTAGGTCACATATGCCTTTTAACAGTTGCTATTGCTGCAATTGTTAATAAAAAGGAAGATAAGATTTGTTCTCTAAGCAAGCTTAAACGAGCTAGTTAGCTCTTTAACAACCTAATATTTTACATTTTATTATCCTCATAGGGATAGTCTGCCCTTTTTTAGGTCACTTTATTACTAATAATCCTAATTTTCCTATTTTTTCATCTCTAATTAATATTCACTTTTTAAAAGATCAATTATGCTCATCTCTAAGTTAGTAGTTTGTAGTTTATAGTTATTTGTGAAATTCAGCTTAAGTTGAATTTCTTTAATTTATATTTTCAGAAACTCCCCAAGGAGTTTCATCCTTAACTACTAACTTACTCCTAATTAAAAACTAATTTATAAAACTTTTCCTTCTATTTCAGCTAAAGTTTTTACTTTTTTCATTACTTTATCAAATAATTCTGGCTTAAGTGATTGTTGACCATCACTTAATGCACATTGTGGATTATTGTGAACTTCTATCATAAGCCCATCTGCTCCTACAGCTATTGCTGCTTTAGCTAATGGTTCTACTAAATACCAATATCCTGCTGCATGACTTGGATCAACTATTACTGGTAAATGCGATAATTTTTTAATTACTGGTATAGCACTTAAATCTAAAGTATTTCTAGTGTATGTTTCATAAGTTCTTATTCCTCTTTCACAAAGAATAATATTTTCATTCCCACCAGCCATTATATATTCAGCACTCATAAGCCATTCTTCAATAGTAGCAGATAATCCTCTCTTTAATAAAATTGGCTTATTTGTTTTACCTAACTCCTTTAATAAATCAAAGTTTTGCATATTTCTAGTACCAACTTGAATTACATCAACATTATTTACAAATTCATCTATATATTTAGGAGACATTATTTCTGTAACTATTGGTAACCCTGTTTCTCTTTTTGCTATCTTTAATAACTCTAATCCTTCAAGTTCTAATCCTTGGAAGCTATAAGGTGATGTTCTTGGCTTAAATGCCCCTCCCCTTAAAAAGTTTGCTCCTGATTTCTTTATTGATTTAGCAATTTCAATTATTTGTTCTTCACTTTCAACAGAACAAGGCCCTGCCATTATTCCTAAATGATTTCCTCCAACTAACGTTCCATCAACATTAACTATTGTGTCATTTGGCTTAAATAATCTATTTGCTTTCTTAAATGGTTCTTCAACCTTTAAGATTTTATCAACACCATTAAAAGATAATATTTTATCAGGATCAACAGCTCTAGTTTCTCCAACCACACCTATAATACAAAAAGTTGCTCCTTGAGAAAGATTAACTCCTAATCCATGATTAATTAATTCATTTTTTACAGCCAACACTTCATTTTGACTACACTTAGGATTCATTACTATTACCATTTCTACCGTACCTCCATACTTCATTTAGTTTGTAGTTAGTAGTTTGATGTTGAAATTCCTTATGGAATTTCTTAAATCTTATTTTTTAAAATTCAGCAAAAGCTGAATTTTTTCCTTAACTACTAACTATTAACTCCTAATTACTAACTATTTCTAAGTTTTGCTATTTTATCTACTATTTCGTCCAAGCTTCCTGTATTTTCAACTCTATAATCACAATATTTTTTATATAAATCATATCTTTCATCATATAATTTATATAAAACTTCCTTACCATTTGCTAATAGTGGTCTTTTTTCTACTTGTATATCACCTAATATATTTTCTACTGGCCTATCAATAAAAACAACTATTGAATTTTTCTTTAAATATTCTATATTTATAGATTTTTTTATAACTCCTCCACCAGAAGAAATAATTGTTTTACTTTTTTCACCAAGTACCTTACAAGTTTCTGTTTCTATATTTCTGAAATAATCTTCACCATTTCTAAATAATTCTATTATACTCTTTTGTTGCTTATTTTCAATATAAAAATCCATATCTACAAATTCATACTTCAATTTATCTGAAAGTAAATTTCCTACTGTAGTCTTTCCACACCCAGGTAACCCTATTAGTGTAATACTTTTCTCCATATCCTTCATCCCTCCACTTCCACTATTTAAACTCTTTAGATAAATCATCATATATATAATTTATCAATTCATTACTTATTTCTTTATCATTAAATATAGACTGACTTTTTACTGCTTGACCTACTAACATAAGCAATCCACCTATAGCTACTTTTCCTTCCTCTTTTGCAAATTGAAGAAATTTAGTTTTCATTGGATTGTATACTAGGTCTACAACTACTTCAAAATTTTTAATTACTTCCTTATTTACTGCAGAATCATAAATTTTAGGAAACATTCCAACAGGAGTCGTATTAATAATTAAATAACCTTTTATATTAATTAAGTCATTATAGTTTATAATACTTATTTTTTTATTATCTTTATTTAAATTAATATTTTTAGGATTTCTACTTACTATATATATTTTTTCTACATCATTATCAAGTAAATAAGTAATAACAGCCTTACATGCTCCCCCAGCTCCTAACACAACTGCAGTTTTATTTTTTATACTTATATTTTTGCTTTTAAGCATAATATGAATTCCAAAATAATCAGTATTATATCCATATAATTTGTTATCCTTAAGCATTACAGTATTTACAGCCCCTATTCTAGCTGCTTCATCTGAAATATTATCTAAATACTTAATTATACTTTCTTTATATGGAATTGTAACATTAAAGCCTTTTATCTTAAGTAATTTTATAGCATTAACAAAATCACCTAATTTATCATTTGGAATTTCAAACAATTTATATGCACCTTCAGTATTGTTTTTTTCTAATATTATTTTATTAATCCTTGGTGATAAGCTATGTTCCAACCTTCCACCTAATAATCCATAGAATTCCATTTAAGACCCCCCCTTTAATAGTTGCAAGTTTCAAGTGACAAGTTTAGGTATAAATTCAACTTACGTTGAATTAAAAAATATATCTAAGAAGCCTTATTAGTTTTTTCATTAGCCTATCACTTATCACTGATTTTACGTTTAATATTTAAACTTGTCACTTGCCACTTATCACTTGAAACTTGCTCTTCTCCTAACTACTAACTAATTTATAGCTTCCTAGTAATTTAAAGTATTCACTATTTTTTTCAATTAATTTAATTGCTTTTTTAACATCTTCATTTTCTATATTACCTTCAAAATCTACATATAATAGGTATTGCCAAAGTTCACTTTTACTTGGTCTAGATTCTATTTTTAGCATATTAATATTATTTTCTGCAAAGTGCCTTAATAAGTTATATAAAGTACCAGATTTATCATCTAATGAAAATACAACTGTAATTTTATTGCATTCTTTTGATGATTCTAATTCTTTACCTATAATAATAAATTTTGTTTGATTATCATCTTTATCATTTATTTCCTCTTGAATTACATCTAAATTATATATTTCAGCTGCTCTTAAGCTTGCAATTGCTGCCTTAGATTTATCATTTAATTCTGATATATACTTAGCACTAATTGCTGTATTGTGAAATGGAATAAGTTTTAATTTATTATTATTACTTAAAAACTCTCTACTTTGTTCAAATCCTTGAGGATGTGAGTAAATTTCCTTTATATCACTAATTTTAGTTCCTTTTATCCCAATTAAATTTTGATTTATTTTTATGCACTCTTCCCCAACTATATAAAATCCATACTTAACTAATAAATCATACACATTTGTAATTGCCCCTGTATATGAATTTTCTATAGGTAATATTCCATAATCTATTTCATTACTTTTTAATGCTATAAATACCTCTTCAAATTCTTCATAATTAGTATTTTTATGATTTTCTCCAAAGTATTTAATCATAGCTTCTTCACTAAAAGAACCCTTTACACCTTGATAACCAATTTTAATATTACTTAAATTCTTTTTATTAGTATTAACTGAAATGTTATCATTTATTTTATTTATTATGTCATAATTGTTTTCTTCAAAAACTTCTTCTTGAAGACTTCTGCTTAATGTCATTAAATTATTAAAAAAACTTTCTGTAAGCTTTGAATATTTCTTATTGCTTAATCTAGCAACATTTTTCTTTATAACTTCAATTTCTCTTGCTTCATTAAATATTGGCATATTATTTTCAATTTTATACTTTGCTACATTAATTGCTATATTCATTCTTTTTTCAAATAACTTAACTAACTCTTCATCTATATTATCAATTTCTCTTCTACACTCTAAAAGATCCAAAGCAACGTTCTCCCCTCTTATTCATAATTAGAGTTTCAAGTGACAAGTGATAAGTGATAAGTTTAGGTATAAATTCAGCTTATGCTCAATTTAATAAAATATATTCTAAGAAACTCCCCAAGGAGTTTCACCCTTAACTTGCCACTTGTCACTTGAAACTTGCCACTTAAAAATTTGTCACTTTAAACTAACTATTCATCAGTTCTGTTATTCCAATTGCTGCTACTGCTTCTATAACTGGAAGTGCCCTTTGTACTATGCAAGGATCATGCCTTCCTTCTATGCATAAAGTTGTTTCTTCCATAGTTATTATATTAACAGCTTTTTGCTCCTTAAATATTGAAGCTGTTGGCTTTATTGCTACATTAAATATTATTGGCATTCCATTAGTAATTCCACCTAAAATACCACCATTATTATTAGTTTTTGTTTTAATATTTCCATTTTCTAAGTAATATTCATCATTTGCTTCTGATCCCCTCATTTTAGAAATATCAAATCCTTTTCCAAACTCAATTCCTTTAACTGCTGGTACCGAAAACATTAAATGAGCTAATGTTGATTCTACTGAATCAAAAAATGGATCTCCAATACCTGGACTTACCCCTAAAATAGCACATTCTATAGTTCCTCCAATAGAATCTCCACTACTTCTTGTGCTTAAAATTTCTTGTCTCATTTCATCTTCTAATTTAGTATTAATTAATGGCAGTTCATTTTCTTTAAATGAATTTAATAATTCATCACTTATATCACTTTCTAAAAAACTACAATCTTTTATTTTTCCTATTGAATTAATATGTGCTGAAACTATTATTCCTTTTACTTCTAATATTTGCTTACAAATAGCTCCTGCAAAAACTAATGGAGCAGTTATTCTTCCTGAAAAATGTCCTCCACCCCTATAATCATTAAAACCTTTGTATCTTACAGCTCCTGTATAATCTGCATGACCTGGTCTCATTACATCTTTAAGTTTTGAATAATCCTTAGACTTTGTATTTGAATTTCTTATTATTGCACATAATGGTGTTCCTGTAGTTTTTCCTTCAAAGTATCCACTTAATATCTCTGGAATATCTGATTCTTTTCTTGGTGTTGATAACGAACTTTTCCCTGGTGCTCTTCTTGACATCTCCATCATTATCTTATCCATATCAATAGAAAATCCTGCAGGAAGCCCATCAATGGTTATTCCAATTGCATTTCCATGAGATTCTCCAAAAATAGATAATTTTATTTTACTTCCCCACATTCCACTCATGAATATTTCCTCCTAAAGTTTTAAAATCTTCAAAGAAATTTGGATAAGATTTGACTATACATTTATAATCCTTTATTATTATAGGCTCATTACACTTTGTAGAAGCAATTGCTAAAGTCATTGCTATCCTATGATCATTATGGCTCCATACTTCTACTCCACCTTGTAATTCACTTACTCCTGTTACTACTAATCCATCTTCTTTTTCAATTATCTTTGCACCTAATTTATTTAATTCCATTGTAACTGCAGCAAGCCTATCACATTCCTTTATTCTTAATCTTCCTGCATTTATTATTTCAGTAGTTCCTTCTGATAAAGCTGCTACTGCTGTTAATACTGGTATAATATCTGGGCATTGACTACCATCAATTATTGTGTTAACTAATTTCTCTTTTAATATTGCTTTTACACCTTTATCACTTGCAGTAAATTCAACATTCATTCTTTTTAAAATATCTATTACTTCTTTATCTCCTTGAAGGGACTTTAAATCTAAGTCTTTACATAATACATTATTGCCTAGTGCATCTGCACATAAGAAAAATGCAGCTTGTGAATAATCTCCTTCAACCCTGTAATTTCTTGCATTGTATCTTTGATTTCCCTTTATAACAAATTCTCTATAATCATTATTTATTACTTCAATTCCAAAATCACTCATAGCTTTTAATGTTAAATCAATATATCCCTTTGATTCCATTTTTGTTGTAATAGTAATTTTAGAATCTGAATTTAATAATGGCAATGTAAATAATAATCCTGTTATAAATTGTGAGCTTACATTTCCTTCAACTTCAAAATTACCTGGCTTTAGTTTTCCATTTATAATCAAATTAAGATTTCCCTCTTCACAAGAATATTCAATTCCTTGATTTTCAAAAATGTTATAATAAGTTGTTAATGGTCTCTTACCTAAGTTTCCTTTTCCTACAAACTTACTTTTACCACTAAACAACATTGATATAGGAACTAAAAATCTTAAAGTTGATCCCGATTCATTGCAATTTATAATTCTAAACTCATTATTTTCTTTATTACTTTTATATATTCCAACTATCTCTAAGTAATCATCATACTTTACTATTGATGCACCCAAGGCTTTCATTCCTTCAATAGTTGCTATTATATCATCTGAATAATCTATATTTTCTATTATACTTAATCCATCACTTAAAGCTGCACAAATAATTGCCCTATGTGCCATACTTTTAGATGGTGGTATTTTAACTTCTCCACTTAATTTTGATGGAGTTATCATTAAATTTGCCATAACTATATCTCCCCTTACTTTAGTTAGTTTCAAGTGATAAGCTTAGAGTGACAAGTTAAGGTATAAATTCAGCTTATGCTGAATTTAAAAAATATATTTCAGAAACTCCTTAGGAGTTTCATCCTTAACTTGCCACTTGCCACTTGTCACTTACTACTTGTCACTTGCCACTTGCCACTTGCCGCTTGTCACTTAAAACTATCTAACTCTTAACTAAAAAAGCTTATTGTTGTTTTATATATTTCTGAATTTCCTATTTCTTTTAATACAATAATATTTAAGTCATTTCCCATTTTCTTTTTATCTAAATTAATTGCTTCTAATAATTCTTTTAAATTAACATTTACCTCATAAGAAAGATTATATTTAATCAATATATCTTTTATTTTTTCAGCTGTTTCCTTTTTAGTTAATCCCTTTTCTTCACTTATTTTAGTTATCATATACATTCCAATTGCAACAGCTTCACCATGAGTATATTTTTCATAATTATAATATTGTTCTATTGAATGTCCCAATGTATGCCCAAAATTTAAAAGCATTCTTTCGCCTTTATCTTTTTCATCTCTTTCCACAACTTGTCTTTTAATATCACAACATTTATAAATTACTTCTTCCATATTACTCATTAACTGTTCATTATCTTTCATTTTATATAAAAATTCAAAAAAGTTACTATCTTTTATACATCCATATTTTATTACTTCACCCATTCCATCAGCAAAGAATTTATCATTTAATGTACTTAGTACTTGCGGATCTATTAATACACATTTTGGATGATAAAAGCTTCCAACTAAATTTTTTCCTCTTTCTAAATCTACAGCAACTTTACCTCCAACACTACTATCCACTTGTGCTAAAAGTGATGTTGGTATTTGTATAAAGTCTATTCCTCTTAAATATGTAGAAGCAGCAAATCCAGCTAAATCTCCTATAACCCCTCCACCTAATGCAATTATTAAATCACTTCTAGTTAGATTAAAATTTAAAAATTCATTATAAATATCAGGTAATGTATTAAAACCTTTTGTTTTTTCTCCTGGTTCTAAAGATAGCAATTTAACTTCAAAGTTTTTGTTTTTTAATGAAAATAAAACCTTATCTCCATAATATTTACTTACATTATGGTCAGTAATTATAAATATTCTTTTTCCTTTGTAAACCTTACTAACTTCTTCTCCAACTCTATTAATAATTCCCTTTTCAATTATTATAGGATAACTTCTTTCCTTTAAATCAACTACTAATTCCATTACATCACCCTTCCATTAGTTAAGAGTTAGTAGTTTTTAGTTAATAGTTAAGGATGAAACTCCTGTAGGAGTTTCTTAA
>ERZ773103.3939-NODE-3939-length-11521-cov-4.507326_pt1 | contig 11521 bp, 8 predicted proteins | sample MGYA00511118_ERZ773103 | MGnify/ENA primary metagenome ERZ773103 (study PRJEB29015, sample SAMEA2737821) | human gut metagenome | biome: human gut; feature: human-associated habitat; material: faeces | place: China | collected 2012 ... | reverse complement strand
TATAACCATATTTATAGAGGTTAATCAAATTTCAACAGTTTATTAAAACAAAGCCATTTTAATAGATTTAATTATGAAGATATATATAAGGATTTTATCCCCATGTGTGCTTTTACCAGGGGAGAAAGTATTGAATTTGCAAAAGGCCAACTTAAAGGCTATTTTGAAGAGTATATCCCAGTAGATTTCTGGCAGAGATTAAAGCTTTATCTAGCATATTCAAGCCTATATTCAATTTTATGGGCTGAAAATTGTTCAAATGAAGAAGTTGAAGCAATGATAAAGAGAAAGAAAATGGTTTATAATGATTTTACAAAATCATCTTTTGATTCTCCTTGTTGGGTGAATAATTAAGAATAGGCAGTTTAAAAAACTGCCTATATTTTTTATATTATTTTATGGTGATTATAATATGCGAAAATGCAATAATTCAATATCTGAAGAAATAAAGTTTTCTTTAACAGGTTCTTTTTTCATTAAATCTGTAGAAACATATTTTTTATTATCATCAGGAAAAACGGTAATAGCTGCTCCTTTAAAATTATTCATTTCTAAGGACTTAACAGCACCTAAAAAGTTAGCACCAGAGGAAATACCTACACCAAGACCAAGAACTTTAGAAAGTTTTTGAGCCATTATTATTGAATCGCCATCATCAACACTTATAATTTCATTTAAAGAGGCAAGATCTAAAATTGGTGGAACAAATTCGTCAGATATACCTTGAATCCTATGGTCACTTATGTGTGTTCCTGTTGATAGTGTTGGAGAATTAGCTGGCTCTAGAGGATAAATTCTAATGTTTTTATTTTTTTCTTTTAAGTATTTACCTATTCCCATAACAGTACCACCTGTACCAACACCAGCAACAAAGATAGATGGAATGATATGTCTTTTTCTTAAGGAAGAATAGATTTCAGGACCAGTTGAGTAGTAATGAGCATAAATATTATTTACGTTGGTAAATTGGCTTGGAAGAAATATATCAGAACAAAGTTTGCTACACTGTTCAATTAATGAAATACATTTTAGAAATCCTCCATCTTCCTTGGAAACTAAATGTAAGGTTGCATTGAAGCTTTCTAATAATTTTATTCGTTCAGTGCTGAGCCAATCAGGCATATAAATATGGACATCATGATTTAGATAGGTACAAATGGCTGCAAAGGATATGCCTGTATTACCACTGGTAGCTTCTGCAACAATATCTTTTTCTTTAATTTTACCAGCTAAATAAGCTTTTTTTATTATATATAAGGCAACTCTATCTTTAATACTTCCAGTATAATTGTAATATTCAATTTTAGAATAAATCTTTAAAGGTCTATCTTTATATTTAAAGGTAATTTCAATTAGTGGAGTGTTGCCTATAAGTTTTTCTAGATTGCTAATTTTATTTAAGATAGATTGCATAAAAAACTCCTTTATTTTAAATAATCTACTATAATAAATATATGCATATGTATAATAGAAAATATTAATGCTTATAAAACAAATTTATTAATATTATAAAAGGAGGAAACTATGTTTTTTATAGGGATTTTTGGCATAGAACATAGGGAAAAGATAATAAAAGAAATAAATAATCTTACATGTAAAAGATGTTTACAAAATGTTACAGGTAAATTGGTAAAGCAATATGATTATTTTCATTTTTTCTTTATACCTATATTTAAGTGGCGTGAAGAATACTACCTTATTTGTGAGAATTGTAGCTGTGTATTTAAAGTTTCTAAGGAAAAGGGAAAAAGTATTGAGCATGACAATGATATAGAAATAAATTATTGGGATTTAAAAGAAGAGGAAAATACATGGAGGGAAAAAATATGCCCAGGCTGTGGAAGAGAGGTTGATTCACAATATAGTTATTGTCCATATTGCGGTAATAGAATTAAATAAAATATTGTAATAGAAAATAAAAGGGCATTATAAATTGCCCTTTTCTTAATTAATCATTTAAAATTGCTGTATTAAGATTGTCATTAAAGATACTTTCATCTAGTTCACCGTATTGTTTAGCAATTATTGTTGTACATACTGCATCACCTGTAACATTGACAGCAGTACGACACATATCTAATATTCTATCAATTCCCATTATAAGACCTATTCCTTCAACAGGTAGTCCTATAGAATTAAAGACCATTGATAGAGTGATCATACCAACGCCAGGAACACCAGCAGTACCTATGGAAGCAAGTGTTGCTGTAAGTATTACAGTAAGGTAATCATTTAATCCTAGGTTGATACCAAAAGCTTGAGCAACAAATACTACAGCTACACCTTGCATTATAGCAGTCCCATCCATGTTAATAGTTGCACCAAGTGGTACAGTAAAAGATGATATGTTTTCAGAAACACCTAATTTTTCATCTAATGTTTCAATGGATAAAGGAATTGAAGCATTAGATGATGCTGTAGAAAATGCAAAGCTCATAACAGGAGCAAATTTGCTTAAGAATTTTATTGGGCTTAGTTTTGTAAAGCCTTTAAGCATAAGCATATATGTTACTAAGCAATGAATAGCTAATGCTAAAAATACTGCAAATATATATTTTAAAAGTGGAGCAAAAGCATTCCATCCCATAGTTGAAAAAGTTGTGGCTATAAGGCAAAATACACCTATTGGAGCAGCCTTCATAACTATTGTTGTCATCTTCATCATAATATCATTAAATTGTGTAAAAAACTTACCAACTGTTTCAGCTTTATCCTTCAATTGTGCTAAAATAAGACCAATTAAAAGAGCAAATACTATTATTTGAAGCATATTTCCTTCAGCTAATGAATTTATAGGATTAGTTGGAATTATATTTAATATTACATCAGAAACTGCTGTACTTTCTGCTATAGTTGTTTCAGCAATTTCCATAGTAGATAAATCAAGACCTAAACCAGGATTAAGTAATTTTCCTATACCAATGGAAAGAGTTATTGCTATGGCTGTAGTTGCAATATAGAAAGCTATGGTTCTAGCACCTACTTTACCTAGTTTCTTAGTATCTCCAATAGACATACTACCGCAAACAAGTGAACAAAATACTAAAGGTACAACTAGCATTTGCATTGCTCGAACAAATCCCTTACCTATAACTTTAAAAACACCATTAATAATAAAATCATCCTTAATGTATCCACTAGGTAATTGGTATAAAATAATACCTGTAATGGCTCCAAGAATTAAGCATATAAAAATTTTCGCTGTCAAATTTAATTTTTTTCTCATAAGTATCCCCCTTTGTTTTTATCAAATGCAATTTTCGAAAATATAACTTGCAAAATATAAATATATTTATACCATAAAAAGAAGAAAATGACAATAGTGGAAATAAGAAAAAATCTATATTGATCTTGATATGTAAAGCTTTAGAGCTGTTAATTTGAAAAACAAATATAAATATTTACAAAAAATAACTTTCGTTTTTTGCGATTAAAAAAGTTAAATATCAGCAAAGATTGAGACTGTATAGTATATATAAATGAGAGAAGCAAGTTGACAAGAGTTATGATATTTGTAATACTAAAAATATAACTGTAAACGATTACTAAGTTGCATTTAGAGTTTTAAAATTTCTATTTATGTAGGTAATAACAGAAAGTGAGAGTTACTACATAAAACATATGCATTTATGCAATCAATATGTTTTATGTGGTTATTTTTATTTAATATATATTTTGAAAGGATTGGTATAAAAAATGAAAAAGTATGTTATTGCATTAGATCAAGGAACCACAAGTTCAAGAGCTATTATTTTTGATAAGGATCAAAATATATTAGATATAAGTCAAAAGGAATTTACACAAATTTATCCTCATGAAGGATGGGTGGAGCATAATCCAATGGAAATATGGTCCAGTCAATATGGTGTTTTACAAGAAGTGCTGGCTAAATCTAATATAACTCAAGAAGAAATAGCAGCAATTGGTATTACCAATCAGAGAGAAACAACTATTGTATGGGATAAATATACTGGAGAACCTGTATATAATGCCATAGTATGGCAATGTAGAAGGACTGCTGCAATTGTTGATGAATTAAAGAAGGATAAAGAGTTTGCTAAATATGTAAAAGAAAGTACAGGGTTATTATTAGATGCTTATTTCTCAGCAACAAAAATAAAATGGATTTTAGATAATGTGGAGGGAGCTAGAGAGAAAGCTGAAAAAGGAGAATTACTTTTTGGAACTGTAGATACATGGATTGTTTGGAAATTAACTAATGGAAAAGTACATGTTACAGATTATACAAATGCATCTAGGACAATGTTATATAATATCAAAGAACTTAGATGGGATGAGAAGATTATCGGAAGATTAGGTATTCCGATGTCTATGCTTCCAGAAGTGAGAAATTCTTCTGAGGTTTATGGATACACTAATCTAGGGGGAAAAGGTGGTGTAAGAGTACCTATCTCTGGAATGGCTGGAGACCAGCAATGTGCACTGTTTGGACAAACTTGCTTTAAAGCTGGAGATGTAAAAAACACATATGGAACAGGATGTTTCCTTTTAATGAATACTGGAGAAAAAATGATTGAAAGTAAAAATGGCCTATTAACCACCATTGCCGTTGGCATAGATGGTAAAGTTCAATATGCTCTAGAAGGTTCCGTATTTGTTGGTGGAGCTGTAATTCAATGGATTAGAGATGAGTTAGAGCTAGTGAATGATGCTGCTGATACAGAATACTTTGCAGGTAAAGTAAAAGATAACGGTGGAGTATATATAGTACCTGCCTTTACAGGACTTGGAGCTCCTTATTGGGATATGTATGCAAGAGGAACTATATTAGGACTTACAAGAGGTGCTAATAGAAATCATATAATAAGAGCTGCATTAGAGTCCATTGCTTATCAATCAAGAGATCTTATGGATGCAATGGAAGAGGATTCAGGTTGTAGACTTAATAGTATTAAGGTTGATGGAGGAGCTAGTAGAAATAATTTCTTAATGCAGTTCCAAGCTGATATAACTGGAACAAAGGTAATTAGACCAATAACTACAGAAACAACTGCATTAGGGGCAGCATATCTTGCAGGATTAGCTGTTGGCTTCTGGAAATCAAAAGAAGAGATAACTACAAAATGGTGTGTAAGCCAAGCGTATGAGCCACAATATGATGAAGATAAGAAAGAAAAGCTTTATAGAGGATGGAAGAAAGCAGTAACAAGAGCTATGGCATGGGAAGAAGATTAAAAAATAATAGAAAATAAAAGAGGGGATATATGTATTTTAATAGGATTAATTAGCAAGAGTAAATTTTTGAAAAGATACTAAAAATAAAGTCTCAATATACTATATATGTAGTATTCAATATTAATAAAGTGGCTGTAAAAAAAGTCCCTTTTTAAATATTATAATTGTGTTATAATGTTATAGTTAATTTTATAAAGATGAGGTGATTTTAATGAGCGAAGATATCTTAAAGAAAATTACCCTTGAAATTAATAAACATGAAAGCTTAGAAGATAAAGAGTTAAATATAATAAGATTTCAGCTTTTAAAAAAGAGTAATATTTTAAAAGTAATTTTAAGAGGAAAAGAAAGATTAGCCATAGAAGAAGAGGAATTAATAAAGAAGATAATATGCAAGACCTTAATGATTAGGATAACTATAGAAATTCTATTTTATAAAGATGCTTCAAATATTTCTTTAGAAGAAGTGGTAGAAAGTCATTGGCTTGAATGTATTTCAGATACCATAAAGAAAACTCCATTATGTAAGACATTGCTTTTAAGTAGTAAAAGAGTTGTTGAAGGAAATAAGGTAATTGTATTAAATGGATATGACAAAGTAACTGAACATTTAAAGTCAAAATATGGCGATAAATCTATTGAAGGTACCATTGAAGCTATATTTGGTCTAAAATGTAAGGTGGAAATAAGATTTGATCCATCTATGGAAGTAATTATAGATTATGCTGAAAAAGAAAAGAATGAAAGAGCTCTTTTAAATAAGGTGCTGCAAGCCAAATCTTTAGAAATACAAAAAGCAGGAAGTAGCTACAAAGAAAGTGGCAAGGCACAAGAAAAGAAATCTACCGAGAAGAAGCTATATGAAAAGAAGGAAAATACATATAAAAGAGAACCTAAGAGTGAAAACTCTATTTATGGAAGAAATATATCTATTGAAGCAATACCAATTAAAGAGGTTAATGAAACTTCTGGATATGTGGCAGTTTTAGGAGAGGTATTCAAGGTTGATACTATGGAAACTAAGACTGGAAAGATAATACTAACATTCTTTATTACAGACTATACTGATTCAATTACAGTAAAATGCTTCTTAAAGCCGCAGGAAAAAGGTGAGGTTCTTGATAATATTAAAACGGGGCTTTATTGTAAGGTAAGAGGGGAAGCAGTATATGATACATATGCTAGAGAAGTTGTTATCATGGGACGTGATATTTTAAGAATGAAAAAGTTAGAGAGAATGGATGGGGCAACAGAGAAAAGAGTTGAACTACATTGTCATACTACCATGAGTGCCATGGATGGGACTACTCCAGTTGGGAAAATCATTGAAAGAGCTGCTAAGTGGGGACACCCTGCTATAGCTATTACTGACCATGGGGTTGTTCAAGCTTTTCCAGATGCACAAATTGCCGCAAAGAAAAATAAAATTAAAGTTCTTTATGGTGTGGAAGGATATTTAGTTGATGATGGTATTCCTTTAGCAATTAATGAAAAAGGTCAAAATTTAGATGACACATATGTGGTTTTTGACTTAGAAACAACTGGTTTTTCACCAAAGAATGATAAAATTATTGAAATAGGAGCGGTAAAGGTTAAAAATGGGAAAATAATCGATAGCTTCAGTGAGTTTGTAAATCCTAGAAGACCAATTCCTTATAAGATAACAGAACTTACAGGGATAAGTGATGATATGGTAAGATATTCAGATTCAATAGACTTTGTATTACCAAGATTTATGGATTTTATAGGAGATGCAGCAGTAGTAGCACATAATGCCAGCTTTGACTGTAGCTTTATTGAAAAAAATTGCAAAGATTTAGATTTACATTTCAATGCTACTATTCTTGATACTGTACAGATATGTAGATTTTTATATCCTGAATTAAAATCAGTTAAGCTTAATTTAGTGGCTAAACATTTAGGTATAAAGCTTACAAGCCACCATAGGGCTGTAGACGATGCTAAAGCAACAGGTGATATATTTGTAGAGTGTATTAAGAAGATTAAAGAAGAATATGAAGTTTCAGACTTAAGTGAACTTAATAAGATTTTCTTAGAAAAGGTTGATATTAAGAAACTTCCAACATATCATATTATAATTTTAGCAAAGACTCAGGAAGGTATAAGAAATTTATATAAGCTTGTGTCAGAGGCTCATATAGATAATTTCTTTAGACGACCTAGAACTAAAAAATCAAGGCTTGCTGAAATGAGAGGTGGGCTAATTATTGGTGGTGCATGTGAAGCAGGTGAAATTTATAGAGCTGTACTTGGTGGTAAAAATGATGAAGAAGTAAAAGAGATAATGAGCTTTTACGATTATGTTGAAATTCAGCCAGTTGAAAATAATGCTTATCTTATAGAAAAGGGAAATGTAAAAGATGAAGATGAGCTTAAGGATATAAATAGGAAGATTTATAATTTAGCCAAGGAAGTTAACAAGCCAACAGTAGCTACAGGAGATGTACATTTTTTAGAGCCACAGGATGAAGCATTTAGAAGGATTATAATGGCTGGGCAAGGATTTGGAGATGCAGAAAATCAACCACCTTTATACTTTAAAACTACAGAAGAAATGTTAAAAGAATTCTCTTATTTAGGTGAAGATATTGCAAAGGAAGTTGTTATAAAAAATCCACAGGAAATTGCAGCTTCAGTTGATATATTAAAACCTATTCCTGATGAGACATATCCACCTAAGATTGAAGGGGCTGATGACGATATAAGGAATATGACCATGAATAAGGTTCATTCAATATACGGAGAAAACCTACCAGAAGTAGTGCAGAAGAGACTTGATAAAGAGCTAAACTCTATCATAAATAATGGATACGCAGTTCTTTATCTTATAGCACAAAAACTGGTGGCTAAATCATATGCAGATGGATATCTAGTAGGTTCTAGAGGATCTGTTGGATCTTCTTTTGTTGCAACAATGTCAGATATTACAGAAGTTAATGGGCTTCCACCACATTATGTGTGTCCAAAATGTAAGAAGTCACAATTCTTCTTAGATGGATCAGTGAGTTCAGGGGCTGATTTACCAGATAAGGATTGCCCAAATTGTGGAGTACCATATATTAAAGATGGTCATGATATACCATTTGAAACTTTCTTAGGATTTGAAGGAGATAAGGAACCAGATATAGATTTAAATTTCTCAGGGGATAACCAAGCTGATATACATAAGTATACAGAAGTTCTTTTTGGTAAGGGATATGTATTTAAAGCAGGTACAATAGGTACAGTGGCAGAAAAGACTGCCTATGGATTTGTTAAAAAGTATTTAGATCAAAAAGGTGAGATTGCTTCACAAGCAGAAATTGAAAGGTTAACTATTGGATGTACTGGAATAAAAAGAACTACAGGACAGCATCCAGGTGGAATAATGGTTGTACCAAATTATACAGATGTATATAATTTTACGCCTATACAAAGACCAGCAGATGATAACACATCAGATGTAACAACAACCCATTTTGATTACCACTCAATTTCAGGAAGACTTCTTAAGCTTGATATACTAGGACACGACGATCCAACGGTATTAAGGATGCTACAAGATATAACTGGAATAGATCCTAAAACAATACCGTTGAATGATGAGAAAGTATTATCATTATTTACCAGACCTGATGCTCTAGGAGTTACCAAAGAGGAACTTGAATGTGAAGTAGGTTCCTATGGGCTACCGGAATTTGGAACTAAGTTCGTAAGGCAGATGCTTGTTGATACACAGCCTAAAACATTTTCTGACTTAGTGAGAATTTCAGGACTTTCTCATGGTACAGATGTATGGCTTAATAATGCACAATACTTTATTAAGGAAGGATATACTACCTTAAGAGATTGTATAGCCACAAGAGATGATATTATGGTGTACCTTATGTATAAAGGTGTACCGCCTAAAACAGCCTTTACTATTATGGAAAGTGTAAGAAAGGGTAAAGGGTTAACAGAAGAATTTGAAAAAATAATGAGAGAAAATAAAGTTGAAGATTGGTATATAGAATCTTGTAAGAGAATTAAGTACATGTTCCCTAAAGGGCATGCTGTTGCATATTGCATGATGGCTGTGAGAGTTGCCTATTACAAGGTGTATTATCCATTGGCATATTATGCAACATATTTTACGGTAAGAGGTGCAGATGATTTTGATGCAGAGCTTATTTGTAAAGGCGAAAGTGCAGTACATGCTAAATTACAGGAATTATATGCTTTAGGAAATAGTGCAACGGTAAAAGATAAAGGTCTTATTACAGTTCTTGAATTATCATTTGAGATGTATAAAAGAGGTTTTGAAATGCTTAAAGTTGATTTATATGAATCTGATGCAACTAAATTTCAAATAGTAGGTAATGCTTTAAGACCCCCCCTTAGCTCCCTGCAAGGAGTTGGAGTGAATGCAGCCAAAGCAATATTTGAAGCAAGAAAAGATGGGGAATTTATTTCTAAAGAAGACTTAAGAATAAGGTCTAAAGTATCAAAGACTGTTATTGAAACATTAAGTGTACATGGATGCTTAAAAGGAATGTCAGAAACTAACCAACTTTCATTATTCTAATAAAAACTCATGTCAATATTAACTAGCTACTGTCAAAAAGACAAATAGAGTTAATGGGACATGAGTTTTTATGTAAAAAATATATCATTATGGAGAAATTTTCAATATGATAAGGAATGAAGAAATGAACCAATTTATCTTTGTAACATAAAATATAGCAAAAGTAATTTAGAGGTGTATATAGTGACATATAGTTCTATTTATAATATGATTGGTTTCAATAATGAAGTGGATAGATTAAAGGCACAAGTGAAGTTAGGATGGGAAAAAGAATTTAGAACATTAAAATGGCTTGGCCTGAAAAATGGAATGGATATATTGGATGTGGGAGGGGGACCGGGGTTTTACAGTGAAAAGCTTCTGGAAAATCTACCAAATTCAAATGTAACTATATTAGATGTAGATGATAAACTCCTTAAGATTGCTCAAAATAGACTTTCTAATAGTTATTATAAAAATAGAGTAGACTTTGAAAAAACAACTATATATAAAACTGGACTAAAAGATAATACTTATGATTTTGTAATATGCAGGTTTGTTTTGCAACATTTAGATAAACCTGTGGAAGCTGTAAGAGAAATATATCGTATTTTGAAGCCTGGAGGAATTATAGCTATTATAGATTCTGATAGTGGACTTATGGGAATAAGTGATCCTTCTTTCTTAATCAAAAGTGGCAGAAGCTTTTTTCAGGAAATAGAAAAGAGGGCTAGATGGAATAGAGAAATAGGAAGAAAGTTAGTTAAGATACTAAGAATATGTGGATATGAGGATTTGGATTTTGAAGCAGTGACCATTCATAGTGATATTATAGGAATGAAAAATATTTTAAAAATACCTAAAATTAATGATGAACAAATAAAGCTTTTAATGAGATATAATCCTACCGTAGGGAAGGTAATGCAGAAAGTTAAAGATGGAAGATTTGAAAATAGTTATACAATCATTTTATTGAATTTAATTGCCAAAGGAGTAAAAAAAATATGAGATTTTTCAAAATCTCATATTTTATGTTTTAAAGTCAAATTTGTTTGAACATCTTCTGCAAGTAACAACAATTTTTCCTTTACCTCTAGGAAGCCTAAGTTTTTGGTGACATTTAGGGCATTTAGTTATTTTATAGTTACGCTTTTCATTTAAAGAATTTTTAGCACTTTCCACTAATGGATAAAGATTGCCAAAGTGAAAATTAGGAATATTTGCAGGTAATGACTTCTTAAAGAGTGCTAAGAATTTATTACAATATGTATAAAATACATTATACTCCTGACGTCTCTTATAATACTTTTTAGAAAATGCTCTATAAAAAGATAAAATTAGTAGAATAAAAGAAAAAATTCTTGTTATTGGAAAGACATTTAATATTAAAGATATGAAGATCATAAAAATGGAAAGAAGATCAAAGCCATATCTATCATTATAATTAGTCATTTAATATCACTCCATTTGTAATTTTAATTACATTATAGTATATGATAGGGGGTAAAACAATTATATTTAAGTTTTAATAAGTAAAGTTTTTGTGAATTTACTGTATAAATTAAATGACTATAGAGATAATAAAGAGTGTAGGCTTCAAGTTATTATGAGTAGAACCTTATAATAACTTGGATTTTATATATGGGGTACTGCAAAATATCATTGCAGTACCTTTTAAAAACAATGTATTAATATTTTAGGGTATATAGGTATAAAATAGATAATATTGGGCTGTCGCACTAAATAATTAGTGCACAGCTCCTTTTTTTTATTCTAATATTT
>ERZ773103.3935-NODE-3935-length-11532-cov-6.570358_pt1 | contig 11532 bp, 14 predicted proteins | sample MGYA00511118_ERZ773103 | MGnify/ENA primary metagenome ERZ773103 (study PRJEB29015, sample SAMEA2737821) | human gut metagenome | biome: human gut; feature: human-associated habitat; material: faeces | place: China | collected 2012 ... | reverse complement strand
GACGTATGCACTCTGATGCACAGTTCGCTGGATCTTCATCTGTACCGGCTCACGTAGAAATGATGGGTCTGATCGGTGCAGGTAACAACCCGATGGTTGGTATGACAGTAGCTGTAGCTGTTTCTGTAGAGGAAGCTGCAAAGGCTGGCAAATTCTAACAATGATTTTATGAAAAGAGCTTTCACAGTTGGTAAAACTACTGTGATAGTTCTTTTTTATTGTTAAAAAATACCCAAACTGATATAAAAATGAAAATTTTTCTGTTTCCTTTGCTAATTGTTGTTGAATGTAGGATGTTATATAATGCAAACATCGATAGGAAAAGAGTTCTAATGGAGGAATGGAAATATGAAAAAGAAATTATTAGTAACATTAGCAGTGGTTTTGGTACTTGGTGGATTTGCAGTTGGACAGGGAAGAGCAGAGGAGACAAATAATCTCACGGCAGATCCCTCCGGATATACGGAAATGAGCTGGCCGGATACAGACATGGCACATTCAGTTCCAACACCGGTATCATCTACAGGAAGCATGTATGCAACTGAAAAAACAGTTGTTGCAGATGTTGCTAACACATCAGAAGATTCTTATAACGCATATGTAGAGAAATGCAAAAATGCTGGATATGATAACAATGCTGTAACAGAGGATGGAATGTATGCAGCAGATAACGGAGTATATACATTAGTGTTATCTATGGCTGATGATAATGTAATGAACATTTCAATGAATGTAGTTGAATAAACAGAGTATAGATAAATATTAGGAAAGCCTGGGTCATAACAATGATCTGGGCTTTTTTGATATCAGACTATAAGCTACAATGCAGAGATTGATAAAAAATAATATAAAAATAGAGACGAATTAGAAGTGAAATATATAGCCTGTTACAAAGGAATGATGTATAATAACTGAGAATGTTTTTTGAAATGTATGATTGAACAATGCTTTAAATAAATATATTGCATAAGGAGTAGAAGAATGCCAGTATTTGATTTTAATAATACACCGGATACAAAAGAACCGGTGAAGTGTACCTATACAACATTTGCATCAGATGCGGATCATGCATCAGCGGAGCAGCCGATTCTGATTCTGGATAACAGCAAGAAGGAATGGAAGCATCATTCCTGCGGTGTGTTTGCTAATCAGAATAAGCAGACTGCATTTGAATTTGATGAGGAAGGCGGAAAAGTAAGTGCAGATATTCTCCGCGTGGATTCACGGTTTGTGAGTTTGTTGAAATGGCTGGGTGAGAATCGGATCAATGTACGTCTGTCCGGAGTAAATAATTCAGAAGGTTACTGTGTATACCGCATTCGCGAGATTGCGTTTGGCGGCGGTACAAAGCTTTCAGCAGAAGACGGATTCCTGCAGTTTATGATTGAAAGATTATTTGTAAGTGATGCGCCGGAAGAAGAGATAGATGATGAAGATCAGGAAGAGTCTGGTGATGATATGAAACTTACCAGCATTCAGAGTATCACGGATTTCCTAAATTGTGCGGGACGGACATTGCCGGATAACATCCGACTCTGGGCGAGAAGAAATCTTGCAGTAGCACGTTCGCATGAAGTGTCTCCGGAGGAACGCCGCCATGCGCAGCGAGCACTGTCTATGATGTTAAACATCCAGTGGAAAAAAGATTATTTTGAAGCAATCGATCCAGCAGAAGCAAGACGTATTCTGGATGAAGAATTATATGGCATGGAGCGTGTAAAGCAGAGAATCATTGAGACGATCATTCAGATTAACCGTACTCATACATTGCCTGCATATGGACTGTTGTTGATCGGTCCGGCAGGTACAGGTAAGTCACAGATTGCATATGCGGTGGCTCGTATTTTGAAGCTCCCTTGGAGTACGTTGGATATGAGTTCGATCAATGACCCGGAACAGCTTACCGGAAGTTCCAGAATCTATTCTAATGCAAAGCCAGGTATTATCATGGAAGCCTTTGGCATGGCAGAGTCTTCTAATCTGGTATTTATTATTAATGAGTTGGATAAAGCAGCATCAGGAAAAGGGAATGGTAACCCGGCAGATGTACTGCTGACACTCCTTGATAATCTTGGATTTACAGATAACTATATGGAATGTATGATTCCTACATCTGGTGTATATCCGATTGCAACAGCCAATGACAGAGATCAGATCAGTGCACCGTTGATGTCACGTTTTGCAGTCATTGATATTCCGGATTATACGGCTGAAGAAAAGAAAGTAATCTTTTCCAAATTTGCATTGCCTAAGATTCTGAAGAGAATCGGTCTGTCTGCGGATGAATGCATTATGACGGATGAAGCCTTGGATACAGTTATTGAACTGTATTCTAATACCAGCGGTATCCGTGATCTGGAACAGGCTGCAGAGCATCTTGCAGCACATGCGTTGTATAAGATAGAAGTAGAGCATGTAAAAGAAGTGGTATACGATGCGGAAAGCGTAAGAGAATTACTGAGTTAGAGTGTCATACAAAATGAGGATTGTTATGCCATGCATTTCTTGACACGTAAGAGATGCATGGTATAATTTTGAATATAAGTTAGCGTAAACTAACGAACGTAAGCTATGACGAATATAACGTTGGCAGCGAGGCAGTGAAAGAAGGTTTGATTATGCTTTTTAAGACGATAGGAAATAAGTCCAATCCGGCAATATTATTTTTCCATGCAATGGGTGTGACGGGTGCAAGCAGTATACCTGTGGCGGAATATCTACAGGAAACATATTATTGTATTATGCCGACATCGACGGTGTATTGTGAAGGACAGAGATACGAAAGTAAGACAGAAGAGATAAAGCAGATCAGGAAGTTTCTTGAAGGACAGCAGATTGACCGATTGGCACTCGTGGTGGCGTCTTCTATCGGGGCAGATCTTGCAATGACATTCCTGACAAAATCAGGAGTTGAAGTAGAGCATGCGTTTTTTGACGGCGGACAATTTGCACAGATTGCTAAAATGACGCGCCGGATCATGGCTCCGTTTTTATATCTGGCGATTAAGAGTCTGTACTGGTCAAACGGAAAAACGCTGAAAAAGATTCTGTGGTGCGATGATGAAGCGATTAAACCTTATTTTATCGCGGCGGGAAAAGCACTGACCTATGGTAATATACGGAGACAGCTTGCAGACAGTCTGGAAGATAAACCATTTCCGGCACTGTCAGAGGAGTTACAGAGGCAGACTGTGTTTGAATTTGGAAGTATAGAAGATCATTTGAAATACCGTGAAGCGGTCATGCGGGTGTATCCGTATGGTCAGTATCCGGTATTTGAAGGATGTAATCATATGCAATATCAGATCCGTGATCCGAAAGGATTTGCTAAGATGTTGGATACGTTGATAGAAGAAGGTGTGCCTGTACAGATAAAAGAGAGATAAAACAGACACCGGGAGGACGGTATATGAGCAGTAAAGAGGGACAGACAGTCATTGAATTTCGGGATGTAGTACGTACTTATGGTGAGGAGGAAGCCTTACAGTATGCGGTCAACCATATTAATTTTACGATTGATAAGGGTGAATTTGTGGTAATCCTTGGACAGTCGGGCGCGGGCAAGTCTACTGTGCTGAATATGCTTGGCGGCATGGATCAGCCTACGGAAGGCGAAGTGATCATTGATGGGGCGACGATATCCAATATGAAGGATAAACAGTTATCCGATTACCGGGCAGAGAAGATTGGATTTATTTTTCAGTTTTATAACCTGATCCCAACACTGACGGCATATGAAAATGTGGCATTGACGAAGAGTATTGTCAAGAATGCGACGAGTGCGGATGAGATGCTGGCAGCAGTAGGTCTTGCGGATCACAAGGATAAATTTCCATCGCAGTTATCGGGAGGTGAACAGCAGAGAGTGTCTATCGCCAGAGCATTAGCTAAGAAACCGCAGATCATCCTTGGTGATGAGCCAACCGGCGCACTGGATTCCGAGACGGGTGTGATTGTGCTCGAGCTTCTTCAGAAGCTTGGAAAAGAGCATGGTAATACGGTAGTCATTGTTACCCATAATGCGGATATTGCCAAGTGTGCGGATAAGGTGATTCGTATGAAAAATGGTAAGATATCCGAGATCGTTATCAATGAGAATCCGCTTCCGGTAAGGGAGGTGGAGTGGTAATGCTGTTTCGCAAAATGCTGCGTGATTTTAGGAAAAATTTTGGAGCATTTTTCTCAGTATTTCTGTTATCGGCACTGGCAATGACATTATTCTGCACCTTTGAAGGACATGTATTATCGCAGAATGTTGCCAGAGAGGCATATCATAAGGAGTGCAATCTGTCCGATGTATGGGTATATGGAGAAGGATTTTCAGAAGAACAGTTAGAGAAAGTACGGGATCTTGATTTCGTCCAGTCGGTTCAGCTTCGGACTGCTATTACAGGCACGGCTCCAGACTGCGATGGGGCACAGGTGGATATCTTCCTGGAAAATGAAAATACGGTCAATACACCATATTATATTTCAGGTGAGAAGTTTAATCCTTCGGATAAAGATGGTGTCTGGATTGCCAATGCATTTGCCGAGAGGCGGAATCTTCATGTGGGTGATCGATTTACCATGGAGTATGACGGAGTAATATTTACTAAGACGATAAAAGGACTGACTGAGAGCGCGGAATATGAATATCGTCAGGCAGACGGAGATGCAGATACTTATCTGGAAAATATCGCAATCGTGTATATGTCTATGGATGGATTTCCGGCAGAGGAGTATGTACAGCATCTCTTTACACAGGGAAAGATTAGTATTGTGGATGTGATCGCAGGACTGGCATCTTCGGATCAGTCTGATTCCATGCCGTATACGCAGATGATCATCCGTACCAAAGATAATGGAGCACTGGAGCATGAGGATGAAATCGCTGAGGCATTGGATCATGATTATTCGGCAATGATCGATCGTAAATCGGTGCCTGGACTTGCAAGACTTGACAGTGAGCTTGACCAGCATCAGTCATTTTCTTATGTGTTTGTTGTGATATTTGTGGGTATTGCGGTGTTGGTAATTGCAACTACAATGAACCGTATGGTGGCAAAACAGCGGACACAGATCGGTACATTGAATGCGCTGGGTATGAAGAAATGGAAGGTACTGCTTCATTATGTAAGCTTCAGCCTTGTGGTATCGGTGCTTGGTGTGAGCGCTGGCCTGTTGCTTGGGATTTTATGGGGATGCCCGACAATCATGAGTATGTTTGGAGCGTGGTACATTGTACCGGATCTACATTCCGTTTTCCATCCGATGTATCTGGTGATTTCTCTGGTAGTCGTGTTGGCATGTGTATTATCAGCATATCTGAGCTGCAGAAAGATTCTGCGGATACGCCCGGCGGAAGCACTTCGCCCGGCGCCGCCGAGACAGGGCAAAAGGTGTTTGTTTGAAAAGTTGCCATTCTGGAAGAAACTGTCATTTAACAGCCAGTATAATCTGCGCGACATATCGCGGGCGAAGTTAAGAGCATTTATGTGTATTGTCGGAACGGCAGTCGGAATGCTTATGATGATGTACGGAACCGGATGCGGCTCATTTGTTAGCACGATGGTGGATCTGAATTTTGAGCGGACAGCAGTAGCAAAATATCAGACAAAACTATCGTCAGATGCTAAACTATCGGATGTGGATGCACTGGCAGACAGTGTGGACGGAGAACTGGTGATGCAGGATGCAGTGGAAATCTCAAAGGTGAAAAATGCATCCTCAAAAGAGAAGAAGAAAGAGACCATTACGGTTCTGGAAGGAGAACATCTCTATAATATTCTGGATCTGAATAATAAAGTAACAGATCTTGTGCCGGGTACGGTTGGCTTAAGCCGGAAACTGGCAGAAGATATGGATATTAAGGTTGGAGATACTATATACTGGCATTTGTATTCAAAGAATACCTGGTATAAAGCAAAAGTCGGCATGATCTATCGGTGTTCGGATACACAGGGAATTGCGATGCTCAGAGAAGATTATGAAGAGACAGGCGCAGAATATATACCGACCCTGCTGATGAGTAATCAGAAACCAGAGAATACGAAAGATAAAGACTATATTATCAGCGTATCCAGTAAACCGGATATGGAAAAGGCATATGAGAACAGTATGTCAATGGTTAATCTTATGGTATATATGATGATCGGATTTTCTTCCATTATGATCATCGTTGTATTATACAATTCTGGTTCGTTGTCGTTTAATGAACGAATCAAGGAACTGGCAACACTGAAGGTTATGGGCTTCCGTTCCGGTAGGATCCGCCAGCTTCTCAGCGTGCAGAATCTGTGGTTGTCACTGGTCGGAATTGTGATCGGTATCCCGCTTGGCAATGTGTCATTGAATGCGATGATGAACAGTAATGGCGAGAATTTTGACTATATGCTGAAATTACCGATGATCGACTACGTGCTGTCCGGAATACTCGTTATGGCGGTATCTATGCTGGTAAGTTTCATGTTCTCCAAACGTATCCGTAAACTGGATATGGTGGAGGTACTGAAAGGGTGCGAATAAGTGAAAATTCAGATAATTGAAAAAATCGAAAAATGTCTTGCATTTTTCATGACTTCTGTGTATTATATTATAAACTCTTTGCACTGCATATATTAACTACAGTACAAACTGAACAGGCCGGGGAAACCTGGGGCCGGGTCACAGAAGTGACAGTGGAGAATAAGACGATATGTACATCCACGGGACAGTAGATTTACTGAAACGTGGGTGTATTTTTATGCCCATGTACATAACAGCAGACAGAATGTCTGATTATGAAAGAGCAGGAGTGCTTGTCAATGAATGGAGGTTATGGACATGGAAAATGAATTTGAAAAGACAGCAATTAGAGTCTCGTTAGTGAGTGTAGTATGGAATCTGATCTTATCAGTATTTAAGCTGATTGCAGGTTTTGTAGCACATTCAGGAGCAATGATCAGTGATGCGGTACATTCTGCATCAGATGTATTCAGCAGTATCATCGTGATGATCGGCGTGCGGATTTCCGGAAAGGCATCAGATAAGGATCATCCGTATGGACACGAGAGAATGGAATGTGTGGCAGCCATTGTACTGGCTACGGTACTTGCAGGGACAGGTGTTGGTATTGGCTATGCCGCAGTCAAGACATTACTTGACGGTGAATATGCATCTGAGATACCGGGAATGCTGGCACTGATCGCAGCAGTCGTATCAATCTTGGTAAAAGAAGCAATGTTCTGGTATACCAGATATTATGCGAAGAAGATTGATTCCAGTGCAGTGATGGCAGATGCATGGCACCATCGTTCTGATGCGTTATCATCGGTAGGCGCGCTGATCGGTATCGGTGGCGCGAGACTTGGCTTCCCAATCATGGAGCCAATCGCAAGTATAGTGATCTGTGTATTTATTGAGAAAGCAGCATTTGATATTTTCAAAGATGCTATTGATAAGATGGTAGATAAGGCATGTGATGAGCAGACCGAGAAAGCTTTGAGAAACTGCGCATTGAATACCAAAGGCGTAGAGCAGGTGGATCTTTTGAAGACCCGTATTTTTGGCAACAAGGTTTATGTGGAGATGGAAATCGGGGCAGACGAGAATCTGTCGTTAAAAGACAGCCATGCGATCGCAGAGAACGTACATGATGCGATTGAACAGGGCTGGCCGAAGATCAAACATATCCTGATTCATGTGAATCCGGTAAGAATGTAATGATGCCAGGAGTGCATAGCACGGAACAATCCGCAGGCATCATAGTTGGGAGCTTTTGACCCCAACATCATGTAATTAGATAGAGAAATGTTATAGAAAAGTATTCAGGCGTTCCGTATGACGGAGCGCCTTTTAGGTTATTCTTCCTTCAAGATAATTAATACACTCCATTGATTATTCAAATGCTATTATAGCATTGAATCACAGAGCTGGTTATACTAAAATAGTAATGAAATTTTAAATGAATGAATTACAGGAGGACAGAATAGATGGAAAATGTACATAGCATTGACGTTGAGGATGATCAGTTTGCATATCGTTATGACACGCAGTTATTAATCGACCGCAGGGACGATGATCTGGATGAGGATGAGATTTCCGATTACATCTCAGAGCATCTTGAAGGAAACTGTCTGATCGCAGTAGGTGACGAAGACCTGATCAAGATTCATTTTCATACCAATGAGCCGTGGAAAGTGCTCGAATACTGCAACAGTATCGGCGAGATATATGATATCGTAGTGGAAGATATGATCCGTCAGTCAGCAGGTTTGAAAGGCTAACCTATGTATTTGATATCTTTATACTTTGATGATGTGACAAATGAAAGAATCCAGTCGTATATGAATCAGATCGCAAAACGCACGGGGAATGAAGTGATGCTTGCAGATAAGGTTCCGCCACATATTACGTTGTCAGCATTTGAGACAACGCAGGAGTCAGAAGCAGTGGCAGTGTTTGAAGATCTGGCAAAGGAATTTATCTGCGGTGAGATCATGTGGTGTTCGGTAGGGATATTTTTTCCACACACGATCTATCTGCTGCCGGTTATGAATCACTACCTGTTTCAAATGTCAGAACAGGCATATCAGTATATAAGCCAGATTCGTCAGGTGAAGATTCATCAGCGGTATCAGCCATTTTCCTGGATACCGCACAGTACGATTGGAAAGCAGCTGTCGCAGACAGAATTAAAAGAGGCATTTGTAGTGATGCAGGAGCAGTTTGGCATGTTCCGTGGAACTGCGGTCGGCATCGGTCTTGCAAAGACGAATCCGTATATGGATATCTGTCGGGTGTGGTATGACCCTATGACAGGAAAATGCATACAAAACGATAAGAAGGCAATGCAGGAGAGTAAGCAATGGAAATAGGATTAGTATTGACATTATGCGGCCTTGGAATTGCATTTTGGATTCCAGCCTTTATACTGGGCATGATTTCAGGTAATAAAATGCGCAAATGCACAGCTGATGCAACAGCCACAGTAGTACGCATCAATGTGAGGAATTCCGGTGATAATGGTTTGTCGTATCATCCGATATATGAATATTATGCTGGAGGGAGTTATTATACATCAGAAGGCGCTTATATAAGCAGACGTGTGCCGCCAGTTGGTGTAAAAATCCAGATTAAGTATAATCCAGACAAACCAAAGCAGTCTTACATACCGGGATATGATAATAAAGTGTATAAGATATTGACAATTGTATTTGGAATTATTGGTGCAGTGCCAATTCTTGTATGTATCGGAATCTTATTATTTGTGTAGACAAGAATTTTAATAGTTATTGATAGTGACAGGAGAAAACAGCATGATCAGACATATATTATTTTGGAATTATACGGAAAAAGGTAAAAGCAGAGCAGTTAATTGCGGTACAGGACTGGCGCAGGCATAATGTGCAGAATTATGTATATGGCATACTTAAGATCTTTGTAGAATGCAGAGTGATTGGTGGCAAGTTCGAGGATAATATTGAAACTACAGAGATCCGATATTTTGGAAAAGAAGAATTACCAGATAAGCTGGCGGTCGAGAAGACGACAAAAGAACAGATACTGATGTGCTTTCAGGCACATGAAGCGGAACACTGGAAAGTAATTGTGGATTAGAATGTAAAGACGGTAGCAGAGGCTGGTTGAATATCGATTACTGGGAACAGGTACTTGGAACATACAAAGTGATTTTTGAGAGACACGTATAAAGGCAGAACGAATTCATAACATGGTATAGAAAGCTGGATTGACAAGCGAGTTAGTCTATGCTAACATAACAAGTGTGATGGAAGATGAGCGCAGAAAACAAACGGAACAAAAATTAATAGAGTCTGGCAAAGCAGAATTTCTAAAAAAAGGCTATGCGAAAGCTAATCTACGGGATCTTTGTAAAACAGCCGGGGTCACGACCGGAGCATTTTATTTCTCATTTGCGAATAAAGAAGCATTGCTGGCTGCAATCCTTGATCCCGTGATCGCGGATTATGAGCGGATGTGCAGTATGTTTGCGCAGAGAGAAGAGGAAGATCCGGGGACGGCGGATGATAATGAACGGCAGATGATGGAATATCTGTCGGCACATCGAACCGAGGCAGTCATCCTCATGGATCAGTGTGCCGGAAGCCGATATGAGATGTTCAGAGCACAGATTAAATTACAGATGCAGGCAGCATTTACCAGTTATTTTACGAAATTTATGGGTAGAAAGCCTGACGCAGAGCTTATCAGAATCTTAGTGTCTATGAGACTTCAGGGATATATGGAGTTGATAAAAGGAGATTACACGGTGGATGAAAGAGTACGGATGTCGCGGGAAATCGGCATTCATGCCGATGCCGGGACAGCGGCATTAATTAAATATCTGAATCAGGAACATGAAGCCTGTCGCAAATAATGCGGCGGGCTTTTCTATTGCCAAACATAACATTTTGCGGATTTGTTATGTGCTCGAAATGAGTAAAAATATATTTCTAAGGAGGAACTAACATGAGAGAAAAGACAAATTACGGGAACTGGGTGCCGGAGAAAGCATTGTATATGCTGTTTGGTGGCGCAGCAATCTTACTTGTAGCGGCAATTGTATCAGGAGTAATGGGAGTGGTGCCGATTATTACATGGATAGCAGGCGTGATCGGTGTGCTGATGCTTGTGATGGCTGTGTATATGCTGATCTGCCATGAGGAATTTGCATTTGGAAAAGGAAATATGATGGCTGGCGTACATCAGCATCTGGTTGACCATCTTGACTGGGACGGCAAAGGCGAGCTGCTTGATATCGGATGCGGAGCGGCAGCACTGACAGTCCGCTGTGCGAAGGCTTTTCTGGAGGCAGAGATTACCGCGATGGACTACTGGGGAGCCGAGTGGAATTATGCCAAAGAGCAGTGTGAGAACAATGCGCGTCTGGAAGGTGTTGCGAACAGGATAACATTTCAGAAGGGTGATGCTGCAAAGATGGAATTTGAGACGGAAACATTTGATGCAGCGGTCAGCAATTTTGTATTTCATGAAGTGCGCACTGCAAAGGATAAGAGGGATGTGGTAAAAGAAGCACTTCGGGTGGTAAAGAAAGGTGGCGTATTTTCTTTTCAGGATATGTTCTCTCAGAAGGCATTATATGGAGATATGGATGAATTTGTCAGAGAACTGAAAGCAGATGGTATTTCAGAGGTTCACTATATCGGTAATCTGGAAAAGAAGCTGGATTTTATTCCTGGATATGTGAAGACTCCGTGGATGATAAGCGGTATGGGCATTCTGTATGGCAGAAAATAGGAGGTAAATGATTCGTAGATTGACAAAACAGCCTGTCTGCTTTTATGCTAAAGCTGTAAAAACGTTTCGCAGATAGAAAAGCGGAGCGGGAACAGCAGGAGGAAATGACAAGACGTGGAGGCGAAACAGTTCGGGCAGTTTATTGCCGGGATACGAAAAGAGAAAAAGATGACGCAGGCAGAACTTGCAGAAAAAATCAACGTGACAGATAAGGCGGTCAGCCGGTGGGAGCGGGGGCATTCCCATAGTTAAAGATACCACACCCAATATCACAAACTCACGCTTAAACAATAT
>ERZ773103.3932-NODE-3932-length-11549-cov-2.950409_pt1 | contig 11549 bp, 10 predicted proteins | sample MGYA00511118_ERZ773103 | MGnify/ENA primary metagenome ERZ773103 (study PRJEB29015, sample SAMEA2737821) | human gut metagenome | biome: human gut; feature: human-associated habitat; material: faeces | place: China | collected 2012 ... | reverse complement strand
AGCTGGCCCCCTTTGAGAATCTGTTGCTGGTGACAGGAGAGAATCCTGCCAAAGCCGGAGTGGACTACATCGAACGTGCCCTCTTGCTGGCAAAGCCCTACTTTGCTAACCTTCAGATTGAAGTAATGCCACTTAAAGCAGAAGAATATGAACGACTTACACATGCAGGTCTGAACGGGGTCATCTGCTTTCAGGAGACGTATAATAAAGCCAATTACAACATCTACCACCCCCGCGGCATGAAGTCCAAATTTGAATGGCGTGTCAACGGTTTCGACCGTATGGGGCAGGCGGGCGTCCACTCCATCGGCATGGGAGTGCTCATCGGTCTGGAGAAAGAATGGCGGACAGACATCACCATGATGGCTTATCACCTGCGCTATCTCCAGAAGCATTATTGGCAGACGAAATACAGCGTCAACTTCCCCCGTATGCGTCCTTCGGAGAATGGCGGCTTCCAGCCCAATGTCATCATGAGCGACCGCGAACTGGCACAAGTCACTTTTGCCATGCGTATCTTTGATCATGATGTGGACATCTCCTACTCCACCCGCGAGCCTGCCGATATACGCGACCATATGGCAACACTCGGTGTGACAACCATGAGCGCCGAAAGCAAGACCGAACCGGGAGGATATTACAGCTATCCGCAAACACTGGAACAGTTTCATGTCAGCGACGAGCGCAAGGCTGTGGAAGTGGACAAAGCATTGAAACGCCTGGGGCGCGAACCAGTGTGGAAAGATTGGGATGCGAGTTTTGATTTGAAGGCTTTCAAGAGATGAGTGGCCGAATACAGAACCTTAATAATAATGAACAAATGAACCGATATGCCAGACAAACGTCCCTCCCTGAAATAGGCGAAGCCGGACAAGAGAAACTGCGTAATGCCAAGGTGTTGATAGTCGGTGTGGGAGGATTAGGTTCTCCCATTGCCCTCTATCTGGCGGGAGCAGGAGTCGGAACGCTGGGATTGGTGGACGATGACCAGGTCAGCATCAGTAATCTTCAACGTCAGGTTCTGTATGCTGAAGCTGACCTTGGGCAGCCTAAACCTCTATGTGGCGCCCGTAGAGTGCAGGGTTTGAACAGCGATGTAAACGTGGAAGTATACCCCTTCCGTCTGGACAAGAAGAATGCCGGAGAACTGATAAGGAACTACGATATAGTGGTAGACGGGTGCGACAACTTCGCTACCCGCTACTTGCTGAATGACGTATGCAACGCTTGGGGCAAGCCCTACGTTTATGGTGCCATTCAAGGCTTTGAAGGCCAAGTGTCCGTCTTCTGCTACGGTGAGAGTGCAAAAAACTATCGTGACCTCTATCCGGATGAAGAAGGGACACTGCTCATGCCATCTCCGGACAAATCGGTTATCGGCGTAACCCCTGCCATTGTGGGTAGCGTAGAAGCCAATGAAGTGTTGAAACTGATTTGCGGCTACGGTGAACCCTTGGCTGGAAAGCTATGGACGATTGATTTAAGGACCATGCAGTCGTATATTCTCTCACTATAGGCAAACATCCATAAAGATATGAAACTGATAGTCATTACCACGCCGCAATTCTTTGAAGGAGAAGCAGAGGCAGTTACCTCCTTATTCCAAAACGGTTTGGAAATACTCCACCTGCGCAAGCCGGGAGCTTCGGCAGAGGAGATGGGGAATTTTCTTCAACAGCTACCGATGGAATATATGCCACGCATTGTCACGCATGAGCAATTCCAGCTGGCATCCGTTTTCGGTCTGAAAGGAATTCATCTGAACGGGCGCAATCCGCAGATACCGTCCGGATATAAGGGACATGTCAGTCGCTCTTGTCACTCTCTTGAAGAAGTGTTGAAACATAAATCAGATTGTAACTATGTGTTCCTCAGCCCCATTTATGACAGTATATCCAAAGAAGGCTATTCTTCCGCTTACTCCTGCGATACCTTGCAGAAGGCGCAGCAAGCTGGTATTATCGACTCAAAGGTGATGGCATTGGGTGGCATCACCTTGGAACATCTTCCGGAAATAGCCGCTTTAGGTTTCGGAGGTGCCGTACTGCTGGGAGATGTCTGGCAGCAAGCGAAGGAAGCTTTCATCCCCCACTTCCTCCACCTGAAACAGCTTTCCTCTCACCCCTTTAATTTTTAATTTCTAACCGCGGAGCGGTTATCCTTTCCATTGCCGGTTCCGACTGTTCGGGCGGCGCAGGCATACAAGCAGACATAAAGACCATTTCCGCTTTGGGAGGTTATGCCGCTTCCGTCATCACGGCTGTTACTGCACAAAACACACTGGGAGTACAATCGGTTTATCCGATACCTGTGGATATGGTTAAGGCACAAATCACCTCTGTTATGGATGATTTAAGGCCGGATGCCGTCAAGATAGGTATGGTATATGATGCCGGTATTGTGACCACCATTGTCGATTGTCTTCAGACATATACTCCGGAGTGTATAGTCTATGACCCCGTCATGATATCGACCAGCGGACGGCGGCTGATGACCGAAGAAACCATACAAGTCATTAAGACGGAACTGTTTCCGCTATGCACCCTCATTACTCCCAACCTGAATGAAGCAAGCCTGCTTTGGGGGCGAACCATTGCCGGCACTGTGGAGATGCAGCAAGCGGCACAGGAATTATCCTGCAGATACAATACCGCTGTTCTCGTCAAAGGCGGACATCTGGAGGGCAATGACATGTGCGACGTGCTTTATTGCCGGCAACCTTCTGCCGGGGCTGACGTCCTGCCATCCGGATGCATCCTCTATTCCAATCCCAAAATAGAGAGCCGTAACCTGCACGGCACGGGGTGTACCCTTTCCTCTGCCATAGCTACATTTCTTGCCGGTAGCAGCAAACTCGATGAAGCGGTCTGCAAGGCTAAAGAGTATATCGGTACTGCGATAAACCGGGGGAAAAACATGAATATAGGGCACGGGAACGGTCCGTTATGGCACTTTCCCTTATAATGCATTCCGACAAGCCTGCTCCTTAATAGCGTATACCCAGAATTTTCTTGGCGTCGTCTTTCTTGAACAGTGAATCAATGACGTCTAAAATCGCTTCGTAGTTTTCCGGGTCTACGATATTGGGAGCGAATATTCTGAGGACTTTCATCTTGTCGTCATCAAAAGTATATAGTGCCATCAAACTGGCACATTGCACACAGTTCAGACTGTTGTTTCGGGCAACGGTTCTCATCATTTCGATTTGATCATCCTTGAAAGGGCGGGACTTCACTTTTTCATAAAAATGCCGAAAGTCTTCGGGGTGCATCCCTCTGACGTAAACCGGGACTGGAGAATCAATCACTACTTCACTGGGAACAACCGGCAACGTACGTGGCTCTCCGGAGAATGAATCCATCGCAACGACTCTCCCACCTTCAAAAGTCACGACAATCTGAGTTCGGGTGATATTACTTTTACTGGACAGCACTCTGGAATATTCCCATTCTTCTATATCCCGGTCGAAGCGGCGATACTCGGGAGTTCCCAATATCTTGGTGACTTCCTGCCTGCTCATCCCTTTCTGGATACTGTTCAACACATCTGCCTTTGCATCATAAAACAAACTGGAACAACTGGTGAATCCCATCGTCATTACCAGTCCCACAATAATTAGTCTGATTGTCTTCATCTTATTAAGTTTTTAGTTGTAGCAAAGGTAGGTAGAAACATGGATAGACCTCTTATTATCCCCCTATTTGTCAAAAGGGATTTCCCTACTTTTTTTAGCCATATACCTATTAATATGGAAATAATCCGTTATTTTTGCAGATACTATCACTATAAACAGGTAAAACACATGGAAAAAGCAAAAGTATACTACTCTGACTTGCGTACTTCCCCTACATCCAATCTTTTGGATAAAATGGAACGCTTGCTGAAACGGGCAGGCATCGAGCAACTCCCTTTGAAGGATAGCTTTGCTGCCATCAAAATCCATTTCGGCGAACCCGGCAATCTGGCATACTTGCGTCCCAATTATGCAGCTCGAATGGCAACCCTGCTCCGCAGCCTGGGAGCCAAACCTTTCCTGACGGACTGCAACACACTGTATTCCGGTCGTCGCGCCAATGCCGTAGACCACTTGCAAAGCGCGATGGAGAATGGGTTCAACCCCATTTCGGCCCAGTGCCAGGTCATCATCGGCGACGGACTGAAGGGAACGGACTACCGCGAAATCCCTCTGAACGGAGAATATTGTCCGGCACCCAAAATCGGTACAGCGATAGCCGACGCCGATATTGTAATCAGTATGAACCACTTCAAGGGACACGAACAAGCCGGCTTCGGCGGTGCTTTGAAGAATCTGGGCATGGGATGTGCCAGTGTAGGCGGAAAGCTGGAACTGCACTGCGCCTCGCAACCCAAGATTGACGTAGAAAGCTGCATAGGCTGCAACATCTGCGTGAAGCACTGCGCACACGACGCTGTGCACCTCAATACCAGCCGCAAGGCAGAAATAGACTACACCAAATGCGTAGGTTGCGGACAGTGCGTAGCCCTCTGCCAGCACGACGGTGCCGTGATGGGAGCCGAAGATACCTCCGAGCGCCTGAACTACAAGATTGCGGAATATGCCCTCGCTGTCGTTATGGGCAAGCCCCATTTCCACATCAGCTTCATCATGAACGTATCTCCCGAATGCGACTGCTGGAACCACAACGATGCCGCCATCGTGCCCGACCTCGGCATTCTGGCTTCGGCAGACCCGGTTGCACTGGACAAGGCATGTGCAGATATGGTCATCCAAGCCCCGATATTGCACGGTAACAATTGCCTTGCCACGGCACACGAGCACGACGACTTGTGTGGATGCGACAAGTTCCACTTGATGCACCCCGACACAGACTGGCTTGCCGGATTGCGCCATGCCGAGAAAATAGGATTGGGAACCATGGAATATGAATTGGTGAAGATTTGATTAAACCTTTTCAGTTTTAAACAGTCATAATAAAAATAGATTTATCAACTATAATATTATACAAATGGAAACATCTGCAAAACTTTATTCTTTGCCTTTCGGCAACGTAAAGACCTATCTATTCGTCCTGCTGTTCGTGGCAGGAAACATCGCCTTGCCGCAACTCTGCCATCTGGTCCCAGCAGGCGGTCCGACGTTGCTTCCCATCTATTTCTTTACACTGATAGCTGCTTATAAATATGGTTTCAAGGTAGGTCTGCTGACGGCTCTCTTGTCTCCGGTCATCAATCATCTGCTTTTTGCCATGCCTGCAGCAGCCGTGTTGTCGGCCATACTTATAAAGTCCGGTCTGCTGGCCGGAACCGCCGCTCTTGCTGCACGCTATGCCAAGAATATCTCTTTATTGGCATTGCTGGGTGTAGTCCTCTCCTATCAAATTATCGGTACGGCCTTTGAATGGGCACTGTGCGGTAATTTCTTTTTGGCAGTGCAAGATTTCCGTATGGGCATTCCGGGCATGCTGATTCAGTGGTTTGGAGGATATGCACTGCTGAAAGCAATCGCAAAGAAATAAACGTATATTCTCAAACAGTATCCCTTAATCCTAAAACTTTGTTCGCACACTGCGGATACATATCCCCAGTTTGCGGATGTCTATCCCAAGGCTTGGGATAGACATCCGCAAACCATAAACAAAGTTTTTTCTTAACTGATAAAAACTTTTTCCCTAACTAAGAAAAACTTTCTCCTTAATAGAGAAGACTTTTCTCTTAATACTTTGAACTTTTTTCCGCTATTTTCCTTTCTCCCTACAATAAAATCATTAATTTCGTGCCGAACAATATATCATATTTTCAACATGGAAGTAGTAACGAACAACTGGTTCACTAAAAAATATCCAATAGGTTTTGCCTTAAGCGGCGGTTTCATCAAAGGCTTTGCCCATTTGGGTGCCATGCAATCCTTATTGGAACATGACATAAAGCCCAATATACTTTCCGGAGTCAGCGCCGGAGCCTTGGCCGGGGTATTCTACGCCGACGGCAATGAACCGCATAAAGTTCTTGACTACTTTGCCGGGCACAAGTTTCAGGACCTGACCAAACTGGTGATTCCCAAAGTCGGATTGTTTGAATTGGGAGAATTCATCGATTTCCTGAAAAGCAATTTGAAATCCAAAAAACTGGAAGAACTGCAAATTCCTCTGATTATTACAGCTACCGACTTGGACCACGGACGCCTGGTGCATTTCCATAAAGGGGACATCGCCGAACGCGTAGCAGCTTCGTGTTGCATGCCGGTATTGTTTGCCCCGGTCAATATAGACGGCACCCATTACGTGGACGGAGGCCTGCTGATGAACCTGCCTGTCTCTACCCTCCGCCGTATATGCGAAAAAGTGATTGCCGTGAATGTCAGCCCTCTGATGGCAACCAAGTATAAAATGAACATTGTGAGCATTGCCTTACGTTCCTATAATTTTATGTTCCGCTCCAACTCTTTTCCTGAACGCGAGAAGGCTGATTTGCTGATAGAACCTTATAACTTGGAAGGATACAGCAATACAGAGCTGGAAAAGGCGGAGGAGATATTCATGCAGGGATATAATACGACCAATGATATATTGGAACGCCTGCTCATTGACAAAGGCAGCATTTGGAAAGAATAAAATAACCATTCTATAACATAGAAAACAAAGAAATGAACGACGAAAACAAATTGATTATTTATCAAGTGTTCACCCGACTATTCGGAAACAACAATAACCACTGCATCAATAATGGCAGCATCACCGAAAATGGATGCGGCAAGATGGCTGACTTTACAGCCAAGGCGTTGGGAGAAATCAAGAAGCTTGGCGCTACACATATATGGTACACGGGCATCATCGAGCATGCTACGCAAACTGACTACCGCCGTCACAATATCCAACCCGACCATCCGGCCATTGTGAAAGGTAAAGCCGGATCTCCCTATGCCATCAAGGACTACTATGATGTCGATCCGGATCTCGCCAAGGACGTACCGGAGCGTATGAGAGAGTTTGAGAATCTGGTGCAGCGCACTCACCGTAGCGGTCTGAAGGTTATCATAGATTTTGTTCCCAACCACGTAGCCCGTCAATATCACTCGGATGCCCAGCCGGATGGCACTTCACAACTGGGTTCAAACGATGATACCAATTATGCGTTCAGCCCATATAATAACTTCTATTATATCCCGAAATCGGAACTGCATGGCCAATTTGACATGAAAGGTGCAGCCGCCGAACCTTATAGGGAGTTTCCGGCAAAAGCTACCGGAAACAACCGTTTTGACGCTTATCCAAACATCACCGATTGGTACGAAACTATAAAGTTGAATTATGGAGTGGATTATCAGAACGGCGGGACTTGCCATTTCGACCCCATTCCCGACACATGGACCAAGATGCTGGATATCATGCTGTTCTGGGCGGGAAAGAATATAGACGGTTTCCGTTGCGATATGGCCGAAATGGTTCCCGTAGAGTTCTGGGAATGGGCAATCCCGCAGGTAAAGGAGCAATATCCCTCCCTGCTGTTTATAGCCGAAGTCTATAACCCGGGAGAATACAAGAATTACTTGTCCCGTGGCAAGTTTGATTATTTATACGACAAAGTAGGACTTTATGATACCTTGCGGGCTGTTACTTGCGGGTATGAATCGGCAACTGCCATCACCCGCTCTTGGCAAAGTCTGGGAGGTATAGAAAAACGCATGCTGAACTTTCTGGAAAACCATGACGAGCAACGTATCGCTTCCGACTTTTTTGCCAGTAACCCACGCAAGGCGATTCCGGCACTCATTGTGTCAGCCTGCATGAACACCAATCCGATGATGATTTATTTCGGTCAGGAGTTTGGTGAGCTGGGCATGGATAGTGAAGGTTTCAGCGGCCGAGACGGACGTACAACCATCTTTGACTATTGGAGTGTAGATACCATCCGCCGTTGGCGCAATGGCGGCAAGTTCGACGGCAAGATGCTGACGGAGGACCAGAAACACCTATACAGCATTTATAAACGGCTACTGACTCTTTGCAATGAAGAAAAGGCCATCTCTCAGGGGGCTTTCTTCGATTTGATGTATGCCAATGTCAACGGATGGCGCTTTAATGAACATAAGCAATATACATTCCTGCGCAAATTTGAGAGAGACCTGCTGCTGTTCGTCGTGAACTTCGACCATATCTCGGCAGACCTTGCCATAAATATTCCTTCTCATGCTTTTGACTTCCTGCAAATACCGCAGATGGACCAGTACAAAGCTACGGAGCTGCTCAGCGGAAAAGAAGAAAACATAAGTCTGCTTCCCTATAAGGCTACTAATGTGGCCGTCGAAGGATATGGAGGAAAGATACTTAAGATAAAGCTATAACGGAGTCACAACTCTGGTGATTTATTAGATTTGGCACTGATTATGCAGAACAACACGGATTTCTTAATCGCTTCGTGGTTTTCCGCATAATCAGTGCCAAGTCTTTATTTGTTCTCTTCCATATATTCCTTCAGCCGATATAGCCGCGTGATGGCAGGATTATAAAAATCATCAGGATAATGTGCATCTATGTCACTCAGGTTAGCTTGCACAAAACGTTTCACATCCACTATGTTCTCAGCATCAGACAATGTTACACTTTGAGGGAAAGATGTGCTCTTTGCCCAATCTATCAGCGCTTTAACGCTATCTTCATCAAATTTATATTCGGCCATATTCTACATATTTTCTTGCAAAGATAGTGCAAACCGAATGCAGAATAAAATGACCCACCCATTTTTTTATGCTAAAGTTATCCTCATCTGCATGAACAAAATTCCAATTTGTTGTGTTATATAAATGTGTTTTTCATAGTATTAGATATAAGATTAATTAAAAGAGACGTACCCGCTTGTGATAAGTAAGTACATCAAAAACAGAAGCGTCTGTTTGATTGATAAATGTGTAAGGAGCATCGGTTTACCAGAGCCGATGCTTTTTTTTTACCCTTCTTTGTAGCATGTTAGAAATATTATCCGTAAATTTGGCAGATAATAAGGAAAGAATATGATATGAATATCCCTGTTATATTTCAATTTTTGAAAGAACTGTCTGCAAACAACAATCGTGAATGGTTCAATTCTCACCGGGAACAGTATGAAGTCGCCCGCAGCGAGTTTGAAAACTTGCTTACAGTAATTATCTCCCGTATCTCTTTATTTGATGAAAGCATCCGTGGTATAGAAGCAAAGGACTGTACATACCGTATTTATCGTGATACACGCTTTTCCGAAGATAAAACTCCCTACAAGACACATCTGGGAGGATATATCAATGCGAAAGGAAAGAAATCCGACCATTGTGGCTATTACGTGCATCTGGAACCGGGAAACTGCTTGTTGGCCGGTGGAAGTTATTGTCCTCCCCCGCCCTTGTTAAGAGCTCTGCGACAAGCGGTATACGACAATATAGATGAATTTCGCAGTATAGTGGAAGCTCCTGCTTTCAAGCAATACTTTCCCGTCATCGGAGAGAATTTTCTAAAAACAGCTCCAAAAGGATTTCCAAAGGACTATCCCTATCTAAAATACCTTCAGTGTAAAGAGTATACGGTTGCCTGCTGCCAGCCGGACAGCTTCTTTCTTGCTCCAGACTTTTTGGATCGTACAGACGACATCTTCAAGCAGATGAAGCGTTTTTCTGATTTTGTGAATTACACCATAGACGACTTTGAATAATTTACCTATATAACTAACTTAAAACATTTGAATTATGGTTATAGACAGACTTGAAAACATAGAAAAATATACTTTGCTGCATCCTCTGTTTGAGCAGGCCATTGATTTTTTAAAATCACATGATTTGCACTCTTTGGAAATCGGCAAGACCGAACTGAAAGGAAAGGACTTGCTGGTCAACGTGGCGCAGACAAACCCAAAAGAAAAAGAGAATGCCAAACTGGAAACCCATAAAGACTATATTGACAATCAAATACCCTTGTCCGGTACGGAGATAATGGGTTATACCGCCGCCCAAGACTGCCTTCCGGTTGATGCTCCTTACGATGCGGAAAAAGACATCACTTTTTTTGAAGGACTGGCGGAGAGCTATATTGCAGTGAAGCCCGGAATGTTTGCCATCTTTTTCCCTCAGGACGGGCATGCTCCGGGTATTACCCCTGACGGTGTGAAAAAAGTAATTGTGAAAGTTAAAGCGTAAATTTATCAAATATCCAAAACTCATCCTCTTTATGGAAACACTGAATTTAATCAAGAATGACCCATGGCTGGAACCTTTTGCCGATGCCATCAACGGACGTCATCAACATGCTATAGACAAAGAATCGGAATTGACCAATAAAGGAAAACTAACCTTGTCTGATTTTGCATCCGGATACCTCTATTTCGGCCTGCATCGTACTGACGATGGTTGGGTTTTCCGTGAATGGGCGCCTAACGCAACCCAAATCTTTATGGTCGGAACTTTTAACGATTGGAAAGAAGAAAAAAAATATAGTTTGAAGCGTAAAGCAAACGGTAATTGGGAAATCAAGCTTCCTGCTGATGCCGTGAAACACGGTGACTTGTACAAGCTGATGGTACATTGGGACGGTGGTTGCGGTGAACGCATTCCTGCATGGGCTACACGTGTCGTACAAGACGAACAGACTAAAATATTCAGTGCCCAGGTTTGGGCTCCGGAGAAACCCTATAAAATGAAGAAGCGGGCTTTCAAGCCATCTACAGATCCTTTATTGATATATGAATGCCATATCGGCATGTCTCAGCAGGAGGAAAAGGTCGGTAGCTATAAGGAATTTCAGGAAAAGATTCTTCCACGTATCGCCAAAGAAGGCTACAACTGCATACAGATTATGGCTATCCAGGAACATCCCTATTATGGTAGCTTCGGATACCATGTTTCCAGTTTCTTTGCCGCTTCTTCCCGTTTTGGTACTCCGGAAGAACTGAAGGAGTTGATTGATACAGCCCATAGTATGGGGATTGCCGTTATCATGGATATTGTCCATTCACACGCTGTGAAGAATGAAGTGGAAGGCTTGGGTAACTTTGCCGGTGATCCTAATCAATATTTCTATCCCGGTGGACGTCGGGAACATCCAGCTTGGGATTCACTTTGCTTTGATTACGGCAAGAACGAAGTTATTCACTTCCTGCTGTCTAACTGTAAATTCTGGCTGGAAGAATATCATTTCGACGGCTTCCGCTTTGACGGAGTAACCTCCATGTTATATTATAGTCATGGTTTGGGAGAAGCATTCTGTAATTATGGAGATTACTTCAACGGACATCAAGACGACAATGCCATTTGTTATCTGACACTTGCCAACCGGCTTATCCATCAGGTCAATGCCAAAGCCATCACCATTGCCGAAGAAGTATCGGGAATGCCCGGACTGGCGGCAAAATATGAAGATGGCGGCTACGGATTTGATTACCGTATGGCCATGAATATTCCCGATTATTGGATTAAGACAATCAAGGAGAAAATAGATGAAGACTGGAAGCCATCCAGCATGTTCTGGGAAGTGACCAACCGCCGCAAAGATGAAAAGACCATCTCCTATGCGGAAAGCCATGACCAAGCCTTGGTGGGCGATAAAACC
>ERZ773103.3923-NODE-3923-length-11588-cov-10.354895_pt1 | contig 11588 bp, 10 predicted proteins | sample MGYA00511118_ERZ773103 | MGnify/ENA primary metagenome ERZ773103 (study PRJEB29015, sample SAMEA2737821) | human gut metagenome | biome: human gut; feature: human-associated habitat; material: faeces | place: China | collected 2012 ... | reverse complement strand
AAGATCCAACAGGAAAAAGCGATGAGAAATTTAAGATAGTTATTGAACAAATCAGAAATGATATTTTGGAATTAAGAAGCAAATTAGATAAGGAATAAACGGCACAAATTTCAGTTTAGGAGAAAAAATTTCTTGGATAGAGTAATATTGAATGACCTTGATTTTGAAAACAGAAATGAGGCTCTATATTTTTTGAAAAAATTATGGAAATTTATAAAAGCATTATTCCTGAAAGACACGCTGAAAACATTGAATATATGTAATAAGAGGCGATTTGGCATATCGTTGTCAAGTGGTGAAAAAAGTTAAATTCTTGAATGATCAGAGCATATATTGGGGAAATCAATTAGAATGTGAATTTGGTGGAGACAGATATTTTGGAAATTTGGTTGGTATGGATTTTATTATGACTTGCACATGTGAAGAAAATGGAGAGAATCTGGAACTTTTGTTATAAAAAAATAGAATTATTTACAATAAGAGTTTGCAAGCTCTCCCTAGATGAGAGGAGACTGTGAAATAAAGTCTGTAAATAGACATTCTATGATAATTGATGGAGCTGTAAGTTCATGAAATGAGCTTATAGCTCTTGTTTACTTTATAGGAAAGTTCGTTATCATGAAGGACAGAAAAAATCCCATACCTGAAATGAAAGGGCATGGGAAATAAGATGAGTATGTTAAAAAATAAAAAAAACTTCTGTAGTGGTAAACTAAATTTGTAACACCTCGTTCGAATAATATATTATAATATTACTCAAACAAGGAGGACATAATTATGTCAATACGTTACAGCGAAGACTTCAAAAAAGAAGTAGTTAAAGCCTATATGGCAGGCGACAGATCAATACATCAACTTGCTGTTGAATTCAATGTTGCAAAAAGTTCCGTTAACAAGTGGGCTAACGAATACAGGGAAGAATGCCTTTATACCACCGTTTTTTAATGTAACCTCATTTTCAAGTGTGGAGATGATGGATGAGCTTACCATGAAATATATCAATTGGTATAATTATGTTCGTCCTCATTCGTACAATGATTATTTAACACCAATGGAAGCTCGTTACAGATAGATATTTATCGAACAAAGTGTTACAAAAATGCTTGACCACTACAGGTAGATGAAAATGGTGTGAAAGGTTAAATTCCACTTATGTAAAAGTAAATTCCACTGTAAGGTAGGAGAGTGGAATTTAAAATTTTATTTTAGGGTTACATGCATAGATAATAAAGCAAGTGAAAAAGTAGCATAAAAGTGATATAATAGTTATTAGACAAATAGACAATGTTTATGCATTAAGAGATGTAAGACATTAGTGAACGGAACACAAAACTAAAGTAAAAAATCTTTTTGTAAGCAATGTAAAAAATAATCAATATGTATTGTCATGGTCTAAGTCTCCTGGATGTACAGGTTATAACATTACATACACCGGTATCGGGAAAAACTCGAAAGCTTTCTTTAAAAAGACCGATTATAAGAAAACATCAATTACTGTAAAAAGATCTTATTTTAAAAATAACAGAAATACTATTCTGGTGAATATTGCAGCAAATTATAAAACAGGAGCAACAGAAGCTACACAGATAGTTCTTTCGTTGGACAACAGACTACCAAAGATGAAAAAGAAGCATCTTAATATAAAGAAAAAACAGATATCCTTTGAAAAAATGCTGATACCTGTTGATATTGTTCAATATTCAAAAAATAAATCATTTAAGAATGCTAAAACTGTATGGGATAAAAAGGGCGGTGGACTTAAGGCAATTAAAAAGCTAAAGCCTAACACAACTTACTACATAAGATATAGTATTACAACTGACGTATCCACTCTAAAAGGATATAAGAAAATTGGTGGAATTTGGTCCAAGACGATAAAGGTAAAGACAAAAAAATAATACTTTTTACATCCGATATCACAGTCACTATTAAATTTAATGGTAACTTTAAAAATAATCACCTTCAAGCTATAATTGAAAAAATATGGTTTGAAGGTGATTTTATATGGCTAGATAATGGATATAATTTAATTAGCTGAATATGGAATTTTTGTTGAAAAGAATATGCGGTCAAAAGGTATAGGAAAACAGTTATTGAATTTTGTATTGAACGGAGAGGAAAGTATAAATGAACAAAATCCCCGGGCAGTTGGTTTTTATGAATATATGGGAGTTGAAACATATAAAAGAACAGACCTTGATGAAGAAGGAAATACTTATCCACTATTGTATATGAATTTAAAATAAAAAAAGTCCGTTATCAAGACACAAAATGATAGCGGACTTTTAGAATTTAATTAAGGATTTTTGAAAATCCATATAATATTATTTATTTTTCTTTGTACGAATATGAACTTCCGGTATAGCTACATTTTCATAGCTTATTGGAGAGTGTTTAGGTTTTTCCTCTTGGTGCTTATCTGATTTGTGAGTGTGAACCTCAGGAATGGCTACGTTGTCGAACTTAACATTGTAATTATACTCATGCTGTTCTTTTTTTGCTTCAAAAAATTTTCTCAATTTCTCAAACATATTTTACTCCTCAAAATTATAATATATTAATAAAAAATGTAATAACTAAACTGTTAAGAAAGTCAGCAAACAAACTTCCTATAAGTGGTATGAGTAGGTATGCCTTTACTGAAGGAACATATTTTTCACAAACAGCCTGCATGTTTGCCATGGCATTAGGTGTAGCACCCATACCGAAACCACAAGTTCCTGAAACAAGAATAGCGGCATCGTAATCTCTTCCCATAATGTTAAATTCCACAAAATAAGTGAAAACACAAATTAAAACAACCTGAGCTGCTAATAAAATAACAAGTGGTAAAGCAAGAGAAGCAAGTTCCCAAAGCTTTAAAGTAATCATAGCCATTCCAAGGAATAATGAAAGGCTGATACCACCAAGGTCGTTAATTTCACCCATGTGAATAGTAGTAATGTTTGTGTATTCGCAAATGTTTCTCATAAGTGCAGCGGCAAGCATGGCACCAATATAAATAGGAAATGTAAGTCCTGTCTGTGTAAGGAACATTGAAAAAATAGTTCCAAGTCCAATAGCAAGAATAAGCTGGAACACAGCAGCAGGATACATATTAGTATGTCGTTCATGTTTCTTTTCATCTTCTACAAGTAAGCTGTCATCTTCTGTTGAAACAGTATCAAGAAGATTATGTTTTTCAATAAGACGTTTGCCAAGAGGACCACCAACTAAGCTTCCGAAGATAAGTCCAAATGTGGCAGCAGCTGTACATATTGTAGTAGCACCACTGATGTTGAAATCTTCAAGTACAGGACCAAAAGCTCCGGCTGTACCGTGACCACCAACCATTGGAATTGAACCTGTACACATTCCAATAAGAGGATCAAGTCCTAAAGCTTTGGCAAGTCCTACGGCAGTAACGTTCTGGAGAAGTATCAATACGATAACAAGTCCAAGAAATACAATCAGTGATTTACCACCGCTTTTTAAAACTTTAAGATTTGCCTGGAATCCTACAGATGTAAAAAAGAATACCATGCAAACTTCTCGTAAAGTGTCATCAAAGGAAAATTCAGCAATTCCTGTTGTGTAACAAATACATGTCATAATGGCGAACAAAAGTCCTCCGATTACAGGAGAAGGAATACAAAATTTTTCCAAAAAGTTAATTCGTTTCTTTAAAAAATTTCCAAGTAAAAGTACCAAAACAGCAACAGCTAACGTTTGGTACATATCCAATTGAATCTTCATTATTTACCCTTTCTGTTAATTATTGTGTATTTAGATTAATTCCTTTTTCTTTATAGTAGGATTCTGCACCTGAATGAAAAGGAATTGTAATGTCGTCAGTGGCAAATTTTTCATCAATCTGAAGATCCAGGGATGTTGAATACTGGAGTTCTTTTGATTTCTTGAAGAGCATTTGCGTAAGCTGTTTAACAAGAGCTTCTGAAATAGAGTCTGATGTTATAAGAACAGACTTTACTCCAATAGTGTTTATATCTTCATCCTGTCCCTTATATGTTCCGGCAGGAATAGTATAACGACTATAAGAACTTGAATATGTGAGCATTTTGTTGATAACTGTGTCATCAATAGGAATAATGCGAATGTCACATTCTCTTGAAAGCTCATCAATAATTGTAGTTTTTAATCCGGCTGTACAGAAGAACGCATCAATGTCACCTGACTTAAGGCTATTAGCAGCATCAATGTAATCCATATTCTTAGTTGTAACAATGGAAGAAGGCATACCTGAAAATTCCAATATCTGATTGGCGTTTAATTCAGTACCTGATTCTTCTGCTCCAATACTTACTGTATGACCGGAAAGGTCGTTAATTGATTTAATATCTGAATCAGCCTTTACAACAAGCTGACATGCTTCGGTATATAATCCTGCAATGGCACGCAGATTGCTGTTCTTCTTGTAAGCGTTGTCAAGCAAATCAGCTTGGGCAATACCTAACTCAATATAGTTGTCAGATAAAAGTCGCAGGTTAGCAGATGAACCTGCAGTGGTTCTAACTTCAAATTTATAATTATCATATTCCTCATTTGCCAGTTCAGTAAAAGTGTTAGCAAAAGAGTAATACATACCACCAATATCAGCGGCACCGAATCGGATAGTATTTCCCGAAGCACGGCAACCACTAAGAATTAATAGTGTTAAACATAGCAGAATACTAAGCTTTTTTTTCATGTATTCGCTCCTTTCTGTCGTTTTCATTATATTCATTTTACAATGAAATTGCCTTTAAGAAAAGAAAAAAATATAAGATATATTAAAATAAACAATAAGACAAAAAAATGGTATAATTAAATTACAGATATTTACAATTTTCAGGAGGTACAAATGAGTAAAAGAGTAGTTAATAAAATAGTTGCTTTTACATTAATTATAGCTACGGCAGTGTTTTTCCAAGGAACAGGTAATAGTTATGCGGATATTCCAAAAGCTACCACGCCGAATCCAACCATATCAAATGTTGTAGTTAAGACAAATGAGCAGGTAACAAATAAGCAGACAACAAACAAGACTAATGTTAAGGTTAATGTTAAGAAGATTAGCATAGACACGGTAACAAGAAAGTCAGGAACTATTTCTGCTTCATGGAAAAAGAATAAAAAGGCTAATGGCTATAGAATCCAGTATTCTAATGATAAGGATTTCAAGAACGTAAAAAACAAAAATGTAAAAAGTGCATCAAAGACAAAGACTAAGATTGCAAAAGTAAATAAGTCTAAGAACTATTATGTTCGTGTTAGTGCTTACGTAAAAAAGAATAATAAAAAATATTATTCTGAGTGGAGTAATGTAGCAGAAGTTATTGCATGGAATACTAAGTGGGAATTTGCAAAAAATTCAAAGATTCATACTGATTCACCTACATTATATTTCTCTAATGCAGCTAAAAAGAAAAACAAAACAGTATGTGTAAATGCAGGACACGGAACAAGAGGCGGAGAAAGTGTTAAAACTTTATGCCATCCTGATGGAAGTAGCAAGGTTACAGGAGGAAGTACAAGCCAGGGAGCCATAACTGCTACATCTATTAATGGTGGAACAACTTTAGCCGATGGCACAAGGGAGGCAACAGCCACACTTAAACTTGCTATGACTGTTAAGAAACAGCTTTTAAAAGAAGGCTATAATGTTCTTATGGTTAGAGAAAGCGATGATGCACAATTAGATAATATAGCAAGAACAGTTTTTGCTAATAATAATGCGGATTACCATATTGCATTACATTATGATTCAACATCTTCTAATAAAGGAGCTTTCTATATTAGTGTTCCTAACAACAACAAATATAGAAGTATGTATCCTGTTTCAAAGAATTGGAAGAAACACAATAATTTAGGAAAGAACCTTATAAACGGAATGAGAAGTGCCGGTGTTAAAATTTATGGCAGTGGTTCCATGGCAATAGATCTTACTCAGACTTCTTACTCAACAATACCATCTGTAGATTTGGAAGTGGGAGATAAGAGAAGCGACCATTCAAGTAAAACGTTAAAGAAGATTGCAATAGGCATTGAAAAGGGACTAAACAAAATTAAGTAAAAGCTTAAAATAATTAAATAAATTCATTAGATAATTAAAAAAATAAAATATATACTTGTGTTTTCACTTAATAAATGATAGACTTCACGTTAACAAACAAGGGCGTTTGGCTTTATGGCCAGGCGCCTTTTTCGATGTCATAAATACTTGGACTGAAATTTATGGCATTGAAATGTTTTGGTACACAAGATGAGAATTAAGAAAAATATGTTAAAAGAGCAGGAGGTATTATTGCATGAATGCAGGAGACACAGGTTTTATGTTGACTTGTGCGGCTTTGGTATTTTTTATGACACCGGGGTTGGCATTTTTCTATGGAGGTTTAGTAAGAAGAAAAAATGTAGTTAACACTATGATGGCAATAGTTATGATTATGGGATTAGCTGTTGTTATGTGGGCATTGTTTGGATTTTCATTAGCATTTGGTGGAAATCATGGTGGAATAATAGGAGATTTCAGATGGTTTGGCTTAGAAGGAGTTGGATGGGGCACTGGACCTTATTCAGATTCAATTCCTAATTTAGTATTTTGTGCATTTCAGATGATGTTTGCAATTATCACACCGGCGTTAATTACAGGTTCTGTTGTAGGAAGAATGAAATTTAAAGCTTTATTCATATTTGTGGCAATATGGTCAATAATAGTTTATTATCCGTTAGCACATATGGTATGGGGGCAGGGGGGATTTTTGGCAGAATTAGGTTCTGTAGATTTTGCAGGAGGAGATGTTGTACATATCAGTTCGGGAATAACAGCATTGGTACTTGCAATTATTCTTGGAAGAAGAAAAGGTTATGAGAGAGCGACATACAGAATACATAATATTCCATTTGTTGTATTAGGGGCTACAATACTTTGGTTTGGATGGTTTGGATTTAATGCAGGAAGTGCCTTGAAAGCAGACGGACTTGCGGCGCATGCATTTATGACATCAGCTATTGCATCGGCGTCAGCATTGTTATCATGGATGTTATTAGATATAATAAATGACAGAAAAACAACTTTGGTAGGCGCTTCAACAGGTTTGGTAATTGGTCTGGTAGCTATTACACCGGGAGCAGGATTTGTTCCAATTTGGTCATCTTTTATAATTGGTGCTCTTGTCAGCCCAATATGTTATTATGGAGTTATACTTATAAAGAAAAAATTAAAAATTGATGATGCATTAGATGCATTTGGTTGTCACGGAATAGGTGGTATATGGGGAGGAATCGCAACAGGTATATTTGGGAAAAATTCTATTAATCCGGTAGCAAAATGGGATGGATTAGTTTATGGTGAATGGAGGTTATTTGCAGCACAGATAGAAGGAATACTTATTACAATTGTAATTGCAGTTGTGGGAACCTTAATTTGTGTAGCAATAGTAAGAATATTTACACCGCTTAGAGTAACAGACAGAGAAGAGAGAATTGGACTTGACATATCACAGCACGGTGAAAATGCATATCCAAGTTTTAATGGTATGGATCAGTAATAAATCAAGAGGAGATGATATTCTATGATAATGAAAATAGATGCAATTGTTAGAGAAGAAAAATTTGAAGATGTAAAAAATGCATTAATGGAGATAGAAGTTAATGGTCTTACAGTATCTCAGGTAATGGGATGTGGCTTACAGAGAGGCTATAAAGAAATTGTCCGTGGTATGGAAGTTGAGCCACAGATGCAGCCAAAGATTAAATTTGAGATTGTTGTTTCTTCAGAAGAGTGGGCAGAAAAAACAATAGAAGCAATAAAAAAAGCGGCTTACACAGGGGAGTTTGGTGATGGAAAAATCTTCAGTTACCCTGTTGCCAGTGCCACAAAAATAAGAACAGGTGAAACAGGGTATGATGCTGTACAGTGTCAGGAATAAAGCTTTATATAAAAATATTTAAGTTAACAAGTCATAGTTTTGTATTGTGTAAAAAATGCATGCTAAACTATGACTTTTTTCTTTAATAAAGAATGTTGGAAAAAAATTTACCTTTTTAAGTAAAATAATTGAATTGAAAACAAAGCTAAAAAAGTTTATAATGTAATTAATCTAGATAAGTATGTATTTTAATGTAAAAAAGGAGGAAGAATTTTGAAAAGGAAAGTAATAATAAAAAAGGCAATAGCAGTTGCAGTAACAATGTCATTAATGACATGTTTAGTGCCTAATGGCTCGATTACAGTTAATGCTGCATCGAAAAAATCAATGTTAAGCAAAACTAAAATTTCAGTAAATGTTGGAAAGAAGAAAACAGTAAAATTAAAAAAAGCAAAATATAAAGTAGTATGGAAAATTATATCAGGAAAAAAGAATATATCAATAAAGAAAAAAGGAAAATATAAACAGAAAATACAGATTAAAGGTAAAAATATTGGTAAAGCAAAAATAAAGGCTGTATATGGAAAGAAAAAATATATTCTTAAAGTGACAGTTAAGGGAAATAATAAAGAAAATATTTCTAAAAACGTAGAAACACCAAAGAATATAGAAACCACATCAAAAACTACGGTTCAAACAACAGAGAAATCTTCAACAGTATCTACAACCGAGGCAAGAGTAACAACAGTACCGACAACAGTAGAACCAACAACAGTGATGCCAACAACAATGGCACCGACAACAGTAGTGCCAACAACAGTGGCATCAACAACGGTAATGCCAACAACAGCGATACCAACAACAATGGCACCGACAACAGTAGCACCAACAACAGTGGCATCAACAACGGTAATGCCAACAACAATGGCACCGACAACAGTAGTGCCAACAACAGTAACACCAACAACGGTAATGCCAACAACAATGGCACCCACAACAGTAGTGCCAACAACAGTAGCACCAGCAACAGTGACACCAACAACAGTAGCATCAACAACAGCACCAATTATTCCGGACATGGAAGTAGATGAAAACATCAAAGCACCGGAAGGACTTGTATGGGCTGGGAATAAAGAATTACCATATTATTTTGCATGGGCTAAGGCAAGTGATGTAGATTCATATAATGTTTATGTAGATGGAAAATGTATTAAAAATGTGGTAGATGGAGCGGTTAACTTAGAGGCCTCTGTATTTGAAAAAGGTTCAGGAGAATATACAATCTCAGTTGCAGCAGTAAAAGGCAATAAAAAATCTAATTCAACATCAATCAAGTATACTTATAATAAGGAAGGACAACATGTAACAACAGTGGCTCCAACAGAAAAAATAACAGAAGTTACAACAACTACACAAAAAGAGTTTTATGAAGAGCCGGAAACAGAAGTTCATCCTAAGAACATAAATGTTGACAATTATATGAGGCAGATAGATACTTCAAGTTCAACTAGCATTAAAACAAGTGCAAATGAAGGAATGGAAAAACTTTTTGATGGAGATATAAATACAAAGTTATGTACATCAGATGGATTTCCACTAAGAATATCATGGCAGATGAAAAAGCCAATTATATTGAAAAAATATACATTAACAACAGCCAATGATAGTGAGACTTATTCTTATAGAAATCCAAAATCATGGCATTTGTATGGCTCAAATAATGGAACATCATGGACACAGATAGATACTGTAACAGATAGTGGAATTGAAGCAAAAAATTCAAAATCTTATACATATGAAACAGATATTCAGGAAAGCTATCAGTATTATTTAATACAGTTTGAAGGAAATGGAACAAATTATTATGGATTCCAGTTGGCAGAAATTTCACTTAATGGTGATGTGGCAGATGTTGATAAGGAAATGGGAGAAGATTTATCTTCTTACTATGACAGCATTTTTGCAAGTGCTACAACTGCAAAAGGTAATGGTAATGAAACACCATTTAATTTATTTGATGGAAGTAAAGAATCAAAATTATTTGAATTTTCAAATCAGTTTAGCATTGCCTGGAAAATGAAACAGGATACAACATTATATAGTTACAGTTTAACAACAGCTAATGATAATGAAGCATATAAGGGCAGAAATCCAAAATCATGGATATTATATGGATCATCAGATGGAATTAATTGGGAAAAAATTGACACTGTAAATAATAGTGGAATGGAAGATGTTAACTTTAAGACATATAATTACACAGTGGATAAGGTTGGTTCATATAGATATTACAAATTAGATATTAAAGCGGGATATGGAAGTTCAGTACAGTTGTCAGAAATATCATTGAAAGGAGCCTATATAAGCCCAAGTAAATATGATATTTTGTTTACAGGCGATTGGAAAGATGTAACAGTAGATGGTTATTTGGAAGAACTTACAAAACTGTTCTACAACAGTTATCCAAGATTATACCAGAGATGGGGTAATGGAACAGAACCTACAACTATTACATTTAAGGCTGATAAAAATTATGATGGCGTAGCATATTGTCAGGGAACTACAGTATGTGTTTCAACTAAGTACGCTAACAGTCATCCGAATGATATAGGATTTTTCTCACATGAAATAACTCATTCAGTACAGCAATATAGTGGAAAACTTAATTATGGTGATGATGTAGCGTGGTGGACAGAAAATATGGCAAATTATGGAGGGTTCAGATACTTCCATTGGTCAAATCCTAAATATGTACAGGTTTATGAAGCTACGGATACATCACTTCAGGACTGGGGTTATGAACAGTACGGAAATAATAAATGGTTCTTTGCATATATGGACTCAAAGTATCCAACAAGAAAGAATGCAGATGGAACATTAAAATATGGACTTATTGATAGTATAAATAAATTAATTAAAGACAATAACACCGGAAGTACTTACACAGATGATCCTTATAATACAACAACACCATTTAATAAAGTAGTAAAACAGATTACAGGTTATGATTGTATTGAGTCTTTAAGAAAGAGATATGTAGAAGAGTTGCAGCAGGGTACATGGACATTTAAAGGATTTGCTAATTATGAAGATAATTGGCTTACTGAAAATATTGACGGAATACCAAATCCTGAATATCCAATGGTTGGTGAGAAACTACATGGAAATAAAACAGCAACTCAGTTAAATAATACAGTTACAGAAGGAACAAATCTTTGTCTTGGAGGAAAGGTGTATGATTGCTCCGGATATACAAACGATAACGAGAATGCACAAAAATTAATAGATGGAGATTTAAATACAAAATGGTGTGCAACAAGTTCTAATGTAACTAATGGTGAGTACAAATTAAATGGCGTAAAGCATTGGGTAAAAATTGATTTAGGTAAGGAAAAAGAGTTTAATACATACACACTTTACAATACAAGAAGCAAGGAAGGTTATGGAAATACTACTGAATGGGAAGTTCTTGTATCCAACGATGGAAATAAATGGACATCAGTAGATTATCAACCGTCCAACAACAGTGCAGTATCTTCATTTAATATAGGAAAACAAAAGGCAAGATATATAATGATTAAAATATTTACACCTGATAATGGTGTTGGAACACTTAGATTATATGACTTCCAGTTATTTAACATAAAATAGTGTAAAAAGTAAAATTTTTAACCTTTTTTGGCTCTTTGTCAAGAGTGGGGGTAAAAAGATTTTTGACACAGTTGTGAACCATTGTTC
>ERZ773103.3922-NODE-3922-length-11589-cov-3.438790_pt1 | contig 11589 bp, 12 predicted proteins | sample MGYA00511118_ERZ773103 | MGnify/ENA primary metagenome ERZ773103 (study PRJEB29015, sample SAMEA2737821) | human gut metagenome | biome: human gut; feature: human-associated habitat; material: faeces | place: China | collected 2012 ... | reverse complement strand
CCGCACTCGATGACCACGAGATAGGCCGCATAGCCCGGTCCGGTCTTGCGGGAGATATCGCACCAGATGGCGTGCTGGGTGTCGATGGCGTCGCGGAAGCGCGCGAACGAGGCCGACCCCATGTTGAGCGCCTTGATGACGCGCATGCCGCTCACGTACTCCACCATGACGGTGTTCATGCGCGACAGCGCCGTCGTGGCGCGTTCCATGAGAGCGCCCATGCGCGAGAAGATGACGCCGAGGATGACCAGGGCGGCGGCGAACGGAACGAGCGTCGCCAACGCGAGCGGCACGTTCACCGTGCACAGGAACACGAATGCGGCAACCGGGCCGGTCAGGTACATGAACGCCTCGGGGATGTTGTGCGCCAAGAACAGCTCAAGCTTCTCGACGTCCTCCACGAGCACGGTCTTGATCTGCCCGGTGCTGCGCTCGTCGAGCGCGCCGAGGGGCGCATGGGCCAGATGGTCCATCACCCGGCACCGCACGTCGAACAGCGTGTTGTACGCGCCCCTGTGCGACAGCACGCTCGAGGCGGCGAAGCACGCGTACTGCACGATGAAGCCCACCGCCGTGAGCAGGGCGTTGTCCCGCAGCGTCTGCATGGTGCAGGTGCCCGCGTACGCCGCCTGCATGATGTTGAACACGCCCAGGTACGCCACCATGGAAACGAGCCCCGCAACGGAAGCGCACGCCACCGAGGCGAAGAGGTAGCGCTTGTTCGTCCCCGCCCATGCGAGCACGAGGGCAAACGGCCCCGGCTGCCGGACGGCGGATGCGGGCTGCGCGGGGGATGCGGGCGCAGGCGCTCCGTCGCCTTCGCCGTCGAGCACCGCCGCCGCTTCGTTCGTACCGTTCATCGCACGCTCCTTGCCGTTTCCGCCGCACCGCGGTGCGGCTCCGCCGTTTCCATCAAACCGCGCAGGGCGGCGAGGTCGCCTTCCACCGCTGCTTCGGACGCGATGCGACCGTCCTCCACGAGCAGCGCGCGATCGCAGGCGCACGCGATGAATTCCAGGTCGTGCGTCACCACGAGCACCGCGCGGCCCTCGGCCGCCAACGCGCGCACAAGCTGTGCGACGGCCCGCATGCTGTCGAAGTCGAGGCCGCTCGTCGGTTCGTCGAACACGAGCAGGCGCTTGCCGCTTGCGATGCAGGCCGCTACCGCCAGCCGCTGCTTCTGCCCGCCCGACAGCGTGGCCGGATGGCGCTCGGCGAACGCGTCCAGCCCGAGGTCGCGCAAGATGCCGCGCACCCGCTCGGCCGACGGCCGGTCGCCGCCCTCTAGGCCGAAGCCCACCTCTGCCTCCACGCTCTCGGCGAACAGCTGGTAGTTCACGTCCTGAAACACCATGGCCGCGCGACGCAGACGCTCCTTCGGCGTGCACGGCGTGCCCTCCACCAGCACGTCGCCCGCATCCTCGCGATGCAGCCCCACCGCGGTGCGGCACAGCGTGGACTTGCCGCGCCGTTGCGCCCCACGATGGCCACCACCTCGTCCGCACGCACCGATGCCTCGACGCCGCGCAGCACCGGGCGCTTGCCGTACGACGCATGCAGGTTGCCGAGGGACAACAGGGGCGGCGCGTCGCACGCGCGCGAGCTGCGCGCACGCGCATCCGACGCCTCCGGCGCGCGCACCGTGGCCACGTCCCGCGCCCGCAGGCCGAGCGCCCGCAGCCGCGCCGCCGGCAGCGCCCGGAACTCCGCGCCGCTGAACCGCGCATCCACGCGCCCGTCGCGCAGGTACACCACCTCGTCCACCGTCTCGGCGAGCCACCACAGCCGATGCTCGGCCACGAGCACGGCCGCGCCCTGCGCCTTCGCGTCCAGCAGGTAGCGCCGCAGCGCCGCGATGGCCGCTTCGTCCAAGTTCGACGTCGGCTCGTCCAGCACGAGGTTCGCCGGGTGCGGCGCCCAAACGCTCGCGTAGGCGATGCGCTGCTTCTCGCCGCCCGACAAGCTGAAAATGTCGCGGTCGGCCAGGTCGCGCAGGCCCAGCTCGTCCATCGTCTCATGTACCCGGGCGCGCACGCGTTCTTCAGGCCACGCCATGCTCTCGAGCGCGAACGCAACCTCGCCCGTGGAATCGACGTTGAAGAACTGCGTGCGCGGGTTCTGGAACACCGAGCCCACGTGCGCGGCCACCTCCCAGCTGCGCAGGTCGGCCATATCCCGCCCGTCCACGAGCACGCGGCCCGACAGCGCGCCCGGGATGAACGAGGGCGCCAGCCCGTTCGCCAGCCGCGTGACCGTCGTCTTGCCGCAGCCGGACCCGCCGCACACGAGCACGCACGTGCCCGCATCCACCCGCAGGTCCACGTCGTGCACGCCCGCAGGCGCCTCGTGCGGTGCCGCCCCGCGGTACGCGAAGCTCACCTGTTGGAACTCGATCATCGCCGTCCGCCTTTCATCGCAACCCCAGTACGCCGCAGGCAACCGCGCTTGCGAGCACCGCCGCGCCAGCCGCCAGAAGCAGCCCGTCCTGCACGCGGAACGCGATGTGCAGGTAGCACGTGCGCGGCGCCGGGTTCTCGATGCCGCGCGCCACCGAGGCCATCGACAGCTCGTCGGCCACGTTCGAAGCGCTCATCAGCAGCGGCACGTAAAGGCACTCCACCGTCATCGCCGGTCGGCGCAGGAACCCCGCGAGGCTGGGCGTCACGCCGCGCATGCGCATGGCGTCCTTGATGAAGCGCCAGTCCTCGCGAATGGCCGGCACGTAGCGCAGCATCACCGCCAGCGGGATGGTGAGCGCCAGCGGGGCGCGCATGCGCGCGAGCGCGCTCATGAACTCGTTCACGTGGGTCGTCGTCACGATGATCGCCGCCAGCAAGCCGCACGGGAATACCTTGCGCACCAGCATGAAGAACGACGACAGCATGGTTTTGAGAACGCCGGCGTCCATCTGGGCCGTCGCCATCATGAGCGCCATCATGGCCGCGTAGAGCGCCAACATGCCCAGCGCGAGGCGCCCCCGGCCGCTCGCGAAACCGAACGCCGCCGCCAGCAGCATCATGAGCACCTCGAACCACAGCCCCGGCGAGAGGAACACCGCCACGGCCCACAGCAGCAGCAACGCGAGCTTCGTGCGCGGATCGGGATGGAAGCGGCGCGCGGGAGCTTCCGCGCGCCAGCCGCCCGCAGCCATGGCGCAAACCTCGTCCGTCATGCCGTGACGCCCGCGCGCTCGAACTGCTTCCTCAGCAACCTGCGGCCCACCAGCGCGCTCGCCAACGCGCAAACCAGCGTGAGCGCGATCATCGCGGGCAGCACCCAGTCCGCGCCGGTTGCCAGCATCGTGTCCAGGTACGCCTGCTCGGTGCCCTTGCCGGTGAGGTACGACGCATAGCCCGACGGGTCCAGCCACAGCATCATGTACGAGCCCATGGGGTTGAGCGAGAACACGAGGAAGCTGATCACGTTGAGCTTCGCGTTGCGGAACCCGCCCGCGCCGGCAACGAGGTCGCCCACCACGCCCAGCACCACGAGGAACACCGACCAGAGCCAGTACATGCCCGTCACGAACATGATGAGCGCCTCCACCACGCCCAGGATGATGATGGGTCCGTGCTTCGGCACCTTCGCGATGAGCAGCAGGTACACCGGTCCCGTCAAGAGCGCGGCACCCGCCGGCATGAGGAACGTCAGCACGGGGTTCGGCGCGAACAGTATGCTTCCCACCATCATGAAGACGAAGTACAGCGCGATGAACACGCCGCACGTCACCAGATCCCGCACGCTCAAGCCACGTGTATCGTCGGATCGCATTCCGCTTTGCATGGCGAACCCTTCCTTTCTCGCAGTGGCCGACCTCTCCCCTCGTGCCGCGCGGGACCCGCCCCGAGCCCTCACCGCATGCACGAAGAAAGGTAGCCTTGGTTAACAATGCGGTATACTAGGGCTGCGAGGCCGATTCCACCCGCTTCGGCCCCGCAGCGCGTCCGAACGTCGCACCGCGCCGTCCGATCGTCGCACCGCACGAAAACAGCCCGTCGAAGAAGCGAGGGAGGCACGGCCCACCATGTTCGATGCTCAGCGAAACACGGAAGAACCGCGGGAATCCGGACGTCCCCTCGACGCAGGCGCGCAGCGTCCGCGCATCCATCGCGTCGAAAAGGGATGCATGGTCATGGAGCGGGGAGGCGGCATCGCGCGGGCCTCGTTCGACAGCGCGAAGCATGCGCCCGTCGGCGATGGTGCAAGCCCGTCGCCCGAGGCGGGCATCCATGCGCCGCACCTCGCCGCGCTCGACTTCGCGGAGGTGGAGCCGCCCGAGGGGTTCTGCCCGCTGTGGCACTCGTTCCGCTCGGACGTCGGGCAGACGGTCGGGCACTTCCACGTGCTTGCGCCCGACGAGCGATGGTCGATCACCATCCACGACTTCACCCTGCCCAGCGACACGCTCCTCGACTTCAAACTGCCCGAGTACCTGAGCGTGGCCTGGCACGACTCCATATCGGGCGAGCAGTTCACCCCGTACGCCAAGCTGCGGGCGAACAGCATGTGGGGCTTTTGCAGCGACGAGGGCGGCTGGCGCGGCCTCGTCCACGGCCACGTCCCCATCCGCACGGTGTCCATCGAGGTTCGCCCGGAGCTGTCGCGCGCCTACCTCGCGCGCGAGTACGACGGCCAGTTCGAACGCGTGCGCGACGCCTATGCCGCGCTCAACGACGGCACCGACATACCCGAGCTGCGCGCCCTGCTCGCCGGGCTGTGGCCGAAGCCCGGCGACGAGAACCGCAGCCGCCCGTACTACGAGGGCAAGGTGTTCGAGGCCCTCGGGCTCATCGTCGAGCGGACCCGCGCATGCCCGCGCGCAACCGCCCGCGCGGTGTCGCCCGGCGACCGCGAGCGCATCCGCTCGGTGGCCGCCTACGTGGACGACCACTGCTCGAGCACGCTCAAGGTGGCCGATCTCGCCCGCGCCGCGTGCATGAGCCCCACGAAGTTCAAGGAATGCTTCAAAGCCGTCACGGGCTCGACGCTCACGCAGTACGTGCAGGGCCGCCGCATCAGCCAGGCCGAGCTGCTGCTGCGCCAGCCCGACCTGTCCATCGAGCAGGTGGCGCGCGCCGTGGGATACGCGTGCGCGAGCCGCTTCTCCGAGCTGTTCCGCCGCGAAACGGGGCTCCTGCCCAGCGAGTACCGCGCCGGAACAGGCCGCTCGTAGGCTCCGCGCGCCCCTAACGCTCCGCAGCGGAATGGGGCACGCCGTGCGCCGGGTCGCCCTACCCTGCCGCGGGCAGCTCCATGCGGAAGCGCAGCCAGGAGGCGCCTTCGCGCTCGTCGAGCTGCGCTTCCAGGGTGCCGCCCATCTGCTCGACGAGCGAACGCGCGATGGCCAGGCCGAGGCCCGAGCTCTCCGTCGACCGCGCGGCGTCGGCAGTATAGAACGGCTCGAACAGCCGCCCCACCTCGAAGGTGGTCAGCCCGTCGACATCGTTCGCGCAGGTCACTACCACGCTGCGGCCCTCGTCCGCACCCGCGGCCTCCACCTCGAACGCCGAGCGCGCGTACTTCCCCGCGTTGTGCACGAGGTTCTCCATGACGCGCTCGAGGGCGTGCGCGTCGCCCCACACGGGCAGCGCACGCTCGGGCAGGCGCAGCTCCACGCGCAGCCCGCGCTGCTCCAGCAGGCGGTACTGCCCCGTCACGGCCTCGCGCGCCACGCGGCCCGCGTCCACCTTCACCCGCTCGAGCTGCGCGCCCGCGCCCTGCACCTGCGACAACTCGTAGAACGACGCGATGAGCCGCTGCAGCGCGTCGGCCTTGCGGCGCACGGTGACAAGCGACGCGCGCGTTTCGTCGTCGAGTTCCGCCTCGTCCACGAGCGCCAGGTAGCCCACGATGGCAGTGAGCGGCGTGCGCAGGTCGTGGCTCATGCTTTCTATCTGGGTTTTCAACTGCGCCTCGCGCCGGGCGTACGTCACCGCCTGGCGCCGGATGCCCTCGAGCGCCCGGTTGACGGTGCCCAGCAGCGCCTCGAGCTCGGCGCTCGGCTGCGGAAGCTTCACGATGCGGCTGTCCTCGAGATGCTCCACGATTTCGCCCAGCTCGTCGTTCACCTGGCGAAGCGAGCGCTTCAACAGCGTCAGGCGCGCGGCGAACCATACCGCCGCCGCCAGCGCAAGCGCGAACAATCCCGCGAACACCATCGTCATGCTTCGCTCCCTCGCCCTCGCTACAGTTCCGTCTTGCCCGCGCGCCACAACCCCACGGCACCGAACAGCGCGATGCCGACAAACCCCGAGATGAGGCACTTCGCCAGGCCAGCGGGGGTGTTCCACAGGAATTCGGCCACACCGCTCTGGTTGATGGCCACCTCGTGCTGGAAGAAATTCGCAGGCAGCCAGCTGGCCACGGCGCCCACCGGCTCCACGACCATGCCCACCATGTGCAGCACCATCGGGATGACGCTGACCACCGCGAGCCACACCAAGAATCCTGCCGTGGATTTCGGCAGCGTCGCGCACACGGCCGCGGCCAGCACGATGCACGCCACGGTGAACGGCAGGGCAGCGCCGATGCCCTGCAGCAGGTAGCCCACCGCTTCGAGCCCCGGCCCTTCCAGCAGCACCAGCGCGCTGCCGACGTACACGATCAGGATAACCGCCATGCTGATCAGGCCCAGCGCCGTTGACACGAGGCACTTCCCCACGAACAGGTCGCGCCGCGACAGGCCGTGCGCGATGGCGTTCTTGAACGTGCCGTCTTTGCGATCGTCGGCGAACAGTATCCACACGAGCAACCCCGCCATGAAGAACAAGAGGCTCAACGACGAGATGAGGTTGCTCAACGAGAACCGCACGGTGGCGTACGGGAAGTTCGGATCGGAAGCGCCCACGCTGACCAGCAGCAGGTTCGCCGCCAGCACAAGAGCGCACAGCACGCCGGTGAACACGTAGAATTCGCGGCCGTGCACGATGCGGTACCACTCGCTTCTCATATAGTTCAGCATCATGCGGCCCCCTTCTCCTTCAAATCGAAATAGTACTGCTCGAGCGACATTCGCCGCCGCTCGAGCTTGACGATGCCCAATCCGTGCGCGCTCGCGAGGCCGCTGTAGGCCTCGATATCGAGCTGCGGGTCGAGGACGCGCACCGCGCCGTCGGGCAGCACCTGATAGCGCGCATGATGCAGCTCCTGCTCAAGCAGCACGACGTAGCGCGCGGGGTCCGACACGGCGATGTCGATGCAGTCGGCGCATCGCGCGCGCAGCACCTCGGCGCTCACCTGCTCCATGAGCCGCCCGCGCCGCAGAAACGCGTACTCGGTGGCCACCTGCTCGAGCTCGGCGAGGTGATGGCTCGACAGCACCACGGTGACGCCTCTTTCGCGGTTGAGCCGCTGCAGCAGGTCGCGCATCTCCACGATGCCGCTCGGGTCGAGGCCGCTCGTCGGCTCGTCGAGCACGAGCACCTCCGGCTCGCCCATGAGCGCCATGGCCAGCCCCAGACGCTGCTTCATGCCCATGGACAGGTCCTTCGCGCGCCGCTTTCTCGCATGCTCCAGCTCCACCGTCTCCAGCAGCGCGCCCACCTTGTCCGCACCCGGCACGCCCTTCTGAATGCGGCAGCACTCGAGGTTCTTCTCCACGCTCAAGGAGGGGTAGAATCCGGGCTGCTCGATCATCGAGCCGATGCGCACCCGCTGCCGCTCGAGGGCGGCCTGCCCGTGCGCGTCGAATAGCCGCACTTCGCCCGCCGTGGGAAACGCGAGGCCGCTCAGCAGCTTGAACAGCGTCGACTTCCCCGCGCCGTTGTCGCCCACCACGCCGAATATCTCGCCGCGCCGCACCGAGATGCTCACGTCGTCGAGGGCGGCAAACCCGCCGTAGCGCTTTGCGAGCCCCCTCGTTTCGATTACCGTATCCATTGAAGCCGCTCTCCCTTTCGCTCGTACGTCGATCGCTTCGGGGAGAAGAATACGATGCCGTCCAAACATAAGTCCTCAAGAAAGGTTAAGGAAAGCGTAAAGGCCGCGGGGCCGCTCGCGCGCCGCCTCTCGTGCATCATGCCAGCTTGAAGCCGATGCCCCACACCGTCTTGATGTAGTCGGCGTCCGCGTCCACCGTCGCCAGCTTCTTGCGGATGTTGCTCACGTGCATGTTCACGGCGTTCTGCTCGCCGTAGTAGCCGCTCTTCCACACCAGCTCGTACAGCAATTCGCGCGAGAACACCCGGTCGGGCGCCTGCATCAGCACGTGCAGGATGTCGAACTCGTGAGCCGTGAGCGCCACCTCCGCGCCCTTGAGCGCGACGCGGCGGCGGGCCACGTCGAGGTGCAGGTCGCGATGGTCGTACGCTTCGCCGTCGGCTTCCGGAGCCCCGGCGCCCTCCCTGCCGTCGCAGCGGCGCAGCACCGCGTGCATGCGCGCGGCCACCTCGTGCGCGTCGAACGGCTTCGTCACGTAGTCGTCGGCGCCCAAGGTGAGCAGGTCCACCTTGTCGGCCGCGCCCGCCTTCGCCGACACGACGATCACCGGCACGCTCGAGCGCAGCTCGTCGCGCACGAGCGCGATGAGGGCCGCGCCGTCCATGCCGGGCAGCATCACGTCGAGCAGCACGAGGTCGAACGCCGCGTGCTCCAGCTGCAGCCGCGCCTCGGTGCCCGAGTAGGCCTGCACGGGGCGATACCCTTCGCGCTCGGCGATCTTCGCCAGCAGCGCATTGATATCGGGGTCGTCCTCCACAACGAGGACCCTGCGCGCGTCCATGAACGCTCCTTTCGTCGACATTCCCAGCATACCGGAAAGACGAAGCGCGGGCCACGGGAGCCTGGCCGTTGCGCTATCATGGCCCCCTACCGCACGAAAGGAGCTCGCCCCATGACGAACGACGACCGCCGCCCCCTCCCGCTGCCCGACCGCGAGGAGCTCGAGCGGCGCGCGCTTGAGCTGCACGGCAAGAAGTACAACTGCGCCCAGTCGGTGGCCTGCACGCTCGCGCCCTTCGTCGGCGCCGACGAGGATGCGTGCTTCCGCGCCACCGAGGGGCTCGGGACGGGCATGGGCGGCTTCACCGAAACCTGCGGAGCCGTGACCGGCGCGGCCGTGGTCATCGGCATGGCGAACAGCTCGGGCAAGGACGACCCCACGAGCAAGACGCGCACGTACCGCATCGTGCGGAAGCTGGCGGGCGACTTCCGCGCGCTCAACGGCTCGACCGTCTGCTCAGCGCTCAAGGGCATCGAAACCAAGCAGCCCCTGCGCAGCTGCAACGGCTGCATTGCCGACGCCGTCGACCTCACCGCCGACGCCCTCCAGCAGCTGCGCGCCTAGCGGACGAGCTCACCGAGAAGAGCGGCTTTCCGGATCATCGGCGGCTTTTTGGAGTTGGACGACTGCGACGAATGCACTATGATGCTTCTTGTTCGCTTTGGTTAACTTTGCTCCGGAGCCTTGCCACAGCGGGACCAAAACCCACTTCGTCTGGAAAGGCCGCATCATGGAACCACAAACCTCCCCCGCCGTCGGGCGGGCCGCCGGCGCACGTCTCGGCGGCAAGGACTTCATCAACATCGGCATATTCACCGCCATCTACTTCGTCATCGTGTTCGCGGTGGCCTGCCTCGGCTTCGTCCCCCTGCTCATGGCGCTCATCTGCGGCATCGTGCCGCTCGTGGCAGGCATCCCCTACATGCTCTACCTCACCCGCGTGAAGAAGTTCGGCATGATCACCATCATGGGACTGCTCATCGGCATCATCATGTTCGTAACGGGCATGGGGTATTTCAGCATCCTCACGGGCCTCGTGTTCGGGCTGCTGGCCGACCTCGTCGCCCGTACCGGCTCGTACGCGAGCGCCAAGATGAGCGTGCTGTCGCACGGCGTGTTCAGCTGCTGGATCGTGGGCAACTTCCTGCCCATGCTGCTGACGGCCGACAGCTATTACGCCACGATGCGCGTGCAATACGGCGACGCCTACGTCAACGAGCTGATGAGCTACCTGCAGCCATGGGCCTACCCGCTCATGCTTGCGGCCGCGTTCATCACGGGCATCATCGGCGGTTACATCGGCCTCAAGGTGCTGAAGAAGCACTTCAAGCGCGCAGGCATCGCATAGGCGCGCGCCATGGAACTCCTGCAAACCGGCACCGTCGAACGAACGGTGCGCCTCGACCCCCGCACGAAACTCGTCTTGCTCGTGTCCGTTTCCACTGTGCTGCTGATCGGTGGAAACGGGACGATCATGGACGCCGCCCGCACGATGATGCTGCTGGCGCCGTTCGGCCTGCTGGCCGTGTCGGGCCGACGGGGGGCGGCCGCCGCGCTGCTGGCAGCCTACGCGGGCGCGCAGGCGCTGAGCGCGCTCGTCGTGCCCAACGTCGACGGGCCGCTCAACTTCCTCATCGTGGCTTCGTGCATGATAGCCGCGCGCTTTCTGCCCACCATCGCCACGGCGTACTTCGTGTTCGCCACCACCACGGTGTCGGAGTTCATGGCGGCCGCCGAACGCGTGCACGCCCCACAATGGCTCGTCATCCCGCTGTCGGTGCTGTTCCGCTTCTTCCCCACGCTCGGGGAAGAAGCGCGCGCCATCGGCAGCGCCATGCGCATGCGCGGGTTGCGCGTGGGCAGCGCAGGGCCCGTCAAGCTGGTCGAATGCCGTCTCGTGCCGCTCATCACCTGCGCGGTGCAGATCGGCGAGGATCTGTCGGCCGCCTCGCTCACGCGGGGGCTCGGCGCGCCCGTGCGGCGGACGAACGTCTGCGAGATCGGGTTCGGGCCGGCCGATGCGGCAGTGCTGGCAACGTGCGCCGCCTGCTTGGCGGCGCTGGCCGCAAGCAGCCTCGGATGGACGGTGGGATAGATGAGCGACCAAGCGGAATCGAGACCCGTGCTCGCCTTGGAACACGTCTCGTTCTCCTACGCGAGCGGACGGGCCGGAGCGGGCGTGCGAGATGTCTCGCTGCGGGTGCATGCGGGCGAGGTCGTGCTGCTCTGCGGGCCGTCGGGCTGCGGGAAAACCACCGTCACACGCCTGGCGAACGGCCTCGCGCCCGCCTACTACGAGGGTGCGCTCGACGGAAGCACAACCGTCTGCGGGCGCGACGTTTCCACCGCGCCGCTCTACGAGACCGCGCGCTCGGTGGGGTCGGTGTTCCAGAATCCGAAGTCCCAGTTCTTCAGCGTGGACGTGAAGGGCGAGCTGGCATTCGGATGCGAGAACCAGGGCATGGAACGGCTCGAGGTCGAGCGGCGCGTGGCGGCGGCCGCGCGAGCGTTCGACCTCGAGCCGTTCGTCGGACGGAGCCTGTTCGACCTCTCGGGCGGGCAGAAGCAGCGCATCGCCTGCGCGAGCGCAACGGCTGCCGGGCCGACGCTCGTCGTGCTCGACGAGCCTTCGTCGAACCTCGATTTCCCTTCGATAGCGCATGTGCGCGCCGCCATCGAACGCTGGAAGGACGAAGGGCGGGCGGTGCTCGTGGCCGAGCACCGGCTGCACTACCTGGCCGACCTCGCCGACCGCGTCCACTACCTGCGCGACGGAGCGATCGAGCGCACCTGGACGGGCACGGAATTCCGCGCGCTCGGGACGGGCGAACTGGCCGCGCTCGGGCTGCGGGCGCTCGGGCTGGACGACG
>ERZ773103.3917-NODE-3917-length-11602-cov-21.846194_pt1 | contig 11602 bp, 9 predicted proteins | sample MGYA00511118_ERZ773103 | MGnify/ENA primary metagenome ERZ773103 (study PRJEB29015, sample SAMEA2737821) | human gut metagenome | biome: human gut; feature: human-associated habitat; material: faeces | place: China | collected 2012 ... | reverse complement strand
GCGGCACCCATGGTGGCAAGGGCTCCGACTGCCACAAGGCCGCCGTCATCGGCGACACTGTGGGCGACCCCTTCAAGGATACCTCCGGTCCCTCCCTCAACATCCTGATCAAGCTGTGTTCCACCGTTTCCATTGTGTTCTCCGGCCTGATCACCAGCATCCATCTGCTAGGCTGAAAATCCTGACCTCAGCGCGCGGCATGCCAAAACATGCCGCGCGTTTTTTTACATTGTGACGATTTTGGAAAATTATACTTGACAAACTTTATCCAAAATGATATGTTGTAGCCAGACCAATCAGAAAGGAGTGGAGCGGCTGTGATTACCCGCGAAACCGATTATGCCCTGCGCCTGCTGCGCACCCTGCGGGATGGGGAGCGCCGTACAGCGGCGGAGGCGGCGGAGCGGGAGCTGGTCCCCCAGTCCTTTGCACACAAGATTCTCAAAAAGCTTGCCAGGGCCGGATTTGTGGAGGTAGCCCGCGGCGCCGAAGGTGGCTGTCGCCTGTCGGCAGAGCTCAACCGGGTCACTCTCTACGACCTGATGACCGCTATGGGAGAGGATTCCCGCCTAAGCAGTTGTATGGATCCCACCTATTCCTGTCCCTGGCGGGCCAGCCATGGCGGCTGTACGGTTCACTGCCATCTGACAGGCATTCAGGAAAAGCTGAATGCGGAACTGAAGGCCCACACTTTGGAGGACATTTTGGGTCCGGCAGACTGATTTTTTCGCCTACAAATTGGACTAATTTTATCCACTTTTAATTATGTGTAAGGAGGAAGCAACATGTTGTTCCAGACGACCCAAGCGCATGAACAGTTGCGCGCCAAGATCCGCGCCTTCGCCGAAGAGGAGGTCAAGCCCATCGCCTTCTCCCTGGATCAGGCCAATGAGTTTCCGGCCGAAGCCGTAAAAAAACTGGGGGAGCTGGGCCTGATGGGTATCCCCTACCCCAAGGAGTACGGCGGCGCGGGGCTGGATGCCATTAGCTACGCCATCGCCGTGGAGGAGCTGTCCCGGGTAGACGGCGGCACGGGCGTGATTCTGTCCGCCCACGTGTCCCTTGGCTCCTGGCCGATCTTCGCCTTCGGCACCGAGGAGCAGAAGAAGAAATATCTGGTGCCCCTGGCCAGAGGTGAAAAAATTGGCGCCTTCGGCCTCACCGAGCCCAACGCCGGCTCCGATGCCGGCGGCACCGAGACCACCGCCGTGGACAAGGGCGACCACTGGCTGCTCAACGGCGGCAAAATCTTCATCACCAACGCCCCCAAGGCGGACACCTATGTGGTCTTTGCCGTCACCACCCCGGACATCGGCACCCGGGGCATCTCCGCCTTCATTGTGGAGAAGGGCTGGAAGGGATTCGAGTTTGGCGACCACTATGACAAGATGGGTATCCGTTCCTCCTCTACCGCTGAGTTGATCTTTAATGATGTGAAGGTACCCAAGGAAAACCTGCTGGGCAAGGAGGGTGACGGCTTCAAAATCGCCATGGCCACCCTCGACGGCGGCCGTATCGGCATCGCAGCCCAGGCCCTGGGCATCGCCCAGGGGGCCTATGAGTCCGCCCTGGAGTACTCCAAGGAGAGGGTTCAGTTCGGCAAGCCCATCGCCGCCCAGCAGTCCCTGGCCTTCAAGCTGGCGGACATGGCCACCAAGCTGCGCTGCGCCCGGTTCCTCATCTACTCCGCGGCGGAGCTGAAGGAGCAGCACGCGCCTTACGGCATGGAGTCCGCCATGGCGAAGATGTACGCCTCGGACATCGCGCTGGAGGTCACCAACGATGCCTTGCAGATCCACGGCGGCAGCGGCTACCTCAAGGGCATGGAGGTGGAACGGGCCTACCGCGACGCTAAGATTACCACCCTCTACGAGGGCACTAATGAAATCCAGCGGGTGGTCATCGCCTCTCATCTGTTGGGCAGGCTGGGCAAGAGCTCCGGCGGCGAGAGCCGTTCGGCGGCCAAGAAACCCGCGCCCATCACCGGCATTCGCAAAAAGACCATCTTCCGGGAGGGGGATGCTGCCCAGCAGGTGGCCGACCTTGTGGCGGTGCTGAAGAAGGATGGTCACGACTTCTCCGTGGGCATCCCTATGGATACGCCCATCCCGCAGGCGGAGCGAGTGGTCTCCGCGGGCAAGGGCATCGGGGAGAAAAAGAACATGAAACTGGTAGAGTCGCTGGCCAAGGCCGCCGGCGCGGCCATCGGTTCTTCCCGTCCTGTGGCTGAGACTCTCAAATATCTGCCGCTGAACCGCTATGTGGGTATGTCCGGTCAGAAGTTCACCGGCAATCTGTACATCGCCTGCGGCATCTCCGGCGCATCCCAGCACCTTAAGGGCATCAAGGATGCCTCCACCATCGTGGCCATCAATAAGAACGGTAACGCGCCTATCTTCAAGAACTGCGACTACGGCATCGTGGGCGATGTGGAGGAGATCCTGCCCCTGCTCACTGCCGCGCTGGATAGCGGCGAAAAGCTGCCCGCGCCGCCCATGGTAAAGATGAAGCGGCCCACGCCGCCGAAGCCCGCCCCCATCGGCGACCGCTACGTCTGCAGCGGCTGCGGCTACGAGTATGTGCCGGAGTTGGGCGATGAGGACGGCGAGATCGCGCCCGGTACGCTCTTTGAGCAGCTTCCCGCCGAGTGGGTGTGTCCCGAGTGCGCGGAGACGAAGGATCAATTTGTAAAGGCTTGAGGCCGTGAAGGAGGCAAGATAAGATGTATTGCGTGCGTAAAGTAACGAACGACCTCTACTGGGTGGGCGCCAACGACCATCGCCTGGCCCTGTTTGAAAACTGCTTTCCCATTCCCCGGGGCGTAAGCTACAACGCCTACTGCCTGCTGGATGAAAAGACGGTGCTCTTTGACACGGTGGACTGGTCTGCCTGCCGCCAGCTTTTGGAAAATCTGGCGTATGTGCTGGATGGCCGCGAGCTGGACTACCTGCTGGTCAACCATCTGGAGCCGGATCACGCCGCCTGCATCGAGGAGATCCTGCTGCGCCATCCCAAGGTGAAACTGATCTCCAACGAGAAGGCATTCATGCTCATGCGGCAGTTCGGCTTCCATGTGGACGGACATGAGTGCATCGAGGTGAAGGAGGGCGACACCTTCTCCTTCGGCAAGCACACCGTCACCTTTGTGGGCGCGCCTATGGTTCACTGGCCGGAGGCCATGGTGACCCTCGACGTCACCGACGGCGTCCTCTTTTCCGCCGACGCCTTCGGCACCTTCGGCGCGCTGGACGGCAAGCTGTTCGCCGACGAGGTGGACTTCGAGCGGGACTGGCTGGACGACGCCCGTCGCTACCTTACCAACATCGTGGGCAAGTACGGCCCCCACATCCAGCTCCTGCTGAAAAAGGCCGGCGGCGTTTTGGATCAGATCAAGTACATCTGCCCGCTCCACGGCCCCGTGTGGCGCAAGGATCTGGGCTGGTTCATTGAAAAGTACGACACATGGAGCCGCTATGCCCCTGAGACCCAGGGCGTGCTCATCGTCTACGCCTCTATGTACGGCAACACGGAGAACGCGGCGCAGGCGCTGGCGACGTCGCTCTGCGATAAGGGCATGAGCAAGGTGGCGATGTACGATGTGTCCTCCACTCATGTCTCCCAGCTGATCTCCGAGGCGTTTAAGTACAGTCACATTGTCCTGGCCTCTGTGACCTACAACCTCGGCATCTACCCTGCCATGCATGACTTCCTCATGGATATGAAGGCACTGAATCTGCAAAACCGCACCTTTGCCATCATTGAAAACGGCTCATGGGCGGTGAAGTCCGGTGACCTCATGCAGAAATTCGTCAACAATGAGCTTAAGAACATGACGGTGCTCAACGAGCGGCTCAGCCTCGCCTCGTCCATGGGCACGGACAAGCGCACTGAGCTGGAAGCACTGGCGGACGCCATTCTGGAATCTATGAAGTAACTGGCAGGAAAGCCAAAACCAAGACAACAGACAACAAACAGCCCCGCCGCATCGGCTGCAGAAAAACCGGCTTTCAAAAACAGAGCGGGCAAGCGTGATACTGCGCTTGCCCGCTCTTTGCCCAAAAGGACATGAGAAGTGCCCGGAGAAGATGAGAGGATCGAAATGGAGATCAGAAAACGAAACGGGGAGTCTGTTCCCTTTCAACAGGAGAAAATTTTCAACGCCATGAAAAAGGCGTTTGACGGACAGGGCAAGGAGATCGGGAGCAGAGAGCTGGATGAGATCCTCGCCACCGTTCTCGACAATCTCTCCGTCACAGTGCCGCTCACCGTGGAACGTGTGCAGGACGAGGTGGAGCGAACGCTCATGGAGCGCGGACACTATGAGGTGGCCAAGGCGTACATCCTCTACCGCGAAAAGCGGTCTGCGCTGCGCCGTGTCCGGCATACCATCGCGCGGACGGTGGGGGATGACTCGCTTGACGAGGTGCTGCGCCGCATCCAGATGGATTTTACCGAGGAAGTCTACTCCCTCGCGGCGCTTCAAATGAAGTTTGAGAGTTTCTGTCGCCCGGGCATGACGGAGGATGAGCGGGCTGAGGCACTGACCAAGGCGGCGGTAGAGCTGACTACGGCAGAGGCACCCAAGTGGGAGTTCATCGCGGCGCGGCTTCTGAACCACTCCTTTCGCTGTCGCAACGCACAGGAATGGGAGGGGCGCGGCGTCGGCGACCTCTATGGCAGGCTTCGCTATCTGACGGATAAGGGACTCTACGGTGACTATATCCTTGCCCACTATACCCACGAGGAGATTGCCATGGCGGAGGACTTTCTCTGCCCGGAACGGGACGAGCTGTTCACCTACTCCGGCCTTGACCTGCTGCTCAAACGCTATGTGATCCAGTCACGCAGCCGCGTGCCGCTGGAAACACCGCAGGAGATGTTTTTGGGTATCGCGCTGCATCTTGCTATGAACGAAGGCTCTGACCGCATGGGGTGGGTAAAACGCTTTTACGATATGCTCAGCCGTATGGAGGTCACGATGGCGACACCTACCATGTCTAACGCGCGAAAGCCCTACCATCAGCTTTCAAGCTGCTTTGTGGACACTGTGCCGGACAGTCTGGACGGCATCTACCGCTCGCTGGACAACTTCGCAAAGGTCTCTAAATTCGGCGGTGGAATGGGGATGTACTTCGGTAAGGTGCGCGCTGCAGGCAGCACCATCCGCGGCTTTCAAGGGGCGGCGGGCGGTGTTATCCGCTGGATCCGGCTGGTCAACGACACCGCCGTGGCGGTGGATCAGTTGGGGATGCGGCAGGGCGCTGTGGCGGTTTACTTAGACGCATGGCACCGGGATCTGCCGGAATTCCTTCAACTGCGCACCAACAACGGCGACGACCGCATGAAGGCGCATGATGTGTTTCCCGCCGTGTGCTATCCGGATCTCTTCTGGCGACTGGCGGAGGAGAACATAGACGCGCCGTGGCATCTCATGTGTCCGCATGAGATCCTCACGGTCAAGGGCTACGCACTGGAGGATTACTGGGGTACGGAATGGGAGAAGCGGTATCTGGACTGCGTCAATGACCCGCGCATCGAAAAGCGCAGCGTCACCGTCAAGGACATCGTGCGGCTGGTGCTTCGCTCGGCAGTGGAGACCGGCACGCCCTTCGCCTTCAACCGCGACAGCGTAAATCATATGAACCCAAACGGCCACACGGGAATGATCTATTGCTCCAATCTCTGCACGGAGATCGCACAGAACATGGCGCCCATCGAGCATATCAGCACTGAGGTGCACACGGAGAACGGCGACACAGTGGTGGTGACGGCCACACGCCCCGGTGAGTTTGTGGTCTGCAATCTGGCGAGTCTGTCTCTCGGTAATCTGCCGGTGGAGGACGAGGCCTATATGGAACGCACGGTGGAAACGGCCATCCGCGCACTGGATAATGTGATCGACCTCAACTTCTACCCGTTGGAATACGCGCGGCTTACCAATCAGAAGTACCGCAGCATCGGCCTGGGCGTCAGCGGCTACCACCACATGCTGGCAAAGCGCGGCATCCGATGGGAGAGCGATGAGCACCTTGCCTTCACCGATGCGGTATTCGAGCATATCAACTACGCCGCCGTCAAGGCGGACACAGCACTGGCACAGGAAAAGGGCCGCTACGCGCTCTTTGAGGGCAGCGACTGGCAGACGGGCGCGTATTTTGAAAAGCGGGGTTATACCTCCGAAAAGTGGCGGGCGCTTGCGAAAACGGTGGCGGTGCAGGGAATGCGCAACGCCTATCTGCTGGCGGTCGCACCGACCTCCAGCACATCTATCCTCTCCGGCACGTCGGCGGGCATAGATCCAATTATGAAGAAATTCTTTTTAGAGGAAAAAAAGGGCAGCATGCTGCCCCGCGTTGCTCCGGAGCTTTCGATGGATACATGGTGGTACTATAAGGCGGCGCATCTGATCGACCAAAGCTGGTCGGTGCGCGCCGCGGGCCTTCGCCAGAGACATATTGACCAGGCGCAGAGCATGAATCTCTATATCACCAATGACTATTCCATGCGTCAGGTGCTCAGACTGTATTTAGAGGCGTGGAGGGTCGGCGTCAAGACCATTTACTATGTCCGCAGCAAGGCCCTTGAGGTCGAGGACTGCGAAAGCTGCTCGTCATAAGGAGGATAGCATGACGGAACTGAAGAAAAAGCCCCTCTTTAACCCGGAGGGCGACCCTGATGTGCGCCTGCGGCGCATGATCGGCGGCAATACCACCAACCTCAACGACTTCAACAATATGAAGTACGCTTGGGTCAGCGACTGGTACCGGCAGGCCATGAACAACTTTTGGATTCCTGAGGAGATCAATCTCTCGCAGGATGTGAAGGACTATCCCCGCCTGCTGTCAGCCGAGCGCAGCGCCTACGATAAAATTCTGAGTTTTCTTGTCTTTTTGGATTCCATTCAGACAGCGAACCTGCCTAATATCGGCGCCTACATTACCGCCAACGAGGTCAATCTCTGCCTGTCCATTCAGGCGTTTCAGGAGTGTGTCCACTCACAGAGCTACAGCTATATGCTCGACACCATCTGTTCCCCCGTGGAGCGCAATGACATCCTCTACCAATGGAAAACGGACGAGCATCTGCTGCGCCGCAACACCTTCATTGGGGACTGCTACAACGAGTTTCAGGAGCGGAAGGACGCTCCCACGCTGCTGCGCGTGATGATGGCGAACTATATTTTGGAGGGCATCTATTTTTACAGCGGCTTTATGTTCTTCTACAATCTCTCCCGAAACGGGAAGATGTCCGGCTCGGCGCAGGAGATCCGCTATATCAACCGCGACGAGAACACGCACTTGTGGCTGTTCCGCAATATCATCACGGAGCTGCAAAAGGAGCAGCCGGAGTTGTTCACCGCCGAGAGCGTACAAGCGCTGCGCGAGATGATGCGTGAGGGCGTGGAGCAGGAGATCGCATGGGGGCATTATGTGATCGGCGACGACATCCCGGGACTGAACCGGCAGATGATCAGCGATTACATCCGCTATCTCGGCAATCTTCGCTGGACGAGCCTTGGCTATCCGGCATTGTATCCGGGCTTTGAGAGCGAACCGGAGAGCATGGAATGGGTCAGCCAGTACGCCGACGCCAACATGGTCAAGACCGATTTCTTTGAGGCACGCAGTACCGCCTACGCCAAGAGCACCGCACTGATAGACGATTTATAAGAAAACCAAAGACATCAGAATAGGAGATATTACTATGAATTACAGCGCTATGATTCAAAATCGCAGATCCGTTCACGCATTCCGCGAAAAGGAAGTTCCGAGCGAGGCTATCGGCCAGCTCAGATCCTACTATGAAAAGACCTGCCCCCGTCTTGTCCCGGAGATTGCAACGGAGTTGATCGTCTTGGACAAGGATGCACAGCCGGCGCTGGAGAGCTCAGCGGGCTATAATCAATTTCTCATCGGAGCACCGCATTACCTACTCCTTATGTCTGCCCCGCATTCCTATGCGGCCATCAACGCCGGCTACATGATGGAAGATCTCGTCCTCAAGCTGACTGAGTTGGACATCGACACCTGCTGGATGACCTTCACCGACAGCGACAAAATCAAAAAGGCACTGTCTCTCGCCACCCCGTTAGAGGTGGCGGCAATCGTTGCCTTTGGCTACGGGGAAAAGACCGCAAAAAAGCTGCGGCTGAATATCCTAAGTATGTCTCAGATCGATGTGCGGGCCGAGCAGCAGTACTACGCGCCCAAAAAGGGCGTGCACGATTTGGTTCACATGGGGAGCTGGAGCAACAAGTCTGGGCTTGACGAGATGATGGACTTCTACGACGATATGCTCTGGCAGTCCATCTACGCCGCTTCGCTCTCCCCCAGCTATCTCAACCGTCAGCCCTATGGCTTCCTTGTGCAGGATCACAGCATCTATTTGGTGCAGCAGGAGGATGCCTACACCGATAATTTGGATGCCGCATTGGATCTCGGTATTGTCATGCTCCACTTCTCCGCCGTCGCCTCCCAGTGGGCGGGGCAGGTACGCTGGGAACTTTCACCTGCTGCGCCCGACGGCCTGCCGGAAGGACTTCGCTCCGCTGCGGTGTACCACATGTAACGACTCTGGGGGAAGCAAGGCAACGGTAAAATGCGCGACCGTCGATCCGCGGTTGAGCGTATGTTTCGTTAGAAAAGAAGAACCTATCAGTCAGAGTCTGAGTAAGGAAAATAGGAGGTATATTTTATATGGCTATCCAAACGGTAACAGATGCCATCCGCTATGTAGGGGTGGATGATAACACATTGGCACTCTTTGAAAACCAGTACCCCGTCCAGCCTATGGGAGTGAGCTACAACTCCTATGTCATTCTGGATGAGAAGATTGCCGTGATGGACAGCGTGGACGCACGGGCAACGGAAGAATGGCTTTCCAATGTGGCGCGGGTGTTGGAGGGGCGCAGCCCCGACTATCTTGTGGTCACACACATGGAGCCGGATCATTCCGGCAGCCTCATGCGGCTGGCACAAAAGTACCCGGAGATGAAGATCGTGGGAAACGCGAAAACATTTACCCTGATCAAGCAGTTCTTCGGCACAGGTGCATTGTCGGAAGACCGTATGCTGGAGGTTGGCGAAAGAGATACGCTTTCCTTGGGTTTGCACCGGCTGCGCTTTCTGCTGGCGCCGATGGTACACTGGCCGGAGGTGATGGCAGCGTATGAAGAGGAGGAAAAGATCCTGTTCTCGGCGGATGCCTTCGGCCGCTTCGGTTCACTGGAACGGACTGCCCGTGCCCCCTGGGCGCCGCAGGCCCGGCGGTATTATTACAACATCGTCGGAAAGTATGGCGCACAGGTGCAGGCGCTGCTGAAAAAAATCTCCGCGCTGGAGATCAAAACGATCTGCCCGCTCCATGGCCCCATGCTCACAGAAGACTTGGGGAAGTATCTGCGGCTCTATGATCTCTGGTCACAATGGAAACCGGAAGAACCGGAGGGCATCCTGATCGTCCACGCGTCCATCCATGGAAATACCGCATACGCATCGGAGGCCCTCAAGAGCAAGCTGGAGGGAAAAGGTGCGCAAGTCACCATGTGCGATCTGACGGCAACAGACCTTTCCTATGCCGTGACCAGCGCATTCTACTGTGGGAAACTGGTGTTGGCCTGCTCCACTTATGACGGAGGACTGTTCCCGCCCATGAAGGCCTTTTTGGATCATTTACAGACAAAGGGATTCCGAAACCGCCGGATCGGCCTCATGGAAAACGGCTCATGGGCCCCTGCTGCCGCGCGGCTGATGCGCGCCGAGTTGGAAAAGATGAAGGAACTCCGACTGTGTGAAACGGAGGTATCGCTGCGCGGCGCACTGAACCAAACCAGCGAAGCGCAGATGGACGCTCTGGTGGCGGAGCTCTGCGCGGAGTAGGCGGCGAGTCTGGCTTCGTCCGGCCGCCCGATGCCTCAAAAGCAAAACATCGTCGCTGATTTATTTAGACAATAATATGGCGTTGAGTGATGCCGAAGCTTTGAAAATGGATCGAAGCGCAGCCGTAGAGAATATCTGCGGCTGCGCTTTTTGCATTTTGACCATGGTGCAAACGGATGGCTTTGACCGTTACCCTCGGTTTCTAAAGAGACACGAAGTGTGCTACATGGAAGCGTATCATAGATCTGCTCCATATGAAGAGATCCGGGAGTACGTCAAGGAGCACACCGGTCTGAACGTGAGCAACCTCTATATTGCACAGGTCAAGCGCAAGTGCGGCATCAAGGAGCGGCAGAACTACAACAAGCCTAAGGCTGAGAACCCCAAGCAGCTTAAGTGCCCGCCGGAGAAGGAAAAAGCCATCCGGGAGGCACTGAAGTATTTTAAGATGATTTGAAATAAAAAAATAGACGGATGTCTGTCAACTGGCAGACATCGTCCATTTTTATGATAATCTGTTATGATCGCAGTTCCTCAAGCAATGCCGTGCATCCTTCCAGTATATCCTGCCATGTGGCTTCAAAATCTCCCGTGAACCATGGGTCTGCCACTTCACGGGGATGATCCGTATGCGCCATCAGCAGCGAGACTTTATGCTGTGGGTCTCCGCCGACAAGCCGCAGGATGTCGCACAGATTACTTTCGTCCATGCCAATCAGATGATCATACCGTGCATAATCCAGCCGGGTCATCTGCCGGGCGGTCTTGCCGTTGCAGTCGATGCCATGTTCTGCCAGCTTCTGCCGTGCAGGAGGATAGACCGGATTTCCGATTTCCCATGCACTGGTGGCGGCTGATGCGATTTCAAATTGCTCGGATAGTCCTGCCTTGGACGTAAGGTCTTTCATCACATACTCCGCCATCGGGCTTCGGCAGATATTTCCGAGACAAATAAATAAGATCCTGGTCATGCCGGGTCGTTCTCCTTTTGGCTTACAAAAGCATAGCCGCCGTGGGTAGTGCGGATAAAGCTGCCGCAGCCGGCCAGCTTCTTTCGCAGATTGGAAACGGTATTTGCCACGACCTTTAAGGTGTCGTCACAGTTTTGTCCCCACACAGCACGGAAAAGCTCTTCTTTTGAGAAGATTTGTCCTTCGTGGGAGGCAAGCATCAGCAGCAAATCGAACTCCAGTCGTGTAAGGGAGACTTTTCTGCCGTTGCACGACACTTCGTGGGTCATTCCGTCCAGTGTAAGCCCCGGAAGAACCAACTTCTCCCATGAATCAATGGATATTTGCTCTGCCTCGATGTGCTCTCGTTCCAGAAGCATCCGGATCTTCTGCTCCAATTCCGGGTCAGGCTGTCGGGTTTTTATAACGATCATGGCAAACTCCTGCGTGTATTTTACTCTGCGGCGGTATCCATTTCCCGGAGCAGGTTTACCATCTCGATGGCACTGACTGCACAGTCATAGCCTTTATTACCTGCTTTGGTGCCTGCCCGCTCGATGGCCTGTTCGATGTTTTCGGTGGTCAGAACACCAAAGAGGACGGGAACCCCGCTTTCCAGCGAGACCGTGGCAATGCCTTTGGAAACCTCATTGCACACATAGTCGTAATGGCTGGTAGAACCGCGAATCACGGCACCAAGGCAGATCACAGCATCATACTTTCCGCTTTTTGCCATTTTAGAGGCAACCAGTGGGATCTCAAAAGCACCCGGAA
>ERZ773103.3913-NODE-3913-length-11608-cov-26.051242_pt1 | contig 11608 bp, 8 predicted proteins | sample MGYA00511118_ERZ773103 | MGnify/ENA primary metagenome ERZ773103 (study PRJEB29015, sample SAMEA2737821) | human gut metagenome | biome: human gut; feature: human-associated habitat; material: faeces | place: China | collected 2012 ... | reverse complement strand
CAACTTACACGTTTGATGTTTGATTTCCAAACTCTATTAGATCTTCTATGAGAATGGCTGACATTATTTCCGTAATGTACACCCTTTTCACAAATTGCACACTTTGCCATGATTTTGCACCTCCTTGCATTTCACTAAGCTTTTTCAAGCTCACAACATAAGATATATTAACAGATTCCTTCTGTAAATGCAAGAAAAACTTATAAAAAAATGAAATAAATTACATTTGGTTTACATTTGCAGGAAAAATGGTTATAATACGAGTAACTATGATGTAATACCTATGAGATGGTTTACGAATATTGGAGGTACAAGTATGAAGGGACAGATAGATACCCAATATGGAAAGGTTTTGGTGGAAGATGATGTCATTGCCACTTACGCAGGTTCTGTTGCGGTAGAATGTTTTGGTATTGTCGGTATGGCAGCTGTTAATATGAAAGACGGACTGGTGAAGCTGCTGAAAAGGGATTATCTGACACATGGTATCAGTGTCACAATTGAAGATGAAAATCTGATCAATATTGATTTTCATGTGATTGTCGCTTACGGCGTAAGCATTTGCACAGTTTCTGACAACCTGATCGAGACTGTAAAGTATAAAGTGGAGTCATTTACGGGCATGAAGATCAATAAGATCAATATCTACGTCGAAGGCGTCCGCGTGATTGACTAGGGAGGATAAGAAATTGGAGATTACAAGTATCAATACGGAGAGTTTGTCCAGAATGTTCCTTGCAGGAGCCAAGAATCTGGAAGCTAAAAAAGAATGGATCAACGAACTGAACGTATTTCCGGTACCGGATGGAGATACAGGAACCAATATGACAATGACGATCATGGCAGCAGCAGCAGAAGTAGGTTCTCTGGGAGAGCCTGACATGGAGTCACTGGCCAAGGCGATTTCTTCCGGTTCTCTGCGCGGTGCAAGAGGTAACTCAGGTGTTATTCTTTCTCAGCTTCTGCGTGGTTTTACCAGAAGTGTTAAGAACAGTAAGGAACTGGATGCCATTGATATCGCGGCAGCCATGGAAAAAGGTGTGGAGACTGCATATAAGGCAGTCATGAAACCGAAGGAAGGAACAATCCTTACTGTTGCAAGAGAGGCTGCTGCCAAGGCTGTAGAGCTTGCGGAGACAGCAGAGGATCTGGATACATTTTTCCAGAGCGTGATCGCTCATGCGGAGGAAACTCTGGCAAAGACACCGGAGATGCTGCCGGTTCTGAAAGAAGCAGGAGTAGTGGATTCCGGTGGACAGGGACTTCTGGAAGTATACCATGGTGCATATGATGGTTTCCTTGGCAAAGAGATTGATTATACACAGTTTGACAAGGCCAAAGGTCCTGCTGTGACTAAGATCGATGCACAGACAGAGGCTGATATTAAATTTGGTTATTGTACAGAGTTTATTATTCTTCTGAACCAGCCGATGTCCGAGGAGACAGAGCATGAATTTAAGAAATTCCTGATGTCCCTTGGTGATTCTATTGTGCTTGTTGCAGATGACGAGATCGTGAAGGTTCATGTTCATACCAATCATCCCGGACAGGCTATTGAGAAAGCCCTTACCTTTGGTGCACTTTCACGTATGAAGATCGACAATATGCGTGAGGAGCATCAGGAGAAGCTTATAAAGGATGCCGAGAAAATGGCGAAAGAGCAGGCAGAACAGGAAGAAAAAGAAGAAGCAGCACAGCCGCCGAAGGAAGTAGGCTTTATTTCCGTATCTGTGGGAAAGGGAATGACAGAGATCTTTAAGGAACTGGGTGTGGATTACCTGATCGAGGGCGGTCAGACGATGAACCCGAGTACAGAGGATATGCTCAATGCCATTGCAAAAGTAAATGCAAAGACTATTTATATTTTCCCGAACAATAAGAATATTGTTCTTGCTGCAAACCAGGCAAGGGATCTTACTGAGGATAAAGAGATCGTGGTTGTGCCGACTAAGACCATTCCGCAGGGAATTACTGCCATGATCAGTTATGTGCCCGAGAAGAACAGTGCGGAGAATACTGAGGCTATGCTTCAGGCAATCGAACATGTGAAGACCGGACAGATCACGTATGCTGTGCGTGATACAAGGATTGATGATAAGGAGATCCATGAGGGTGATATGATGGGTATCGGTGATCATGGAATCCTGGCTGTTGGCAAGGACCGCATGGAAGTTGCCAAGGAGACAGTTGCCCAGATGGTGGATGATGAGTCTGAGGTGATCAGTATTTATTATGGTGCTGATACTGAGGAGGCTGAAGCTGAGGAGCTGGCAACGGCTCTGGAGGAGGCTTATCCGGATTGTGATGTGGAACTGAATGCGGGTGGACAGCCGATTTATTATTATGTTATTTCTGTAGAGTAGGATAATAGAGTTTTTGAGAGAGATAAACGAATAGTTCATGTGATGAAAACGGGTATAGGCCATTGTTGAGGGTGGGTATATCCGTTTTCGTGTTATAAAAGGGGACGGCAGGAAAATATTTTCCTGCCTGAGATTTGGATAGTGGAAGTTTATTGTCGGCAGATTATTGTGATTGAAGAATGAGGGTTGCTTGATTTGGTTATTTTTTGCAGGGATAAGATAGATAATTTTTACTGGCTGTAAGGGATATTCATAATTATATTGTAGTAGAAAGGAATCGGTGGTATATGTCAACATCTTTGCGTACTTTGAAGGGCGTGGGGGAGAAAACGGAAAAGTTATTTGCGAAAATAGGAGTTACGGATATGGAATCTCTTCTGAGTTATTATCCACGTAATTATGATGCGTATGAGGAGCCTGTTGAGATCCGGTCTCTGGAAGAGGGAGCTGTTGTGGCGATTTCTGTGGCGGTTATAACGGGTGTGTATGTGAATCAGGTGCGGAATCTTCAGGTGATCACGACCACTGTGGCAGATCTTACGGGGAAAATTTCTGTTACGTGGTTTAATGCACCGTATCTGCGTTCTGCAGTCAGGAAAGGCAGCAGGTTTGTTCTGCGGGGGCGTGTCGTCAGGAAGCAGGGGAAGCTGCAGATGGAGCACCCTGAGATTTTTACGCCTGCGGCTTATGAGGAGATTCTGCACAGTCTTCAGCCGATTTATGGACTGACTGCGGGGCTTTCTAATAAGACGATCGTGAAGCTGATCCATCAGGTGCTTGATGAGCAGAAGCTTCAGACAGAGTATTTGGCAGATGAGTATAAGGAGAGGTATCACCTGGCAGACAGGAATTTTGCGATTCCTGCGATTCATTTTCCCAAAAATATGCAGGAGCTGTTAGCTGCAAGGAGAAGGTTGGTGTTTGACGAGTTTCTTCTTTTTATTCTTGCTGTGCAGTCTTTGAAAGAGAAGACGGAGGAAGCACCGAATGCGTTTCCCATGCATCCGGTGTGGACGACAGAGCAGATTATTGAAAGTCTGCCCTATGATCTGACAAAGGCGCAGTTGAATGTGTGGCATGAGATTGAGAGGGATTTAAGCGGCCAGGCTCTGATGTCCAGACTGGTTCAGGGAGATGTAGGAAGTGGTAAGACGATCCTTGCGTTTCTTGCAATGATCATGACTGTGGAGAATGGATATCAGGCAGTGCTTATGGCACCTACGGAGGTTCTTGCAAGGCAGCATTTTCAGGCAATGGAGAAGTTGCTGCAGGAACAGAATATTGATTTTGGGCATCCGGTTTTGCTGACAGGATCAGATACCGCAAAGGAGAAAAGGGAAAAATATGCGCTGATCGCGTCAAAAGAGGCTAACCTGGTGATAGGAACGCATGCGCTGATTCAGGAAAAAGTGCAGTACAATAATCTTGGACTGGTTATTACAGATGAGCAGCATCGTTTTGGTGTGAAACAGAGGGAAGCACTGACTACTATGGGAAACCCGCCTAATGTGCTGGTGATGAGTGCTACACCGATTCCAAGGACGCTGGCGATCATTATATACGGGGATCTGGATATTTCAGTAATTGATGAACTTCCTGCGCAGAGACTTCCCATTAAAAATTGTGTGGTGGATACTTCTTATAGGCCGAAGGCTTATTCCTTTATGGAGAAGCAGATCCGTCAGGGACGGCAGGTTTATGTGATCTGTCCAATGGTGGAGGAGAGCGAAGGGATGGATGGGGAAAATGTGCTGGATTATACCCTGAAGCTTCGCAATGTTTTTTCGCCGGATATAAAGATTGCTTCTCTTCATGGAAAGATGAAAGCGAAAGAGAAGAATGTGATCATGGAGGCTTTTGCCGCAGGGGAAATTCAGATCCTGGTATCTACTACTGTAGTTGAGGTAGGAGTGAATGTGCCTAATGCTACAGTGATGATGGTGGAGAATGCCGAGCGTTTCGGGCTGGCACAGCTTCATCAGCTTCGTGGGCGTGTCGGTAGAGGGGAATATCAGTCATATTGCATTTTTATGCAGGGAAATGGTGCAAAGGAAATTTCTAAACGTCTGCAGATCCTGAATAAATCCAACGATGGATTTTATATTGCAGGAGAGGATCTGAAGCTTCGCGGTCCTGGTGATCTTTTTGGAATCCGCCAGAGTGGTCTGCTGGAATTTAAACTGGGGGACATCTATCAGGATGCGGATATCCTGAAAGCTGCCAGTGAAACGGCTTCGGAGATTCTGTCCCTTGATGCGGATTTAAGCCTTCCGCAGAATGAGGAACTTCAGAGGAGACTTTCGGCATATATGAAGGAAGATCTGCAGAATCTAGGACTATAGAAAATGACGGATACAGAGTAAAAAATAATACTGTTCATGTTACTGTTCATAAGATGCCTAAATTATAAAAACAGAAAAACATTGCAAAAGCAGAAGATTCGTAGTATTCTATTTTCATAAAAGAATGTTACTGTTTATCATATTTTCGGTAACATAAGAATACCTGTAACTGTACAAAACTGAGCAGTTACGAATACTTATACCTTGTAAGGAGGCTAATCATATGGCAACAAAAGCAACTACAGCAGATCTCAACACATCCACTGCGAAGACAACCGAAGTTAAAGAGGCTCCTGCAAAGACAACTGCTGAAGAAGTAGCTGTAAATAAAGAAGCAAACAAGAAAGAAACTGCTGAAACAGAGACTGTAAAGAAAGAAACAACAGCAAAGAAACCGGCAGCAAGAAGAACAAGAAAGACTGCAGAAAAGAAATCAGCAGATGCAGAGAAAGAAACCGAGAAGAAAGAAACAGCTAAAGCAGCAGACACTGTAGAAAAGAAACCGGCAGAAACAGAGAAAGAAGCCGAGAAAAAAGAGACAGCTAAAACAACAAAGACTGCTGCAAAACCAACAAAAACAACGAAAAGAACTACAAAGAAGGCTCCTGCTAAGACAGCTGAGAAACCGGCTGAAGAGACAGCTGCCGAGAAGAAGACAATAAGAAGAACCACTAAGAAAGAAGCAACAGCAGAAGTATATATTCAGTTCATGGGCAGAGAAGTATATACAAAAAATATTTTAAGTAATGTCAGAAGAATCTGGACAGACGAACTGGGTAAAAAGGAGAAAGATCTCAAAGATATTAAGATTTATATCAAACCTGAAGAGAACAAAGCATATTATGTAATTAACGGTGATATTACAGGTTCTGTGTGGATCTGACATATAAAAGATAAGAACAATTTTCAAATCTCATGACAATCACATAAATCAGTTACTTGAGAATGATCAGAATAATAAGTAATGAAGTAATCACAGACAGGTTTAATGACCTGTCAGGTTAAGACATTGAGAAACTCAGATGATAGCATAAATTCATCTGAGTTTTTTGTGCTTTCGGTTATAAAAAAATTGAGACATACCTGCTACTTGACAAAAATTATCAGTTAGTATAAGCTATCTGCATAAGGTTATTGAGAAAAATCGGTTATAGCAATGATAACCAAATACAAATACAAAAGGTGAGCGACTGAAAATGACATTAAAAGATTTGGAAATCGGAAAAAGTGCTGTGATCACGTCGGTTGGCGGCAAGGGTGCCCTGCGTCAGCATTTCCTGGATATGGGTATGATTCCGGGAGCTGAGGTCACAGTCGTGAAGTTTGCACCCATGGGAGATCCCATGGAATTACAGGTACATGGATATGAACTGACGTTAAGACTTGCGGAAGCAGAGCAGATAGAAATCGAACAGATCCCGAAGCGAAGCAGAAGTCACGCCGGAATAGAGGCTGTAAGCGACCTGGCACATCCGGGACTTGGAGAGGATGGAAAGTATCATTCCAGAGAAGATGAACATCCACTGCCTGAGGGAACTACACTGACGTACGCATTGGTGGGAAATCAGAACTGTGGAAAAACTACACTGTTTAACCAACTGACAGGTTCCAGTCAACATGTGGGAAACTTTCCAGGAGTAACGGTGGATCGTAAGACCGGTTCGATTAAAGGCCATCCGGATACAGAAATCACAGACCTTCCGGGAATTTATTCCATGTCCCCTTACAGCAGTGAGGAGATTGTCTCCAGAAATTTTGTCCTGGATGAGAAACCAAGTGCGATCATCAACATTGTGGATGCTACCAATATTGAGAGAAACCTGTATCTGACCATGCAGCTTCTGGAGATGGATATTCCTATGGTAGTTGCAATGAACATGATGGATGAAGTGCTGGGAAATCAGGGTTCTATAGATGTAAATAAGATGGAATCGCTGCTTGGAGTACCTGTAATCCCTATTTCCGCAGCAAAGAATGAAGGGGTTGATGAGCTGGTTGACCATGCGTTACATATAGCGAAATATCAGGAACATCCACTGCGTCAGGATTTCTGTGATAAGAGTGACCATGACGGTGCAGTACACCGCTGTATTCATGCGGTCATGCACCTGATTGAGGATCATGCGGCGCAGGCTGATATTCCTACCCGTTTTGCAGCAACCAAGGCAATCGAGGGAGATCCGCTGATTCTTGAGAAGCTGAAGCTGGACACAAATGAGACGGAGATGCTGGAGCATATCGTACAGCAGATGGAAACAGAGCGTCAGGTTGACAGAAGCGCTGCGATCGCAGATATGCGTTTTGACTTTATTGAGCGTTTGTGTGAACAGACAGTTGTAAAGCCTAAAGAAAGCAAAGAAAGAATCCGAAGTGAGAAAATTGATAAGATTCTTACAGGAAAATATACAGCGATTCCCTGTTTCATCGGAATCATGGTATTGGTATTTTATCTTACCTTTAATGTGATCGGAGCGTGGCTTCAGGGGCTTCTGGAGATTGGAATTGATAAGGTTTCTGCGCTGGTAGAAGCAGCACTGACAGCAGCAAATGTAAACAGTGCCATGCATAGCCTGGTCATTGACGGTATTTTTACAGGTGTGGGAAGTGTACTCAGTTTTCTGCCGATTATCGTAACCCTGTTTTTCTTCCTGTCTCTTATGGAAGACAGCGGATACGTTGCACGTGTTGCTTTTGTGATGGACAAACTTCTGCGTAAGATCGGCCTTTCAGGAAGAAGCATTGTGCCAATGCTGATTGGATTCGGATGTACGGTTCCGGCTGTTATGGCCACACGTACACTTACAAGTGAGCGTGACAGAAAGATGACGATTTTGCTGACTCCATTTATGAGCTGTACTGCGAAGCTGCCGATTTATTCTTTCTTTGTAAGTGCTTTTTTCCCGAAGAAGGGCGGATTTATTATGGCAGGTCTTTACCTGCTTGGAATTTTGGTGGGAATCCTGGCGGCATTTTTGTATAACAGAACTCTTTTCAAGGGAGATCCCGTACCGTTTGTCATGGAACTTCCCAATTACCGGCTGCCGGGAGCAAGGAATGTAGGTCAGCTTTTGTGGGAAAAAGCAAAAGATTTCCTGCAGAGAGCGTTTTCTATTATCCTGCTTGCATCAATGATAATCTGGTTCCTGCAGAGCTTTGATCTGCATTTAAATCTTGTAAAAGATTCTGCAGACAGTATTCTGGCAATGGTGGCGGGAGTCCTGGCACCTATATTTAAACCGATCGGACTGGGAGACTGGAGAATCTGTACAGCTCTTATCAGCGGATTTATGGCAAAAGAGAGCGTGGTATCTACTCTGGAAGTACTTTTCAGTGGAAATATTGCCTCTGTACTGACTCCGTTGGCAGCAGCATCCCTGCTGGTATTCAGTTTGCTCTATACACCATGTGTGGCGGCTATCGCTTCGATCAAACGTGAAATGGGCAGCAAATGGGCTGTTGGTGTTGTGGTATGGCAGTGTGTGATTGCCTGGGTGGCTGCACTGATCGTACATCTGATAGGGATGATCTGATTTTATTAATTCGCTTTTATAGAAAAACCGATGGATTTGACTGTTTTCAGTCATCACCATCGGTTTTTTTCAGTTCCTCAACTGAGAGGCTTTTATCTGATTAGTACTGTCCGCCCTGGGAACCACTGGACATCTGTCTTTCCTGGGCTTCGATCATCTTTTTCATAATAATATCAGAACAACTTTCCCTGAATTTCCAGTTTGATGGGAGGTGATCTGATTTTCTAGCAGAAAATTAGATTACTATTTTTGATATGACAATCTCTTTATGGGTTTCATTATAGTACAGAAACCCTGAAAAAACTATAGAAATCTTACGAAATTGCTATAGTTTTTTAAAAAGAGACAAGTGGTCTCTTTTGTCTCTTTTGGTTCTATAGCAATTCCGCAAAATAATGCAATCTGTAATGAATTTTGGCCACGTTACTGTGAACGGAGTGAACAGTAACGAATTTTGGCTTGTATGTGCCCACAACTTGCTATCTGATCTGTTAGATGATAAAATTAAAATATAACAGGGAAGTGATATACGAAGGAGATAGGAATGACAGAGTTTAATTTTGATACTGTTTTTGATGAAACCATGCAGACGCACAATCTGGACACTGTAGTGATTCTGGGACACTTAAATCCGGATGGCGATGCTGCCGGATCGGTGATGAGCCTTGCGCACTATATCCATGTCAATTATCCACAATACAGGGTGTTTCCATATCTTGCAAAAACGCTGGAGCGCGGTCCGAAAAAGATGGTCGTGGAAGATAAGATATTTGTTCCTTTTGAGATGCCGGACATATCCGGAAAACAATATTGTGTCATAGTCTGTGATAATGCAACTCTGGAGCGTATGATCGGATTGGAATATTACCAAAATGCCGCTGCCAGCATTGTTGTTGATCATCATGCTTCCAATGAAGGATACGGAGATGTGAACTGGACAAAGGTTTCTGAGGCGTGTGCGGAAAATGTATACCATATGCTTTCTTCCGAACTGCTTCTAAATGCAGCCCAAAAAGAAGCGTACCCCAATGCCGCAGATTATATTTACCTTGGCATCCTGCATGATACCGGAGGACTGGCAAGGGCAAACCAGGGTATTTTTCAGGCAGTAGCTGATCTGATGGCTATGGGAGTTGACCATGGCAGGATTATGAAAACCTTACACAGTGATACCCTGGACATTCTGTACAAAAGAGCCGATATTCTTCATGGAGCAGTACGTGCGATGGATGGCCGGGTTGCCTATGTTATTATGGGACAGAAGGAAATTGCCGAAAAAGATATCACATACGAAGACATCCACTGTATCAGCACCATCCTGCGCGATTGCGACGATATTGAACTTGGTTTTACCATGTATGAGGAAGAAGAAAACGGGTGGAGATGTTCTTTCCGTTCAGACGGGAAATGGATCAATGTTAATGAACTGTTGAAACCTTTTGGCGGTGGAGGACATATCTCCGCAGCAGGATTAAAATATCAGACCGATAATGTAGAAGAATTAAAGAAACAGATTCTGGACAGAGTAGCAGAGATGAAAAAGAAACAGTAATCTATAAATGAGCAAATAAAAAAACTGCAGAAAATTATAAAATTGAAGAGAAATCTAAATACTTGTTGAAATTGTTATTGAGGGAAGGAAGAGGAGAGTCTGTATGGGAAAGATAATCGAAGGTCTCTGGGATTGCCCGTTTTGTGGGAATAAAAGGATTAGAGCCGGTCAAAAAACCTGTCCCGATTGTGGGCATCCGCAGGACGAAAATACAAAATTTTATATGCCGGATGAAATTAAATATGTTTCTGAGGAGGAAGCAGAAAAGATCAGCCGTAATCCGGACTGGCAGTGCAGCTTTTGCGGCAGTCTTAACAGCGACGATCTGAATGTCTGCAAAAACTGTGGTGCCACAAAAGAAGATTCGGAGAGAAACTACTTCGAGATGAGGCAGCAGGAAGAGGAAAAGAAACGAAAGAAAGAAGTGAAAAAAGAATCCTGCCAGAAAAATATCCCCCAAAATACACCAAAGAAAAAGCCACTGCTGAAGCGGGTACTGCTCATTCTGGGAATCTTCGCAGTAATCATTTTTGGCATGATGTCATGTCTGGCACCGAAGGTCAAAAATGTAACGATTGATGACTTAGATTGGGAAAGAACCATTGACATTGAAGAGGTTGTAACTCACAATGAAAGTGACTGGTCGCTGCCCGATGACGCAAGGCTGCAATATACGAAAAGCGAAATTCAATCCTACAAAGACGTTCTAGACCATTACGAGACAGTTACAGAAACCAAAACACGCAGTGTCATAGACCACTACGAAGAGAAGAGTTCTTATGTTGATCTTGGAAATGGATATTTTGAGGAGCAAACGGAAAGCGTTCCGGTATATACTGAGGAAACCTACACCGAAGATGTAGAAAAACCAGTCTACCGGAAGGAGCCTGTGTATGCTACAAAATATTACTATGAAATAGACAAATGGACGGTTGTCGATACTGCAAAAAGTTCCGGCAATGATCAGAACCCTTCCTGGCCGGAACCGAAACTTAAAGACGGACAGAGAACAGGAGCAGAAGAAGAGCATTATTTTGTGACCGCTACATATGAGAAAAAGAAGGGCAAGACCGAAACAGGAAGATATGAAATGGATTTTTCTCAATGGAAAGAACTTAAAAAAGGCGAAAAAATAGAATTAAAAATTGATGCTGCTGGATTCGCAGAGATTAATCAAAAATAAGATATAGATATACCCGGAGGGATACTTCGAACCTTTATTAAACAAGGAGATTCATAGTTTTGGCGTGAGTCTCCTTGTTTAATGCTTTTCTCATGTTATAAGGTAGCCCGCATCATTGCATTTGTGCAATGCCTGCAGGCAGATATTGCTCCGTTTATTATACATGCGGAGAATAAAGAGGAATACGAAGGGCGACTGGACAGCCCGGCACGACTGGAGCAGCTTTTCAGGGTAGAGCATCGGGTTCTGATTGTAGTATTATTTTCTCAAATAATCGGCGATTGCCTTAAATACCGATTCATATCCGGAGTCATGCAGGATATCGTGAGTTCCGGGAAAGCTTCTGATCTCCGTATCCGGGTTGTTTTCTTTGTATGCTTTATATACCTTTCGGACGCCTTTTCCAAAACCGGATACCGGATCTTTTTTTCCATACAGGAATAAAGTTGGAATGGTATTATTCGGATTTTTTAGGTTTCGGCTGGCACATTCCATGCCTTTGGAAAACTCGCAGAAAAAAGCAGGAGACACATCCTGACGAACAAGACTGTCATCAGCGTACTCCCTTCTCTTTTCATTATCCGTCAGGAGCCAGTAATTGGCCGGTCTGCCTTTGAACTTTTTGCCATATGTACCGA
>ERZ773103.3910-NODE-3910-length-11620-cov-4.767142_pt1 | contig 11620 bp, 9 predicted proteins | sample MGYA00511118_ERZ773103 | MGnify/ENA primary metagenome ERZ773103 (study PRJEB29015, sample SAMEA2737821) | human gut metagenome | biome: human gut; feature: human-associated habitat; material: faeces | place: China | collected 2012 ... | reverse complement strand
AGGTGATTTGGAATGCATTTTGACTCGTAACTGTGAGGGTACTGAACAGTTACGAAATAACTGTCATACTGTACAGTTGTATCAAAAATAAACTCTATGGGAAAGACAGTGAAAAAATGATACCGCCTGTAAGAATACACGGACGGAAATGGAATGTGGAGGCATGGAGTATGTTTAAAGAAATTAGAGATGAACGGGCTTTCAACGGGATTTTAAATCAGATTATAGAGAACATTCAGAATGGCAGTCTCAAAGCGGGAACTGCCCTTCCAGCGGAGCGGACAATGGCGGAGATCATGGGAGTGTCCAGACCGGCAGTCAGAGAAGTTTTGAGAGCACTGGAACTGTTGGGAATAGTCAAGCCGGTGCCGGGAGGCGGGAATTATATTACGGAGGATCTGGATACCTGGCTGATCGAACCCTTATCCATACTTTTTAAATTAAATAATGGATATCTGCGCCAGAATCAGCAGTTCCGTGCGGCACTGGAGAGAGAAGCGGCAATTCTTGCGGCGCGAAAGTGCACACCGTTGGATGCAGCAGAATTATGGGTGATTCTTGCACGGCTGGACGCCGCAGAAGATGAAAAGATACGGGGTGAACTGGATCGCGAACTTCATAAGAAGATTGCAAAGATCGCAGATAACCCGATGGTTTACAGTGTCCTTGCGGCAGCGGATCAGCTTACTGAGAGTATTGTTTCCGGGACGAGAGACTACATTATGAAAAAGAATAATTCTGCCAGAGAGGTTGATGACCAGCATCATCGGCTTGTTGAGGCGATCATCAACGGAGATGCAGAACAGGCGGAACGATGTATGTCCGAACATATGGATACGATTGAACGTTATATGGAAGAAATGCAAAAAAAATCCTAAGAAATTTTGGGCATTTTTACAGAGTTAATTGATATGACCTCTATTGTGTTTTGGTAATACCAGTGATATAATTAAAATGTAAATTGGTAATACCAATAAATAAAACTGGCAATACCAGAAAGAGGTGCGAAACAATGGGATATGTGAAATGGTCATATGAGACACTGAATCATTTTTGCGGAGACGTATTCAAGGCGTTTGGATTTACAGAGGAAGAAAGCAATCAGATCAAGGATGTGCTTCTTACGGCTGACCTTTATGGAATAGAAAGTCATGGTATGCAGAGAATGGTGCGTTATCATAAGGGAATCGAAAAGGGAACGATCCATCCGCAGGCAAAGCCTGAAATTGTATTTGAAACACCGATATCTGCAGTGATTGATGGTCATAATGGAATGGGACAGCTTATTTCCGTTTATGCAATGAAAAAAGCAATCGAAAAAGCCAAAAAAACCGGAGTTGGAATTGTAACTGTCCGTGAGTCCAATCATTTCGGTATCGCCGGATATTATGCAAAGATGGCGTGCGATGAGGGACTTCTGGGAATGGCCTGTACAAATTCAGAGGCTATTATGGTTCCTACGTTTGGCAAAAAAGCCATGCTTGGATCAAACCCAATCGCAGTAGCTATGCCGGCAGATCCGTATCCGTTTTTCTTTGACTCTTCTACCACGGTAGTTACAAGAGGAAAACTCGAAATGTACAACAAAATGGAGAAACCGCTTCCGAATGGATGGGCGCTGGACAAAGATGGTCATGCAAGTACAGATGCACCGGATGTCCTTTCCAATATTGTTGCAAAGAAGGGCGGTGGAATCATGCCTCTTGGTGGAAATGAAGAGGTTACAGGAAGCCACAAGGGATATGGATATGGTATGCTGTGTGAACTATTCAGTTCCATTCTTTCTATGGGTGTTACTTCGGATCATTGTTGCACATTCCCGGATAAAACAGGAATCTGCCATGGATTTATGGCAATCGATCCGGCTGCATTTGGCGATCCTCAGGCAATCCGCAGACACTTTTCAGAATACCTGGAAGCTTTGAGAGAAAGTCCGAAGGCAGAAGGCAAAGATCGTATTTATACACATGGTGAAAAAGAAGTTTTGGCAGAAAAAGACAGAAGAGAGCATGGATTACCTGTAAACGATAATACGATGGTCGAACTTGCTAATCTGTGTGGATATCTCAAACTTGACTTTGATAAATATTTTGACGGATATGAGCTTCCAAAAGATAGCAAATTCTTTACAGGAAATTATTAATAGATTAGAAGGCAACTGTTCACAGTAACAATAGAGGCAGCCGAATCATACGGTTTCACATAATTTAAGATACCAGGGAGGACAATAGAAATGGATTATGCAAAAGAATCTTTAAGACTGCATGGAGAATGGAAAGGTAAGATTGAAGTTGTAACAAGAGTACCTGTAGAAAATAAGGATGATCTGTCTCTTGCCTATACACCAGGTGTTGCACAGCCTTGTCTCGAAATCCAGAAGGATGTGGATAAATCTTATGATCTTACCAGAAGATGGAACATGTGTCTGGTAGTAACTGACGGCTCAGCTGTTCTTGGACTTGGAAACATCGGCCCAGAGGCCGGAATGCCGGTAATGGAAGGAAAATGTGTACTTTTCAAGGCATTTGGCGATGTAGATGCATTCCCTCTTTGTATCAAGAGCAATGATGTAGATGAGATCGTTAATACAATTTATCTGATCTCCGGTTCTTTTGGCGGAGTAAATCTGGAAGATATTTCAGCACCGAGATGTTTTGAAATTGAGAAGAAATTAAAAGAAAAATGTGATATCCCGATTTTCCACGACGATCAGCATGGTACAGCTATCATCACTCTTGCCGGTCTGACCAACGCACTGAAGGTTGTAGGAAAGAAAAAAGAAGATGTTCGTATCGTTATGAACGGAGCAGGAGCTGCTGCAATTTCTATTGCACGTCTCCTTCTGACAGCAGGATTCAAAGATATCACTCTCTGCGACAGAAAGGGTGCAATCTACGAGGGACGCCCGGAAGGCATGAATCCGATCAAAGATGAAATGGCTAAAGTTACTAATCTGGCTAAAAAATCCGGTTCTCTTGCAGATATGCTGGTTGGCGCAGATGTATTTATCGGTGTTTCTGCACCGGGTGCTGTTACAACAGAGATGGTTAAGACCATGAACAAAGATGCAGTTGTTTTTGCATGTGCGAACCCGATTCCGGAGATTTTCCCGGATGATGCAAAGGCAGGCGGAGCAAAAGTTGTTTCCACAGGAAGAAGTGATTTCCCGAACCAGATCAACAACGTACTTGCTTTCCCGGGAATCTTCCGTGGTGCATTTGATGTGAGAGCAAAAGAAATCAATGACGAAATGAAGTTGGCAGCGTCTGAAGCACTTGCAAATCTGATCACAGATGAGGAACTTTCTCCGGAGTATATCATTCCGAAGGCATTTGATAAGCGAGTAGGACCAGCGGTAGCCAAAGCGGTTGCTGAGGCAGCAAAGAGAACCGGTGTAGCTCGTATTTAATAATCAAGATATATGCAGAATGATTTTATTGATGGAGCTCTTGGAACGAAAGAAGCCGTCGCAATTGTTCCTAAAGTAGAAGAGAAAATCAGGAATTTCAAAGGAACAGTTTTTTTACACGAGATATGCAGGAAACTGCACTGAAGGCCATGAAAGCGTGCCAGATAGATATTGTTGGATGAACGGATTACAAAAAGATATGGAATAAGGTAAAGCAGAAGCCAGAAAATCAGTAAAGGATTTTCTGGCCTTTTTTGTTTTAATAAGAATTTATAAATGAAAAATTGTAAAAAACAAACAAAATTAATGCGCTTAAATTGTCACATACGACAAAATGCACAAAAGCGGTTGACACTGTCATATGTTAAATGTATTATAGTCTACAGAAAGTGTTTTTTTTGAAACAAAAATGAACCGGTTCACTTTTGAAACACTAAGTATTACACACATATTCAGGAGGGTATTTATGAAAGCAAACAAAGTATTAGCTATGACATTAGCTATGGCAATGACAGCTGGTATGCTTGCAGGATGTGGCTCATCAGAAAAAGAAGTAAAAGAAACAAAGAAAGTAGAAGACAGTGCTTCAGAGGGAGAACAGATCACATTAAATTACTGGACCTGGTTCCCGAGTAAAGACCAGATTCAGGAGACTGTTGATGCGTTTGAAAAGGAAAACCCTGACATTAAGATCAACATGACAGTAATGGAGAGTAAGGCATTCCAGGAAAAAGTTCCGCTGGCATTAAGTACAGAGGAAGATATTGATGTTATTGGAGTTCAGCCGTCAGCATTTGCAGAAGAAGTTCAGGATTATCTGGCAAATCTGGATGAATTGATGCCGGAAGCAGCAGGAGAAGACTGGAAAGATGCTTATTCAGAGAAGTGTCTTGAGCAGGGAAACCAGCTGACAGGCGGAGATACAAAGATGCTGGTACTCACAAATTCAGGATCAATGGTCGGATTTTATAATGCAGCTCTCTTAAAAGAAATCGGTGCGGAAGTACCTAAGACATTTGAAGAGTATAAAGCAGTAGCTGAAGCATTTAAAGAAAAATACCCGGACAAATATGTAAGTGTATTTGCAGGAAAAGATTCATGGGTTGTAGATGAAATGATGCTGACAGTTCTTGGACAGCAGGGAGATTACTACAATAAATGGAGATACGATGGAGAACCTGTTGACAGTGAGGAATTTAAAGAGGCAATCAACGGTTTGAAGAAATATTTTGATGAGGGCATCTTCTCAGCAGACGTACTTGACCTGGATTATGCAAGTGCAACAGAAGAATTCACAAATGGAGATGCACTTGTTTATTACATGGGTTCCTGGGAAGCACCATTATTGTCCAAGACATTAAGAGACAAAAACGGAATCGAACTTGAAAATGTTGGTGCTATGGCACTTCCAACAGCAGAAGATGATGGACAGCTTACCGTACGTTCTTATATTGACTCCGGAATCGGTGTGGTTGACTATTCAGAGAAGAAAGAAGCTGCAGCTAAGTTTGTTGCATATATGACATTAGGCGATGGAGCAGATATCTTTGGAAAACAGCTTACAGGAACTTCTGCTAAAAAGGATTTTGCAGTGGATGAATCATTATTTGATACAGAGGAATCCAAAGCTGGATGGGATACCATTGTTGATCTGATCAACACAGCAACCGCAGACAGAAATAACGTTTCTGGTTATTCTGATGTTGAAGGTGCAGCAGTTCAGAGCGTACTGAACGGATCAGTATCCACAGAGAGTGCGTTGGAAGATCTTCAGAAAGAATGGACAAGTGGAAAGTATTAATCAGAACAGATAAATGAAAATCTGATGGCAGCATAAAAGAGGAGGCTTCTGACTGCATGACTGGTATAAAAACAGGCAGAGCAGTTGGAAGCCTTTTTTCTACAGAATTGAGGATATTAAGATGACAGGTAAAAAAACAGGACTGAAGGTGGCTAAAAAGAATAACAGAGCGGGATTTTTATTTCTGCTTCCGTTAATTGTTATTTTTATAGGTTTGTTAGGCTATAGTTTCTACTTCCTGATCTCAAACAGTTTCAGAGATGTAACGATAACATTTCGCAGATCAGAATTTGTTGGTTTAGCAAACTATCAAACAATTTTTAAGGATAAGAGTTTTTGGAAATCACTCTTAAATACCTTTATTTTATCAACAGCTAATATTTTTTGTGGTTTAACTTTTGGATTTATCATAGCAATTATTTTGAATTTTAAAATCAAAGGAAAAAGATTTTTCCATGCATTGTTCTTTATTCCGTCAATGCTTCCAATCGCACTGATGGCAACTGTTTTTGGATCAATGCTTGAGTACAAGAATGGTATTGTAAACCAGATCTTAAGAGGTGTCGGACTTGGCGCACTTGCGCAGAGATGGCTTGCAGATCCGAAACTGGCAATGGGAGCTGTGTGTTCCGTTTCCATTTTCATGATAGGTATCCCGATCATGTATTATACGGCGGATCTGACAACGATCAGCAGAAGTATTCTGGAAGCAGCAACAATCGATGGAGCCGGAATGAAAGACCAGCTGTTACTGATCATTTTTCCGGTTCTGAAAAATACACATAAAACAATCATTCTTTCCATGCTTCTTGGTGGTTTCCGAGAAATGGAACGAGTTTATCTGATGACAGACGGAGGTCCGGGAGGATGTACGGAGATCATCGGAACCTATATCTATCGTGCTACACGTTCAGCAGGATCAAACATCGGACTTGTCTGTGCTGCGGCGATCATTGTATTAATTGTTGCATTTATTATTTCATTTATTCAGTTAAAGCTGACATCAAAGAACGGGTAGGTGTAGAAAATGAAAAAAATAAAGAAGATGAAAGAAAAAGATTTTGAAATGGAACAGGATCTGTTTGCCATTTCAAAAGCGAACAGAAGAGGAATGATCATTTTTCTGGCAGTAATGCTGGCTTTATGGTGTGTGCCGATTTATTCTTTGTTAAAAGACTCTTTAAAAGTACATGGATTAGAAAACTACTGGTATGTTCTTACAAATGAAGTAAATGGCGTACCGTTTTATCAGTATTTTATAAACTCAATTATCAATGCAGTCTTTGCATCTGCGCTTCTGGTGTTGATCTGCTCATTCTCCGGCTTTGCATTTTCAAAGATTGAATTTACAGGAAGAAAATTTATTTACAACCTTGTGTTAATGTGTCTTGCAATTTCAGGACCAATCCTGATCATCCCATTCTTCTATATTTATAAGACAGCACATTTGTATAATACACATGTAGCAATCATTCTTTCGGAATGTCTGATCACAATTCCGTTTGGAGTACTCATGATGAAAAACTTTTTCGACGGACTTCCGACTGAACTGATGGAATCAGCAAATGTGGATGGTGCATCCATTCAGCGCTGTTTCTTCAGTATTTATCTGCCATTGGCAAAACCGGCGATCATCAACCTTGCAGTACTGCAGATTATGTGGTCTTTCCAGGATTTCCTTTTCCCGTTGATGTTCCTTACAAAAGATAAAGCGTATACCACAACAGTTGCGGTAAATGCATTTAAAGGGGCATATGGAATGACTCCGCAGAATCTTGGAAGATACAATGCAGCCCTTGTGTTGATTTCCATTCCAAGTATTCTGATATTTACCTTTGCACAGAAATTTATTGTAAATGGAATTACTTCAGGTGCGGTAAAAGAATAAACACGAAAGGTTTAATTCTATGAATAAAACATTAAAATATATTTCACCAGCGAAATCATTTACAGAGGCGTTGCCTCTTGGAAATGGATCTCTTGGAGCAATGGTTTATGGAGGCGTTCCGGAGGAAAAGATTACTTTAAACTATGATACATTTTGGTCAGGAACAGGGCACCGGGAAGAAAAAGAAGTATCCACAGATACACTTGAGTATGCAAGGAAACTGCTCTTTGAGGAAAAATTCTGGGAAGCTGAGCAGTACATGAAAGAAAATATGCTCGGTTTTTACAATGAATCCTATATGCCTTTGGGAATCCTTAATTATGAGTTTGAAAAGATTGAGGAACCACAGGAATATGTGCGTTCTCTTGATCTGGAAAAGGCAGTACTCACTTCAGAATTTAAAGCGCATGAAACTGTTTATACATCTAGAATGTTTATATCAAATCCGGCAAAAGCACTTGTGATCAGAATTACATCAAATGGACCAGATAAACTGAGTTTAAGAGTCGAGCTTGACAGTAAGGTAGAGCATTTAGCTAAAACTGAAAATAATAATTGTTTACTTATCAGCGGAAATGCACCATCAAATGTTCAGCCCAATTATGTGGAATGTGATCATCCAATCGTTTACGAAGAGAAAAATCCAGGAATGGCATTTTGCTGTTATTTACAGGCTGTTCATATAGGTGGAAGTGCTACAGTAAGTTCCGATAGTTTGAGCATTAAGGATGCTGACGAAATTGTATTCTATCTCACTGCGGCAGATGGCTATAAGGGATATGACCAGAAGATTGAAACAAATCCGGAAGCATGTGAGAAGAACTGTCGTGATCAGATCAGGATATTAAACTCGAAAACATATGATGAACTTGAGAAAGAACATATAAAGGATTATCAATCTGTTTATAAAGATGTGTCACTTGAATTGGACGGAGAAGAATATGATCTGCCGACAGACGAACGTCTGAGACGGGTTCAAAATGGAAAACAGGATCTGGGATTATCCTGTCTGTTTTTCCACTATAATCGATATCTTATGATCGCCAGTTCAAGAAAAGGTACGCAGCCGGCTAACCTGCAGGGAATCTGGAGTGAAAGCATCAGGCCTGTGTGGAGCAGCAACTGGACGACGAACATTAATACAGAAATGAATTACTGGCTCAATGGCCCGTGTAATTTGATTGAGAGTTTTGAACCATTTGTTGATTTTGTAGAAGAGCTGAGTCATGCGGGAGAAGAAACTGCAAAGAAACAGTGCCATTGTTCCGGATGGACAGCAAACCATAATGTGGATATCTGGAGACAGACCGGTCCTGTAGATGGTGAGCCTAAGTATGCATACTGGCCAATGGGTGGTGTTTGGCTGTGTTCGCAGAGTTATGAATATTTTAGATATTCTGAAGATCTGAAAACTTTAAAGAATAAAATATATCCGTCACTGAGAGGGTCTGTGCTCTTTTGCCTTGACTGGATGCAGCAGAGAGAAGATGGACTCTATTATACGGCACCGTCTACTTCACCTGAGAACACATTTGAAGATGATGAAGGACACTCCTGCGGCGTAAGCTATATGACCACAATGGATCTGGCAATCATAAAAGAGTTATTTGCAAATTATTTAGCGGCAGCGGATGTATTAGGAATCGAAGAAGATTTGATCAAACTGGTGAAAGAACGCAGCAAACTGCTTCCTGGTTATCAGATTGGAAAAACAGGAATGATTCAGGAATGGATCAAAGATTTTGAAAAGTCAGATGTTGGACACAGACATTTTTCACCTGTATTTGGATTCCATCCGGGGCATTCAATCAAGAAAACCGATACAGAATTAGTACAGGCATGTCAGAATTTTATAGAAGAAAAAGCTGAAAATTTCAAACAGCAGATTGGATGGAGCTGTGCATGGCTAATTAATTTATGGGCAAGATTAGGTGATGGCACAAAGGCGAATCACTACTATGAAGAGCTTCTTCGCCAGTCAGTTTATGACAATTTATTTGATCTTCATCCACCATTAGGTGAAACGGAGGGAGAACGAGAAGTATTCCAGATTGATGGAAACTTTGGAAGTGCAAGCGGCGTTGCCGAAATGCTGATTAGCAGCGAGAAAGGCAAAATTACGATTCTTCCGGCGCTGCCAGACAGCTGGAAAAATGGAAAAGTAAGGGGACTCTTAGCAGCAGGCGCTATTGAAGTGGATATCACATGGAAAGACAGAAAACCTGTCAGTGTATCTCTGCGATCTTCTTCAGATCAGAATGTAAGCCTTTTCTATAGAAACAGGAAACTGGCTGAACAGATAGAATTAAAAAAACAGGAACAACAAATCATAAACTTGTGTTCCTGCTAATAAATTAAATCATACTAATTGTCGGATACTTTCTTTATAATGCATGGTTGGTTTATGCATGATAGTCTTTGGATAATCAGAGTAATCGCCACAGATTCGTTTGTAAAGAAGTTTGCCAGCTTCTGTTCCCATAAGGTTGGTGGGCTGCTCTGCAAAAGATAGCGGTGGGTTAACCACATTTGCAAGAGGAAAGTTATCGAATCCAATGACAGAGATATCCTCCGGTATCTTTAAACGTAAATAGTTGATTGCAAGATAAGCACCAATGGTCATATCATAATTACTTATGAATATGGCTGTTGGTCTTTTTTTGAGTTTACATAGACGGAGCATGGCCTCATAGCCGCCATCTATACTGTAGTCTCCGCATTGAATATAATCATCACAGAGTGTTAAACCAGCCTCTGTCATAGCCTTTTTGTAGCCGTTGAGACGCCCAACACTGGTGTAATGATTTGGGCTTCCGGTTATGATAGCAATATCCTTATGTCCCAGATCAATTAAACGCTGAGTAGATTCAAATCCAGCAAGTTCATTGTCAAGGACGATGCAGTCGGTTGCGTGATCTTTGATTTCCTGGTCAAGGAGAATCAATGGGATATTGCTTTTCTGAATCATTTCGATTTGTTTGCCATCAGAGGCATATGGAATCAGTACGATTCCATCAACCATACGATCGATAAGATATTGTGTTTTACGCAATTCCATTTCGGCATTGTTATGGCATTCGCATACGATAACACTGTATCCTAAAGGTAATAATGTGGATTCAATAGATGAGATCATAGAAGTACAAAATGTGGAATCAAGCATTGGCAGCAGGATGGCAACGGAGAATGATTTGGCATTGCGCAGTCCTTTAGCTATATTATTTGGGTGAAAATCAAGTTCTTTGATTGCTTCTTCTATTGCCAGACGTGTGCTTTCTTTTACTGTCTTGCCATTAATGTATTTGGAAACAGTACCTACAGAAAGTCCGGCACGAGCTGCAACATCGCGTATTGTTGAGGCCATAATAACGCCTCCCTTCTTAATATGATTGTATTATAAAAATATTAGCATAATTATAGGAATTATTCAATGTTGTTAAAGGTGTATATATTCCTTAATGAATCCTTTGATCCCTGTTCGCTCCGTTCACAGCAGCCTGGTCAAAATCCATTCCACTTGCTGTAAACTGTCAGGAATGCTATATTATAGAAATAACGTAACTATTCAGAAGATAGTATCCCGCGAGGCGTTTTGGCATGTTTTTTGCCAAAATCCCGAGACATATAAGGCAAAATGCCATCACCGAAGGTGATTTGGAATGCATTTTGACTCGTAACTGTGAGGATACTGAACAGTTACGAAATGATTCTTATTTCCTTCCAAGCTCCCAGAAGGCAACTGCACTTGCAGCAGCTACATTGAGAGAATCAACACCATGAGACATCGGAATTTTCACTGTGTAATCACAGTCTGCGATTGTTTCTGCCGCAAGACCATCTCCTTCTGTTCCGAGAATGATGGCAAGCTTTTCCTGCGCATGAAGCTGCGGATCATCGATACTGAAGGAGTCGTCCTGCAGTGCCATGGCAACAGTTTTGAAGCCAAGTTTTCTCAGTGTTTTCATTCCATCCTCCGGCCAGGAATTTTTTTTATCAAAATAAGTCCACGGAATCTGAAAAACCGTGCCCATGCTCACACGGGAAGCACGGCGGTAAAGCGGATCGCTGCAGCCGCCGGTCAGAAGGATTGCATCCATGTGGAGTGCTGCCGCGGAGCGAAAAATCGCACCGATATTAGTTGGATTTACGACATTTTCCAAAATTGCTATGCGTCTGGTATTCTGGCAGATTTCCTCGACAGTCGGAAGGGTGCGGCGTTTCATGACGCAGAGCAGTCCTCTAGTCAGAGCATAACCGGTCAGTTTTACAAGGATTTCATATTCTGCTGTATATACAGGGGTCTGCGAAAAACGTGCCAGAAGTTCTTTCGCCTCGCCCTCAATATCCTTATGCTCGACCAGAAATGAAACCGGTTCATAGCCTGCGCTACACGCACGCTCAATCACCTTCGGGCTTTCTGCAACAAAAAGTCCCGGAAACGGTTCGTTATACCGCCGGAGCTGTACCTCTGAAGTCCTTGCATAAATATCCAGCTCCGGTGCATTAAAATCATTGATTTCTA
>ERZ773103.3901-NODE-3901-length-11637-cov-17.479451_pt1 | contig 11637 bp, 9 predicted proteins | sample MGYA00511118_ERZ773103 | MGnify/ENA primary metagenome ERZ773103 (study PRJEB29015, sample SAMEA2737821) | human gut metagenome | biome: human gut; feature: human-associated habitat; material: faeces | place: China | collected 2012 ... | reverse complement strand
TGCAGTTTATGTAAAAAAAACAACCATTTATGCCATTTTTCATTTTATAAATAAAATCCATGCTACCATTATGCTAACAAAAAATAATAGCAGCATGGGTTTTATTTTTTATTGTTGTGATTCAAATAACACACATTTTTGTATCAATAACACAACAAATAAAATCCGTGAGCACCAAAAGAACAGGAGAACGAAAAATGAGCTTAAAATATGGGGAAATCATAAAACAGATGTCTCTGGAAGAAAAAGCACTGATGATGTCCGGTAAAAATACATGGGAGACTGTAGATTTTGAGAAGTACGGAATCCCATCCATGGCAATGTCCGACGGACCTCACGGGTTAAGACGTCAGGCTGGTGCAGGAGACCACCTTGGATTAAATGCCAGCCTTCCGGCAACCTGTTTCCCGACCGCAGCTACGATTGCAAACAGCTGGGATGAAAAATTGGGGGAGGAGATCGGTACTGCACTTGCAGAGGAAGCGGTGACCATGGATGTCAATGTCATCTTAGGACCGGGACTCAACATTAAGAGAAGCCCGCTCTGTGGACGTAACTTTGAGTATTTTTCCGAAGATCCGTATCATGCAGGAAAAATGGCAGCCGCTTATGTAAAAGGTATCCAGAGCAAGGGAATCTCAGCATGTCCAAAGCATTTTGCGGCAAACAGCCAGGAACTCCGCCGTATGGCAAGCGACTCTGTTGTTGATGAGCGTACATTCCGGGAAATCTATACCACCGGATTTGAAATCGCAGTCAAAGAGGGAAAATCCAAATCCATCATGTCTTCTTATAATGAAGTAAACGGTGTCTATGCAAATGAGAATCGTCATATGTTACAGGAAATCTTAGTCGATGAGTGGGGATTTGACGGCTATGTCGTATCAGACTGGGGCGGAAGCAACGACCATGCACTCGGCGTTATGAACGGAAGCCATCTTGAGATGCCGGGAACCGGAAAATCAGGCATGCGTGATATTGTCTGTGCGGTAAAAGACGGCACATTACCGGAAGAAGTATTAGATCAGCGTCTGGATGAACTGTTAAATGTTGTTTTTGCAACCCATCAGGCAACAGTTGATGGAAAAGGCAAAAAATTTGATGTTGAAGGACACCATGCATTAGCAAGAAAAGCAGCCGAAGAAAGTGTTGTTTTACTGAAAAACAGTAATAATATCCTGCCATTAAAACCGGGAACAAAAGTAGCCGTGATCGGTGATTTTGCAAAGACTCCGCGTTATCAGGGGGCAGGTTCTTCCCTTGTAAATCCGACCAGACAGCCGGAATCCATCTTAGATGTGATCGCAGACAGCGGACTTGTAATGACCGCTTATGAGCAGGGATATATCCGCAACCGTAAACCGAATGCAGCACTTGCAAAATCAGCAGTGGAAGCAGCAAAGAATGCAGACGTTGTTCTTGTTTTTGCAGGATTGGATGAGATCAGCGAGTCCGAGGGACTTGACCGTACCCATATGCATATGCCGCAGGCACAGAATGAACTGATCGATGCGATCACAGCCGTGAATACCAATGTGGTTGTTGTTCTCTCAGCAGGATCTTCTATTGAGATGCCGTGGTTTGACTATGTAAAAGGTATCGTTCACGGATATTTAGGTGGTCAGGCAGGCGCATCTGCAATGATGAATGTCCTCACCGGAAAGGTATGCCCATCCGGAAAATTAAATGAGACTTATCCACTTCACTATGAAGATACTCCTGCATTCCATTACTATCCAAGTAAGGAGCGCAGCAGCGAGTACCGCGAGGCTCTCTATGTGGGATATCGTTATTATACAACGGTCGGCAAAAAAGTCCGTTTCCCATTTGGTTATGGATTGAGTTATACAACTTTTGCATACAGCAATTTCTCCGTTGACAAAGACGGTGTGACCTTCACGATCAAAAACACCGGAGATGTGGAAGGAACAGAAATTGCGCAGCTTTATGTCGGAAAACAGTCCGAGACAATTTTCCGTCCGATCCGTGAGTTAAAAGGTTTTGCGAGAGTGACATTAGCTCCTGGCGAGGAAAAATCCGTGCATATTGCATTTGATGACAAGACCTTCCGCTTCTATGACACAAGAACGGATACATGGGAAGTAGAATCCGGTAATTATCAGATCATGGTAGGAACGGATGCAGATACCATGGTATTAGAAGGCAGCTTGGAAATTGCCGGAACTGTGGCAGACGGTGGTTACAGCAAAGAGATTTTACCGGAGTATTTCAGCGGTAAGATTGAAAATGTAGATGATATTGAGTACAGAGAACTTTATGGAAGAGAGGTTCCGGATGGAAGCTGGAGCGGTGAGATCCGGATGAACGATGCTGTGTGCCAGCTCTACTACGGAAAGGGAATCTTAGGAAAACTGCTCTACGGAGTGCTCCGCATTTTATTAAAGATCAGCGAGTGGCAGGGTAAACCGAACTTAAATGTTCTGTTCAACTACAATATGCCAATCCGTGGGTATGCAAAAATGACAGGTGGTTTTGTCACAATGGAGATGGCGAGAGCCTTAACAGAGATGGCAAATGGACACCGGATCAAAGGAACGGCACATCTGATCAGGGCGGCAGTGAAGAGAGACTAATTGTATATGGGATGAAAAAAGTTCCGGGAACCAGATGGTTTCCGGAACTTTTTTTGTTTACCATCATTTTACAGACGTTTTACAAAGGAAGATATTTAGATTTTACACGCTGCCTTTAAAGTAGTCATTGTCAATGAGACAGAGACAAAAAAACAAAGATGGGAAACGCAAGATCCCATAAAGATTTGGAGGAAAATCAAAATGAAAAAGAAAGTAATCAGTTTATTCGTAACAGGAATGTTAGCGGTCAGCATGATCGCAGGATGCGGTTCTGATAACACAGCAGCAGATGCAGGCACAACAGCAGATGCTTCTGCAGATGCAGCAGCAGACACAACCGCAGAGGAAACACCAGCAGCAGACAGCGCAGACTTTGACGCAAGCGAATATGTCAACGTATTATCCCGCGAGGATGGTTCCGGTACAAGAGGTGCATTCATCGAGTTATTCGGAATCGAAGAAAAAGATGCAGACGGAAATAAAGTGGACAACACAACAGAGGAAGCAATCATCACAAACAGCACATCCGTAATGCTTACATCTGTAGCAAGTGATGAATATGCGATCGGTTATGTATCCCTTGGTTCTTTAGATGAAACTGTAAAAGCAGTCAGCATTGACGGAGCAGAAGCAACAGTAGAGAATATCAAAAATGGTACATACACGATCGCAAGACCATTCAACATTGCAACAAAAGGTGAAGTAAGCGACATTGCACGGGATTTCATCAACTACATTATGAGTGCAGAAGGTCAGGCAGTCATCACAGAGAACGGTTATATCGGTTCCGATGATGCGGCAGCATTCGAATCCAACGGAGCAACCGGTAAAGTGACAGTCAGCGGTTCTTCTTCTGTAACACCAGTCATGGAAAAATTAAAAGAAGCTTACACAGCCGTAAACTCCGGTGCAGAGATCGAGATTCAGGAGAGTGACTCCACAACAGGTATGACAGATGCAGCAGCAGGTACAAGTGATATCGGTATGGCTTCCCGTGAATTAAAAGATTCTGAGACAGAGCAGGGACTTACCGCAACAACAATCGCTATGGATGGTATCGCAGTGGTCGTAAATCTTGACAACCCAACAGCAAATCTTACATCCGATCAGGTAAAAGGTGTCTATGTTGGCGACATCACATCCTGGGATGAACTTGCAGAATAAGTAATAGAAAAAGCTGACATGAAATGAAAAGTGACCGGATGGAAAATTCCTCCGGTCTTTTTCGAAAATTTGGAGAACACAACTATATGAATATCAATAAATTAAAAGAAATTGTAATGAAATATGTATTTCTGTTTACCGCCATTATTTCCATTGTAGCAGTTGTACTGATCTGCGTGTTCCTGTTCGCAAACGGGGTTCCGGCAATGAAAGAGATTGGATTTGCCAACTTCCTCGGAGGAACAAAATGGAAACCCGGCAACGGTTTATATGGTATCTTCCCGATGATCCTGGGAAGTATCTATGTGACGGGCGGCGCATTGGTGATCGGAGTTCCGATCGGAATTCTGATGTCCATTTTCATGGCGCGCTTTTGCCCGGACAGATTACATAAGGTATTAAAACCGATTGTTGATCTGCTGGCTGGAATCCCTTCTATTGTTTATGGATTCTTCGGACTGGTTGTTATGGTTCCGTTTGTCAGGGAGCATTTCAAAGGCAATGGACAGAGCATTTTGACAGCAGCTTTGTTACTTGGAATCATGATATTACCTACAATTATCAGCGTGTCCGAGTCATCCATCCGTGCAGTGGAGGAGAGCTATTATGAGGGAGCGCTCGCACTGGGAGCCACACATGAGAGAAGTGTCTTTACGGTTGTTGTTCCGGCAGCAAAATCAGGTGTGTTTGCAGCAGTTGTACTCGGCGTAGGACGTGCGCTCGGTGAGACAATGGCAGTCATGATGGTAGTCGGCAATCAGGCGAGAGTGCCGGACAGTATTTTCAAAGGTGTGCGTACACTCACAACGAATATCGTACTCGAGATGGGATATGCCACGGATCTTCACAGGGAAGCATTGATTGCTACAGGTGTAGTTCTGTTTGCGTTTATTCTTATTATTAATATATCGTTTTCTATTTTGAAACGTAGAGGAAAGGAGTAGAGGCAGTATGGAAAAAAATATCACTCCGATCAATCAACTGTCGTGGAAAGACAGATTGAAATCTTATAAAAAACATCCGGGTTCTTTTATTTTACTGCTTCTGGTGGGAGCCTCGGCAGTGATCACCGTGACAGTGCTTGTTTATCTGGTGGGCTATATTTTGATCCACGGAGTTCCATATTTAAGACCAAGCCTGTTTTCACTGACTTACAATTCCGATAACGTGTCAATGATGCCGGCAATCATCAACACCATCACAATGGTATTGCTCGCACTGCTTTTTTCTGTTCCGTTTGGAATCGGAGCGGCAATTTACCTTGTGGAATATGCAAAAAAAGGAAATAAACTCGTTGAGCTGGTGCGTATCACGGCAGAGACTCTGACGGGTATTCCTTCTATTATCTATGGACTTTTTGGTATGTTGTTTTTTGTGACAGCGTTGCATTGGGGATATTCCATGTTAGCTGGTGCGGCAACACTTGCGATTATGGTTCTCCCGGTCATTATGAGAACGACGGAGGAAGCGCTTTTGTGTGTGCCGGATATGTACCGTGAGGGAAGCTTCGGACTTGGCGCAGGAAAGCTCCGCACCATTTTTAAAATCGTACTTCCAACGGCGATTCCGGGTATTTTGTCCGGTATCATCCTTGCAATCGGACGTATCGTAGGAGAGACAGCGGCACTGATCTATACGGCAGGAACTGTTGCGGAGGCAGCAGGTGTCATGGATTCCGGACGAACCCTTGCGATTCATATGTATTCGCTGTCGAGAGAGGGACTTCACACGAATGAGGCATATGCAACAGCAGTCGTTCTTCTGATCGTGGTATTGCTGATCAATGGTTTGTCTTCCCTGATCGCAAGAAAATTAGAAGCTGCTGCGAAGTAGGCATATAACAAAATCAATCAATGACGTATTGGAAATATATAAGAGCAAAGATACACAGTGATTTAAAATAGAAGTAAAAACGAGGAAACAATATGAGTGAAAAATTTAAAATTTCAAACCTTGATTTATATTATGGTGATTTTCATGCGTTGAAAGATATCAATATGAGCATCCATGCAAACGAGATCACAGCTTTCATCGGACCATCCGGCTGTGGAAAATCGACCTTTTTAAAAAGCCTGAACAGAATGAATGACCTGGTGGAAGGATGTAAGATCACAGGAAATGTCCTGTTAGATGGCGAGGATATCTATAAGGGGATGGATGTCAATCTTTTACGAAAAAGAGTCGGCATGGTATTTCAGAAGCCAAATCCGTTCCCGATGAGTATTTACGATAATATCGCATATGGACCGAGAACCCACGGTATCCGCTCCAAAGCAAAATTAGATGAGATCGTGGAAAAATCCCTGCGTGATGCAGCAATCTGGGATGAAGTGAAAGACCGTCTGAAAAAAAGCGCACTCGGCATGTCCGGTGGACAGCAGCAGAGATTATGTATCGCAAGGGCACTGGCAGTGGAACCGGAAGTCATCCTAATGGACGAACCGACTTCCGCACTTGATCCGATCTCAACATCCAAGATCGAGGATCTTGTCATTGAACTGAAAAAACAGTACACCATCGTCATGGTCACACACAATATGCAGCAGGCTGTGCGTGTTTCGGATAAAACCGTATTCTTCTTATTAGGAGAGGTGATCGAGGCTGGCGAGACAGAAAAATTATTCTCAATTCCACAGGATAAACGTACCGAGGAGTATATCACAGGACGTTTTGGTTGACATAAATAAAAAGGAGAGAATGATATGAGAAATCGATTTGACAGACAGTTATTAGAATTAAATAATGAATTGATTCAGATGGGAAGCCTGATTGAGCAGGCAATCGAGATGGGGATATCCGCACTGGTAAAGCAGGATGTAGAAAAAGCAGAGCAGGCGATCAAATTTGACGTGGAAGTAGATGAGCAGGAGAAAACGATCGAAGCTCTCTGCATGAAACTACTGCTGCAACAGCAGCCGGTAGCAAAAGACTTAAGATTAATTTCTGCAGCGCTAAAAATGATCACGGACATGGAGCGTATCGGGGATCATGCAGCGGATATTTCGGAGATGACCATTTTAATGGCAGATTCCGATTATGAAAAAAGCGCCATTAATATGGAAGTAATCAAAGAGATGGCAAAAGAGACAACCGATATGGTCATCAAGAGCGTGGATGCTTTTGTCAACAAAGATCTCGAACTGGCACGCTGGGTCATCAACCGTGATGATGTGGTGGACGATCTTTTTGACAGTTTCCGGAAAGAACTCATCCAAAAAATCAATGAGAATGTAAAAAATGGTGAGATGGCAACGGATATGCTGATGGTCGCAAAATATTTTGAGCGTATCGGCGATCATGCAACCAACATTGCAGAATGGGTGATCTATTCTATCACCGGAAAACACGAGGACGAATAAAACTTAAGAAAACTTTTCCCTTACAGATATAAAAAAGGTATGCTAAAAGACTCCTGATTACGATTTTACATAGATTTTACATAAAACCGACATAAGATTTACACGTAGTTTATAATATGGAATCAAAATGTAAACAATAACCTAGTATATGTCTATGTAAGGGAGAGATTATGAATATTTTTGGAATTCTGACAATGATCGGCGGTCTGGCAATGTTCCTGTACGGAATGAGTGTTATGGGTGGCGGTCTTGAAAAAATGTCCGGCGGAAAATTGGAGCGTATCTTAGAGAGCCTGACCTCGAATCCGTTTAAAGCGGTATTGCTCGGAGCCGGCGTGACAGCTGTGATCCAGTCATCCTCAGCTACGACGGTCATGGTTGTCGGTTTTGTTAATTCGGGCATCATGAAACTGTCGCAGGCGATCGGGATCATCATGGGTGCAAACATTGGAACGACAGTTACCTCATGGCTTTTGAGCCTGACCGGGATCGAGAGTTCCAATTTCCTGATCAGCATGTTAAAACCGTCCTCTTTTTCACCGGTTCTTGCACTGATCGGTATTATTATGTATATGTCCGGCAAGAACAAAAAGAAAGATATCGGTGAAATCTTACTTGGATTTGCAATCTTAATGTTTGGTATGGAGACAATGAGCGACGCAGTAAAGCCGCTTGCGGATGTGCCGGAATTTACCGATATTCTGACGATGTTCAACAATCCGGTATTCGGCGTGTTAGCAGGAGCGCTACTCACCGCAGTCATTCAGAGTTCTTCGGCTTCTGTTGGTATCCTGCAGGCATTGTCTGTCACAGGGGCATTTACTTATGGTTCGGTTATTCCGATTATCTTAGGACAGAATATCGGAACCTGTGTCACAGCGATGATCTCAGCGATCGGTGCAAACCGGGGCGCAAAGAGAACCGCATTCGTGCATTTATATTTCAACATTATCGGAACCTTATTATTCCTTACAGTATTTTATATCGGAAATGCAATCTTTCGTTTCGAATTTGTCGGGGAGACGGTAGGAATTGCAGGGATCGCACTGATACACAGTATCTTTAATGTATTTACAACTGTAGTGTTATTTCCGTTTATCCATGGACTGGAAAAACTGGCTTACCTTACGATCCCGGAATCTGACGAGGAAAAATCTGCCAAAGAAGATGTGTTTGCCATTTTAGATGAGCGTTTTGTGAGCAGTCCTGCATTTGCGATCGAGCAATGTAAAACTTTAGTAAACCAGATGGCAGAGATCACAAAAAACAGTTTTATCGAGGCAATGGAATGTATCAAAGAACCTTCGAATCAGAAATTTGCAGAAGTGATCGCAAAAGAAAACCGCGTAGATGTGTATGATGATAAGATCAGCGCCTATCTGACGAAATTAAACAGCGGCGATCTTTCGTATACGGACAGTCTGCGGGTGACTTCACTTTTACACTGTCTGACGGATTTTGAGAGAATTTCCGATCATGCGGTAAATGTGGTAGAATGTGTACAGCAGATGCAGAAAGAGGACGCAAAGTTTTCTAAGAAGGCAGAGGAGGAGATGAACATTTACTCCAAAGCCGTGCGGGATATCTTAGAGAGAACGACCGGAGCGTTTATCAATACCGATATTCCACTTGCGCGTTCCGTGGAACCGTTAGAAGAAGTCATTGACGGCCTGAACAAAACGGTAAAAAAACATCATATGAAGCGTCTGCGCAAGGGAAAATGCACGATCGGACTTGGACTGGTACTCTCGGATCTTGCCATGAACTACGAGCGTGTTGCCGATCACTGCTCCAATATCGCAGTATATATGATGCAGTTAAATGATACCGGTCTGGAGGAACACAGTTTTACAGAGCAGATGGATGAAAAAGAGAGTGCAGAATTTACAAAACTGGAAAATGAATTTGAACAAAAATATGAATTGATATAGAACAGAACTGTCGCATATGGCATAATTATGGTGTTCATAATGCGGCAGTTTTTAATATAGTTTCAGATGGCAGACAGGAGGAACTGTTATGGCAACAATCTATATAGTAGAAGATGATGTGAATATCCGCGAGATCGAGCGCTATGCGTTAAAAAACAGCGGATATCAGGTAGAGGAATTTGAGTGTGGGGCAGACCTTTTCAAGCGGTTAGAGAGCAAAGTCCCGGCTCTGATCTTGTTAGATATCATGCTTCCGAATGAGGATGGACTTGATATTCTGACCAAAATCCGTGCAGATAAAAACACAGCAAAAGTCCCGATCATTATGGTGACTGCAAAGACATCCGAACTGGACAAAGTAAAAGGGTTGGATCTCGGAGCGGACGATTACATTTCCAAGCCGTTTGGTGTCATGGAGCTGATCTCCCGCGTCAAGGCATTATTGCGCAGAACCACGAATGCGCAGGAAGAATCACAGATCTCCTACGGGAATATTCTGGTGGATAATGATAAACACGCCGTTTACGTGGATGGAAAACTGTGCGAGCTCACCTACAAAGAATTTGAACTTTTCAAATACCTTGTCATCAACAAGGGAATCGTACTGTCGCGGGATAAGATCATGAACCAGGTGTGGGGCTTTGACTATGAGGGTGAGAGCCGGACAGTCGATATGCACATCAAGACATTGAGACAGAAACTTGGAGAGGCGGGAAGCCATATCAAGACAGTGCGCAATGTCGGTTACATGGTGGAGTGACGTCCGTTAAGGAGCAGGAAAAAGTCAGGACAGACGTAAGACGGTGATAGGATGAAAAAGAAAATCAACAGCAAATTTATGCTGATCTCAGCAATTGCAATTATTGTCATGGCAATCTGCGCCATGGTGCTTTTTTATGATATATTGAAAAAACAGATTTTTGACGATCTGAAGGCAAATGCCCATGTGATCTCCATGATGAACCCGGAGGATCTGCCGGATGAGATCAACTATAATCTGAATAAGGATGGACTGCGTATCACGCTGATTAATGAGGATGGAATCGTCATCTATGACAGCATGGAAGACGAGTCGAAGATGGAAAATCACAGGGAACGTCCGGAGATCGTTTCTGCACTGGCGGTCGGAGAGGGGCGTGCAATGCGGAAATCGACTACGTCCACAAAACATACTTTTTATTATGCAATGAGAACAGATGACGGAAAAGTTCTGCGTATTGGAAAAGACAGTAACAGCATCTACAGTCTGATCATCAAGATGGTATATCTCACGTTGTCTGTGGGATTCTGCGTATTTGTACTGTGCACAGTCCTTGCACACAGGCTTACCAAACGTCTTGTGGCACCGATCGAAAAGATGGCGGACAATATTGTGCTGCTGGAAGAAAATGATGTTTATGACGAGATGAAGCCATTTGTTGCGACTATCAAGCAGCAGCATGTGGACATTTTAAAGCATTCCCAGATGCGTCAGGAATTTACTGCAAATGTTTCACACGAATTAAAGACACCGCTCACTGCGATTTCCGGTTATGCAGAACTCATTGCAAGTGGAATGACAAGCGGGGAGGATACCATTCATTTTGCCACGGAAATCCATAAGAGCGCAGAACGTCTGCAATATCTGATCAATGATATCATCAAGCTTTCCGAGTTAGACAGCGACGACACAAAGATAGAGTTTGAGACGTTAGACCTCCATGAGATGGCGTTAAACTGTCAGGCAATGATGGAGATCTCGGCGGAAAAGAACGAGGTGACGGTGGAAGTACAGGGAGAAGCCACCTCGGTTCGGGGAAATCGAAATCTAATAGATGAATTAATCTATAATCTTTGCAGTAACGCAGTGCGTTACAACAAAAAAGGCGGAAAAGTCACGATTATTACACGCACGGAGGACGGACATCCGACTCTGATCGTCAAAGACACTGGTATCGGTATTCCGAAGGAGGCACAGGAACGTGTCTTTGAACGTTTTTACCGTGTTGATAAAAGCCGTTCGAAATCGACCGGAGGCACAGGTCTTGGACTTGCCATTGTCAAACACATTGTGGCACAGCATGAGGCGCAGATCTCACTGGAAAGTGAGGAGGGTGCCGGTACGGAGATTAAGGTGACGTTTTTAAAATAATTAGAAAAGATGAGCTTCTGATTTTATATCGGAGGCTTATTTTATATAAAAACGTGAAAAAATATGTGATTTAGCTGTGAAAAACGTGATAAAAACATATAAAAAGATCAAAAAAACGTGAAAATTAAAATTCAAAGAAAAAACTATAGCAGTCTTTTCCATTTTTGTGTTATTATAGAAAGACAGTCATAACGACAGTACGAATGAAAATGAAAGGACAGAGTAAGTAATTATATGTTTTCCGTATCAGACATTAAAGAGACAGTATATCCGGCGGCGTACCGGAGAGGGAAAGAGCTGTATGAGACGGCGGGGGTTTTTGATTTTTCCTATGAGTTGTATTTAGTGGATGAGCTGCCGGTGGCAGATGTCAGGGCAAAAGTTCGTGGAATCAATCAGGAGTATTATGAAGTGACAGCCACTATCGACGAGGAGTTCGGGGATGTGACGAACTGCAA
>ERZ773103.3898-NODE-3898-length-11643-cov-3.789092_pt1 | contig 11643 bp, 9 predicted proteins | sample MGYA00511118_ERZ773103 | MGnify/ENA primary metagenome ERZ773103 (study PRJEB29015, sample SAMEA2737821) | human gut metagenome | biome: human gut; feature: human-associated habitat; material: faeces | place: China | collected 2012 ... | reverse complement strand
GGCGACTGGATGAATGTGGGTGGCTGTCTGGTGTGCGGAGTATGCTATGTGTTATGTATGACCAGATTGGTTGTGGTAACTCTTATCTGGAAGGACATCCGGAGAGGCTTATCTGAAAGCTGTAGATAACTATATGGATAGATACTGTAACTACTGGAGAGAAGATCTTCCGGATTGCTGTACAAGAAATTCCGGATTCTAAGTGGATCCTGTGGGAGAATGCAAGACATACAACGTTCGTAGACAGACACGATGATTATTGTGTTGAGTTGTTCAAGTGGATGAACGAGCACGACAAATAAAAACATAGAGCACGAAATGCTTTTACAGAGATCCGGCATAGAAATATGTCGGATCTCTGTGTTATAATACAAAATATAAATCGAACATACATACAGGAGGGTTTGAGCATGGAAAGAGTATTGAAATTCTTGAAAGATGCAGAAACATATTATTTAGCAACGGTAGATGGTGATCAGCCAAGAGTGCGTCCGTTTGGAACAGCACATGTTTTTGAAGGAAAACTGTATATCCAGACGGGAAAAGTAAAAGACGTATCTAAACAGTTACATGCAAATCCAAAGGCTGAGATCTGTGCGTTTAAAGATGGCGAGTGGCTGCGGGTAGCAGGAGAACTTGTAGAGGATGATAGAAGAGAAGCGAGAGTATCTATGCTGGAGGCATATCCGTCTTTACAGAAAATGTATTCCGCAGATGACGGAAATACAGAAGTATTTTATTTCAAAGGTGCAACTGCAACATTTTCTTCATTTACACATGAGCCGGAAGTAATTAAATTGTAAGAAATTAGGAGCCTAGTTATGAATACAATGCCTGTTACAGAATTGATCGATAAAGTTGTTGATATATGCAAAAAAAATAAAGTTGTCCGGTTGGATTTGTTTGGCTCTTTTATTAATCGATATCATACTTTTTGTAAAAGTTTGCAAAATCTGGAAAAGAGTCGACATGCAGATCCTAAGGCAGACTTTGTATTGGAAGGAACCGTATTGAATTTTAATCTGACATTTGATATTGCGTGGAAAGTGATGAAAGATATTTTAATAAAGCAATTAGGTGTTTTAGACTTTGCAATTGGTTCTCCAAGGGAAACATTGAAACAGGCATTTGTAAATGGGATTATTGATGACGATGGTTGGATGCAAATGTTAAAAGTAAGAAATCAACTGGCTTACGATTATGACGGAACATTTGCGGCAGAAAAATTTCAGGATATTGTGAAAAGCTACTATCCATTATTTGAAAAATTTAAAGATCATGCAGTGAAATATTATGAACAACAAGATTAAAATAGCAATTATTGATGACGAGCCAGAGTTTATTGAAATTATAGAAAAATATATAAATAAAATCATTCAGGACAGGAAAAATCAAGATAGTATATCTTTGGAGAAATTTATATCTGCAGAAGATTTTCTGAAAGCGATGGATCATGGTGAAGACTATCAGATAATTTTTTCAGATATAGAAATGGAACAGATGTCAGGAATTCAATTGGGGAGAAAACTGACTGACGAGAAAAAAGATATATACTTGATTTTTCTTACTTCTCATGCAGAATTTGCCGCAGAAAGTTATTTGCTCAATACATATCAATATATTTTGAAATCGGATATGAAAAGGCGAATTCCAGAGATCCTTAATTCTGTTTTGGAGAAACTTGAAAATCGGGAAAAGAAGTATCGGGTGATTCCATCTGGCGATGGCATAAAGAAAATACTTTATCGAGATATTGTATGTATTCAAAAGATAAAAGGAAAGAAATATTTGGAATATTGTAAATGTGATGGCGATACCTACAGAGAGCAGATAAATCTTCAACAGTTATTTGAGGAACTTCAAGCTCCGGAATTTCTGGTGCTTGACAGGAGTTGTATTGTTAACATTGAGCATATTGAACAGATTACAGGTAATATTCTGGTTATGGATAGTGGACAGAGACTGACGATCAGTAAAAGACATTTGACAGAAATTAAGTATCAGATTCGAGAATATTGGGAAGGATTGTAGAATGAACTTGGAAAATATAGGCGTGACAGCGGTGGTTGCATTTTCAGAAGTAATTCTCTTTATTTATTTGATTACCGCAATTGTTCCCTCTGAGAAGAGTAAAAAGAAAAATTTAATTCTGTTTTTAGGAGCTGTTGTCAGTGGGATGATATTGACGGTGTGTAAATACTATAGTTTTGGGATTTACATGCCGGTACTTGCTATTATCGTAATCAGTTTTGCGTATACGGGGATGGCTATAGAAAAAGAATATACGTTGTTGATTGGAATCCCGGCAGTGTATTATGCTTTGGTCACGTTTGCAGATCTTTTGACTGGGACGATATTTATGCTCATCACATCGAATTCGATTCGTGAAAAAGTGCTTTATCGGCCGGGAGCGGGATGGAAGAGTATTATTTATATTGTTGCCGAGATGGAGCTTTTAATGCTTGTTTTACTTTTCAGGAAAAATGTAAAAATAAAAAGAATCATTACGCAATACAGAGGAATGGTCTGTAGTTTCGGTATCGGGTTTGATCTTGTTACATGGATGTACAGAGGAAGTATTTATGAATTACATAGAGGGTACATCGAATTGTATTTTGATAATTTTTTGATTCTTACACTTTGTATTTTCATCTTAATGAGCATAGTATGGCAGATTAGTAAATTGATTTTTCGTTATGAAAGTTTACAGAGAGAAAATCAGATTATTGAGATGCGTGATTCGATGATAGAGAAAAATTATCAGGAATTGAAAAATGCACTGGAAGAAAATAGAATATTAAATCACGATATCAAAAACCATTTATTAATTCTGAGCGAATATGACAAGAATAGAGAATGGGAAAAATTAGAAGAATATCTGAACAGAATTACGCCTGCTTATCAGAATGTGGGTGTAAAAGCGTGGACGGGAAACCATACGATAGATTTTCTCCTGAATTTGAAGAAAAGTGAAGCGTTAAAAGAAAACATAGCGTTTGAAATTGACAGTGATGTGGTTATGCAGGTCCCATTTAGTGATGATGAGAGTTGTATTCTGATTTGTAATCTTTTAGATAATGCAATGGAAGCCTGTTGCAAAATAAATGATAAAGAACGGTGGATTCATTTTGAATTGAAACAACATAAGAAAATGTTATTTATGACTATTGAAAACAGTATAGGAGAACAACCGTTGAAAGACGGAAATAAATGGATTTCAAGTAAAGTGGATAAAAAACTGCATGGCTATGGCTTGCTTAGTGTAGAACGCCTCATACAAAAGTATGAGGGAATGATAGAGTATTGTGTGGAGTCATCACAATTTAAGGTGAAATTATCTTTTTTCATGTCGTAAAAGGGATCATTCATGTCTTAGAACTTGTGCAGCTCCTCTGATCAGATTATGGTTAGATAAAGACCATATGATCGGAGGGGCTGTTTTGATTTATCGGATTATATTCAAAAATTTTAAAAGCAATTTGAAAAATTATGTCATCTATTTTGCGGGGAATATGATAGGAGTCGCTGAGTTTTTTGTTTTCTGGGGATTATATGCAGTCGTGCAGGAAATGACAGTTGGATCGATGCCTCTGAACGAAATTGCAGGAGAATTGATGCTGTCAGTAGGGGCCGTTTCTGTTTTCAGTATTACACTTATGGTATATTCCATGTTGAATTATATGAAACTGAGATTGAAAGATTATAGCTTGTTTCAAATGTTGGGAATGAAGAAAAAACTCATGTATGGAATGATCGTACTGGAATATTTTGTCGGATGGGGTGTTTCACTGGGATTGGGACTGGCAGTTGGAAGGTTGGCGCTTTTTGTAGTGCAGAAAATTTGGCATAGGATGTTTCCGGAGTATATTAAAGTGACAAATGTGGATGTTTCGGTTTATATGAAAGCCAGTATCGTCAGTTTCGTTATTATGTTAGGCGTTATATTCATCGTAATGATCTGGGCAGAGAATCGCGGGTTGAGCGCTATGATGAAAGGCAGTCAGATAAAAGAGAAAAAACCTCAAAGCATCTGGTGGTCAGTATGTGTGCTGATAGGAATTGCGTTATTAGTATGGGGCTTCTTTGCATTGAAATCCAGTATTGAAGCAGCATATACCTATGCACATCTGGCGTGGATTGGCGGAAGTTTTCTTATTCTGGCTTTTGGCGGTGGTATTCTGTTGGAATGGATTCGGAAGAAAAAGAAATTTTATTATAAGAATTTGCTTAAATATAATCAACTTTACAGTAAATATCAAAGCAGTCTTTTAATATTACTTATGCTACTTTCGGTACATTTTATAGCATTAGGATATTGTGCAGCAAATATTTCTGCACTTCTTCCGATTACGGGACATGAGAAATATTATCCGTATGATGCAATTTGCATGATGAAAGGACAAAGTGAGGAACAGGAAAAGTTAAAAAATATAGTAGAAAAACATAACGGAAAAATCGAAGAAGTTCCAATGATACGTGTGTCTGCTTATGAGAACGAGTTGACTGGAATTTCCGAGAGTACTTATCAGAAATTAAGTGGCAGAAAATACAATCTGAAAGAAAAAGAAATTATATATATTCTCAGCGAATATCAAAGCCCTCCGGGGAAACATGTACAGGTTGGAGGTTTTGATTATGGAAAAGATGGATATACATGGCTAGCAATAGGAAGTTATACAAAGTATTGGAGCGATTATGTAAGTCCGGAATCTAATCATCCAGTCCCATTACATGATGAGGAACATTTATATAAAATGAGGGATGTGCAGACTGGTAACTGGTTTGGAAAATACCGGACAGATTATGAAAATGAAAATATCGTTGTTTTTTCAGATCAGTATTTTAAAGAACAACAGAAAAAATTATCAGAAAAAGAATATGAACCGGATACTCTCGGTCTGATTAAACTTTCAGATCGTGGAAAAGAAGGGGCATTGAAAGAATTGCGACAATATCTGGAAAAATACGGCTTAAAAGATTTCGGTTATACAAGGAATATGCAGAATACCTATTATATTACGGACGATTTTCTGGCAGAGCGGGAAAAAGAAGATATATTCAAAGTTACCACTAAATTATTTATTGTTCTGGCATTTTTGCTTAGTGGAGAAATGGTCATTGTGATTAAAACCATGGTAGATTTTTGCAGTCTTAGAAAACGTTACGAATTTTTAGAGTGTATGGGAATCTATTCCCGGATGAAGAAAAAGGCTTTAAATGCGGAGATACAAAGTATACCGTTGATTGCATTTGTTTCTGCGGTGTTGTTGTCAGCGGCATATTTGTTTGCTTATATTTTGTATGAAGATGCCCAGGGCGTAGTGCTAAATAAAAAAGTATGGATTTATTGGTTAGTAATAGTTGGAGGTTACTGGTTTCTGGAAATGATTTTACAGAAAATAATTGTATGTTATGTTGTTTATCATTTGAAAGATGGGGGATGCGTATGAATATATTAGAAGTAAAAAAGCTGGTTAGAAATTATAAAAAATCTGCGTTAAAAGATAGTGAGGAGGACATAAAAGTTCTGAAAGGGATTAGCTTTTTTGTAGAAGAAGGAGAGTTTGTAGGAATTATGGGGAAATCCGGTTGTGGAAAGACAACACTCTTGAAGACTCTTGGAATGATTGACAAACCGACAGCAGGGAAAATAATTTTAATGGGAAAAGATACCAGTAAGTTATATGGGGATAGTCTTGCAGAAATTCGCAATCGTAAAATTGGTTTTATTTTTCAGGATTTTTATCTGATGGACAGTTTATCGGTAGAAGAAAACATCATGCTTCCAATGATTTTAAATAAAGTAAAATTCAAAACGATGCAAAAAACAACAAGGCAGTATGCAAAACATTTTCAGATTGAACATTTGCTGAAGAAAAATCCATATGAATTATCAGGTGGTGAAAAACAGCGGGTGGCAATTTGCAGAGCATTAGTTAATCACCCGAAATTGATCCTTGCGGATGAACCAACAGGAAATTTGGATTCAAAATCGGGGATGATTGTAATTCGGGCGATGGAAACACTTAACCGGGACCTTAAGAAAACGATTGTCATGGTGACGCATGATCCGCAGATGGCAAGTTATTGTGACCGGATTATTTTATTAAAAGATGGAAAAATTTTAGAAGAATTAAGAAAAGAAGAATCAAGAGATATTTTTTATCAGCAGATTTTAGCTAAAATGTCAGAATTATAAGATGTGTTAAGAAAGAAGTGCCATCGGAAGATATAAAACTTTCCGGCGGCACTTATTTACTTTCAGAAGTATTGCTTTTTTATATGATGTTTAGTAAAATAACCTATAGCAATGCGAGGAGGAAAAATCATGGCAGAGATTACCAATATAGCGCTGGATGCTATGGGTGGCGATAATGCTCCTGTGGAGATCGTAAAGGGAGCGATTGATGCGGTTCAGAAAGAACCGGATATGAAAGTATTTCTGGTTGGTAAGCAAGATGTAGTAGAACAGGAACTGAAGAAATATCAGTATAATAAAGGTCAGATTGAAGTAGTGCATGCTTCAGAAGTCATTGAGACTGCAGAAGCACCGGTCAATGCAATCCGCAAGAAGAAAGATTCATCCATTGTTGTTGGAATGAAGTTAGTAAAAGAAGGAAAAGCCGATGCATTTGTGTCTGCTGGAAGTTCGGGTGCGATCCTGGTAGGTGGACAGGTGATCGTAGGTCGAATCAAAGGAGTGGAGAGACCACCACTTGCACCATTGATCCCGACGGAGAAGGGGGTATCCCTTTTGATCGATTGTGGGGCGAATGTGGATGCGAGACCTTCACATCTGGTACAGTTTGCGAAGATGGGTTCTATCTATATGGAACATGTTCTTGGTATTAAGAATCCAAAGGTAGGAATTGTGAATATCGGAGCCGAAGAAGAGAAGGGAAATGCATTGGTCAAAGAGACATTTCCACTTTTGAAAGAGCAGGAAGACATCAACTTTATCGGAAGTGTGGAGGCGAGAGAGATTCCGCACGGACAGGCGGATGTAGTTGTCTGTGAGGCGTTTGCCGGAAATATTATCTTGAAATTATATGAAGGCGTGGGAGCTGTTCTGATCAGTAAAGTAAAAGAAGGACTTATGACTTCACTTCGTTCGAAGATCGGAGCATTGCTTATCAAACCGGCGTTAAAGTCCACTTTGAAGCAGTTTGATGCCAGTGAGTACGGTGGCGCGCCACTTTTAGGATTAAAGGGACTGGTTGTAAAAACTCATGGAAGTTCCAATGCTAAGGAAGTCAGCAATACGCTGGCACAGTGTGTAACATTTAAGAAGCAGAGAATCAATGAAAAGATTCAGGAATGCATTCAATCGGATCAAGAGAAATCCGCTGAATAATAGAGGAAAAAAGGAGAATAACTATGGAATTTGAAAAAATTAGAGACATTATTGCAGATGTATTAAATCTGGACAAGAATGAAATTACTGAGGACAAGAAATTCGTAGACGATCTGGGAGCTGACTCTTTGGATATTTTCCAGATCATTATGGGAATTGAAGAGACTTTCGACATCGAGATCGACAATGATGAAGCAGAGCAGATCGTTACAGTAGGAGATGCAGTAGAACAGATTAAGAATGCAACCATTGATTGATGGAGACATATAAGTTAAGAAAGCCCGTCAGGGCTTTCTTCTTTTCAAAATGAAAATAGAGGAAAAAAGATGAGCCGAGAATTAGTGGAATTAGAGAAAAAAATTAATTATACATTTAAAGATAAGTCTTTGCTTACCAAAGCAATGTGTCACAGCTCTTATGCAAATGAAAAACATTTGCCCAAATATGAATGTAATGAAAGACTGGAGTTTTTAGGAGATGCGGTTTTGGAACTGGTTTCCAGTGAGTTTTTATTTTACGAACATGAGACAAAACCGGAAGGTGAACTGACCAAGTTAAGAGCCAGTATGGTCTGTGAACCGGCGCTTGCTTACTGCGCGAAAGAGATTGATCTTGGAGACTATCTGTTGTTGGGAAAAGGGGAAGATGCCAATGGAGGAAGACTTCGTGCATCCATTACTTCTGATGCGATGGAAGCATTGATCGGGGCGATATATCTAGATGGTGGTTTTGCTAATGCAAAAGAGTTTATTGAACAATTTATTTTAAAAGATATGGAGAATAAACGTCTCTTTTATGATAGCAAGACTATCCTGCAGGAGATTGTGCAGGCGAAACACGGGGAAGCGATTCATTACCAGTTGTTAGAAGAGACAGGACCGGACCATGATAAATCCTTTGAGGTGGCGGTATTGATCGGTGATGTCCGGTACGGTGTCGGAAAGGGAAGAACCAAGAAAGCTGCCGAGCAGGAGGCTGCATACCGCAGTATCCTGAGACTAGGAAAAGAAGAAAAATAAGTAGGTGAAGAATGTATTTAAAAAGCATAGAAGTGCAGGGATTCAAATCGTTTGCGAATAAAATAAAGTTTGATTTCCACAACGGAATTACGGGTATTGTAGGACCGAACGGAAGCGGTAAAAGTAACGTTGCAGATGCTGTGCGCTGGGTGCTAGGAGAACAGAAAGTCAAACAGCTTCGAAGTGGAAGTATGCAGGACGTTATTTTCTCAGGAACAGAGAACCGCAAACCGTTAAGTTATGCATCCGTTGCGATTACGTTGGACAATTCGGATCATCAGCTTGCAATTGATTATGAAGAAGTGACGGTCACAAGAAAATTATACCGTTCAGGGGAGAGTGAATACCTGATCAACGGTAGTAGTTGTCGTTTGAAAGATATTAACGAGTTGTTTTATGATACTGGTATTGGAAAAGAAGGATACTCTATCATCGGACAGGGACAGATTGATAAGATATTAAGTGGTAAGCCGGAAGAACGAAGAGAATTATTTGAAGAAGCAGCCGGAATTGTAAAATTTAAGCGGCGCAAAAATTTATCCGTTAAGAAACTGGAAGAAGAAAAACAGAATCTGCTTCGTGTCAATGATATTCTCGCAGAGTTAGAAAAACAGATAGGACCTTTGGAACGACAATCTGAAGTGGCAAGAGAATATCTTAAGAAAAAAGAAGAATTGAAATCTTATGATATTAATATGTTCTTACTTGAAACTGCGCGTATCAGAGAACAGATTCGGGGACTGGATCAGAAACTGGAACTTGCAAAAGGAGAACTTAAGGAAGCAGACCAGAAATACGAAGCGATGAAAGTAGAGTATGAGGCTGTTGAAGAGCAGGTAGAAGAGATCGATGCCCAGATAGAAGATTCTAAGAGTCAGCTCAATAAGACGACCATGTTAAAGCAACAGCTGGAAAATCAGATTGAGCTTTTAAAAGAACAGATTCACAGTGCGAAGATGAATGATGAGCACTATGATCAGCGTGCAAGAACGATTGATGCAGAGATTGAAGTGCGAAAGAAACAGTTGGAAGAACTTACGTTTAGACAGAACGAGATTCAGAAAGAGATGGACGAGAAGCGTAAGCAGGAGAACCAGGCGAAAGCAGAACTTGATGAGATTCAGAGCCGTATTGTTGCGGTGACGGAATCTGTCAATGAGAAGCAGAACGCGATTATGGAGATCCTGAATAATCGTGCATCTACCAAAGCAAAGATTCAGCATTATGATACGATGTTAGATCAGATTCAGGTATCAAAGGCAAGAATCAGCCAGCAGATCATCGAACAGGAAAGTGTTGCTTCTACAGAACGTGAGAAGGCACTGGAGTATCAGAAAGAATTAAAAGAGATTTCAGATGAGATTATAAAATTATCAGAAGAGAGTCAGAATACCGATGCGTTGATCCAGATGTTACAAAAGGAACTTTCTAAGAAGACGGAAACGTTTCGAACCAGTCAGACGACTTATCACAGAGAGGCGTCCAGATTAGAGTCTTTAAAGAATATTACAGAACGTTACGATGGATATGGGAACAGCATTCGGCGTGTAATGGATAATAAGTCGAGAGAACCAGGACTTTTAGGTGTTGTGGCAGATATTATCAAAGTAGATAAAGATTATGAGATTGCAATTGAGACGGCACTGGGAGGAAGTATTCAGAATATTGTAACTGCAGATGAAGATACCGCAAAACGGATGATCCAGTTCTTAAAAAAGAACCGATTTGGACGTGCGACATTTCTTCCACTTACCAATATCCGTTCAGGAGGCGGTATCTCCAGACCAGAGGCATTAAAAGAGGCAGGTGTCATCGGAGCGGCGGATACGCTGGTAAAAGTCGATGAGAAGTATAGAGGTCTGGCAGAATTTCTGTTAGGCAGAACACTGGTAGTAGACCATATCGACAGAGGAACGGCAATCGCGAGAAAATACCGTCAGTCTCTCCGTATCGTCACTTTAGAAGGAGAACTGATCAATCCGGGTGGTTCTATGACCGGTGGTGCATTCAAAAATTCCAGCAACCTTCTCAGCAGAAGACGTGAGATTGAAGAACTGGAAAAGAAAGTCTCGGAATTAAAATCTGAGATGAATCTTTTGGAGAATCAGACGGATGCCTTAAGAAAAGAACGTGCCGGTCATTATGAAAGACTGGATGAGATCAATGCAAAACTTCAGAAAGCATATGTCGTACAGAATACTGCGAAGATGAAGATGGATCAGGCATCTGCCCGTATCAATACATCCAAAGAAACTTCCGATGCATCCAGAAAAGAGTTGGAGAAACTGGATGAGCAGATTACGGATATCATAGAGAATCAGGATTCCATTAATGTTGAGCTTGATACTTCAGAAAATCTGGAACAGGAGCTGACCAAAGAAATTGAAGAGATTCAAAAGAGTCTTGAGGCAGACCATGAGGAGGAGACGAAGAAGACAAGTCTCACAGAATCACTGCATCTGGAACTGGCATCTTTGGAACAAAATTATACATTTACAGTAGAAAATGTCAGCCGTATCGGAGAAGAAAATGCTAAATTTGCAGCCGAATTAAAAGAGATGGAGATCGGCAAAGGAAGCACTTCCAAAGAAATTGAAGAAAAAGAATCGCAGATTGAAAAATTGCGGCAGACAATCGCAGATTCTGCAGATTTATTTACAGAGATTCAGGAAGAGATTGAAGCTCGCAAGAAAGAGCGAGAAGAAATGAATCAGAAAAATAAAGAATTTCTGAAGAACCGTGATGAACTTTCGAAACATATGTCTGATTTGGATAAAGAAATTTATCGTCTGGAAAGCCAGAAAGAAAATCTGGAGGCATCTTCGGACAAGCAGATGAATTATATGTGGGAAGAATATGAACTGACATACAATCGTGCAAGAGAACTTCGCGATGAAAATCTGACGGATCTTTCTCAGATGCGAAAGAAAATCCAGGAATTAAAGAGCGGTATCAAGGCACTGGGAAATGTCAATGTCAATGCGATCGAAGAATATAAGAGCGTATCCGAACGTTATGAGTTCTTAAAGGGACAGCATGACGATCTGGTAGAGGCAGAGGCTACGTTGGAACAGATTATCGAAGAGCTGGATAATGCGATGCGCAAGCAGTTTAAAGAACAGTTTGAGCGTATCGCAAAAGAGTTTGATATTGTATTTAAAGAATTATTCGGAGGCGGCAAAGGTACACTTGAACTTATGGAGGACGAGGATGTTCTGGAAGCAGGAATTAAGATCATCGCCCAGCCACCGGGAAAGAAATTGCAGAATA
>ERZ773103.3895-NODE-3895-length-11652-cov-2.923773_pt1 | contig 11652 bp, 9 predicted proteins | sample MGYA00511118_ERZ773103 | MGnify/ENA primary metagenome ERZ773103 (study PRJEB29015, sample SAMEA2737821) | human gut metagenome | biome: human gut; feature: human-associated habitat; material: faeces | place: China | collected 2012 ... | reverse complement strand
GAGCAAGCCAGAGAATAAACCTTGTTTGCCTGTTTTTGCAGGACGGCGTTTGTTTGCCCGTAATTCCTGTACCCTCTCAAATACTTTTTCCTCAATAATTGCAGGCTGCGTATTGGGAAAGATACGGTAATTTTCCGGCGCGTTCTGCAAACGCTTTTTCAACTTGTGGGATTTGTAATAAGTCTTGAAGTTGACCGTACAGCCCGTATATTCCGGGCGTTCCAAAATCCCCGATATGGATTTGTAATCCCACCGATACAGATTGTCCGGCATAGCCTTTCCGTCACGCTTTGCGTAGTAGGCTTTAACCGTCAAAACCTTGTCTGCTGTCAGCACCTTTGCAATCTGCATAGGTCCTTTTCCTGCTATGCACAATGTAAAGATACGCTTCACGACCTCAGCGGCTTCCTCGTCCACAATCCATTTCTTCTTATTGTCAGGGTCTTTCCTGTACCCATAGGGCGGATTTGTGCAAAGATGTTCGCCAGAATTGCCCTTTGCACGCATGACAGCGCGGATTTTTTTGCTTGTATCCCTTGCGTAAAAATCATTGAACAGATTGCGGAAAGGGGTAAACTCGTTGTCGCCTTTGTCGCTGTCCACACCGTCATTGATTGCGATATAGCGAATATCACGCTCGGCAAAAAAGCTCTCGGTATAATAGCCGACATTCAGATAATCGCGCCCCATACGGGACATATCTTTGACGATAACTGTCTTGACCTTTCCGGCTTCTGCAAGGCTTATCATCTCATTCCAGCCGGATCTGTCAAACGTAACGCCAGAAAAGCCGTCGTCAATGAAAAATGTGAGATTTGGAAATCCGTTGTCTGTTGCGTACTTGAGCAAAATCTTTTTCTGGTTTGCAATGCTGTTGCTCTCCCCGTCAAGCGCGTCCTCTTGACTTAAACGGGCATATAAAGCGGTAATGTTGTCGGGATAAATATTCGTTGTCGTCATGTGTTCATTCCTCCTGTAATGAACGCCCGACAAACAGGTTGCTATCCTCATTATAGCGGACTTTTTCTTTCTTGTCAGTAGGCGTTTTGCCGGATTCCGCTTTTATAAGCCGTTCCATTTTGTCATAGAGCAGTTCAGAACCACCACAGATTGTAGATACTTCATAAATGGTACCGCCGATTTTGTAAGTAACTGTTTCATGCAGCGGATTACCCTTTTTCGGCGTAAAACCGCTGTTTTCAATCTCTCTTTTCCTTTCCATTCCTTTCCTGTCCTTTCGTAGTGTGATAAAAGAAAAGTTTCGTAGCAAGCATAGGAAAAGAGTACCCTTTTCCGAAAATGCCCTGCATTTTGCTTGTTGGGAAGTTTCCCAAACCCTCTGATTTTCCTTTCACTATCTATAACACCGAGCAGAGCAATTTTGCCGAATTTTTGAGAAAAATTTTTCAAAAAGTTTTTCTTACTTCCAAGTACGCCGGATTTGCAAAAATGCCAAAGACAAGAAAAAGAAAAACGCTATAATCCAAAAGTGATTACAGCGTATTCGACCATATAAATTCAATTTTTATTTAAGGATTTTAATTCAGATTATTTTCTCCCCATTGTTTCATAAATTCTAAGACAGGCATAAAACTTTTGCCAAGTTCGGTCAATGAATATTCTACTCTGGGTGGGACTTCCTTGTAGTCAAAACGGGAAATAAAACCGTCTGCTTCCAATTCACGCAACTGCTTTGTCAGAGAGGATTCTGTTATATCTCGATGTGTCGGCGTAGTTCTCCAAACCGTTGTATATTTTGAAATCCAATATAATAAAGTATTTCAATTTTCCATTTTCCGCCTAAGATTTTTTGAATTGTAGAAACAGTGACACAGCGCTCAATAGACATTTGGCTTTTCTTCATGTATTAACCCTCCAATCAATTACAATATACCATTCTTACAATCAAAAATCAATGTACTATAAAAAAGTACAGTACTTTTCAAATAAGTGTACAGTGATATAATGAGGATAGCAAGGGAGAAAGGAGAGATTTTCATGCACTATACAGGAACGATTTGGCGACCGCCTTATGAAGCGTCCTCACTGCTTTTGGAAGTAACGGCAGGCTGTACACATCATCAATGTAAATTCTGCACTTTATATGATGATTTACCGTTTAAGTTCAGAATGACACCTATAGAAGATATTGAAGCCGATTTAAAGGAAGCTAAAGGACAATTTCGTATATGGATTGGTCATAAAATATCCCGTACTTTTTTAACAGGAGCAAATCCTTTTGTCTTAAAGGCTTCCCGTTTAATTGAAATTTCAGACTTGATACGGCGGTATTTTCCAACGAATCAATCAATCGGGTGCTTTTCAAGAATTACAGATATTACATTAAAAACAGACGAGGAACTTTTGCAGTTAAAAAATGCAGGATATGATGGCTTGACGATTGGAATTGAAACGGGTGATGACGAAGCCTTAACTTTTATGCACAAGGGATACACTTCAAATGATATTGTCCTCCAATGTCAGCGTTTGGATAGAGCAGGTATCAGCTATAACTTTTTCTATCTTACAGGAGTATCCGGTGCAGGAAAAGGAGAGGCAGGGGCAAAAAAAACAGCAGAAGTATGCAATCAACTGCACCCTCAAATCATAGGCGCAAATATGCTTACCATTTATCAAAGTTCTGAGTTATATCAGGAAATTCAAAAAGGTAATTGGAAAGAGGAACAGGAAATTGAGAAATACAGGGAATTGACAACTTTAGTCGAACATTTGAATATTCCTGTCTGGTTTGCCGCCGGAGGTGCTTCAAATGCTATTCCGATTCAAGGTACATTGCCAAGAGATACCAAAAAAGTTATTTCTGTATTGGAACAAATTATTAGCAGTGTTGATGAAAATGAACTGCGAAATTATAGGAAAAATCTCCGGCATTTATAAAGGAGGAATCAAATATTGCACTTTACAGGAAGAACATGGCGACCACCTTATGAAGCAAGTTCCTTTATTGTACAAGTAACGTCCGGTTGTACACATAACAAATGCAGTTTTTGCAGCCTGTATAAAAATGAGTGCTTCCGTATGTCGCCATTAGAAGAATTCAAAGAGGACTTAGCAGAGTTGGCAAGTTATCAACCTACTGCAAGACGTATTTTTTTAACAGGTGCAAATCCTTTTGTGATGAGTTATGAAAATTTAGCAGAACGGGCATTGCTTATTCATGACTATCTTGTAGAATGTCAGACGATTGCTATGTTTTCCAGTATTCGTGATATAAAAAATAAAAAGGTATGGCAGTTAAAAAGGCTTCGGAGTTTAGGCATTAACGGAATCAGTATTGGTACGGAATCGGGCGATAACAGCACTCTGCTTTTAGCAAATAAGGGCTATACTGCAAAGGACTTGATTGAACAATGCAGAAAATTAGATGAAGCAGGAATTGAATACTATTTTGTATATATGACAGGACTTGCCGGAAAAGGAAACGGTTATCGAAATGCTGTCAATAGTGCGAAAGTATTCAGTAAAGTAAATCCGCGTTTTATTTCCGTAGATTCATTGACACTATTCCCCGATACAGAATTGTATCGAATGGCACAGGAAAGGAAATTTATTCCTGCGGGAGAAAAAGAGCGGTTAGAAGAATTACAGACATTTATTAAGCATTTGCAGATACGAACCCATTTATTTGCAAACTCTGTTTCTAATTTTTATCCAACCACTGCTTTTCTCCCAAAAGGACGTGATAGAATCGTAAGTGAACTGCAATATATCATAGATACAGTCAGCGAAGAAGAAATGCAGGAATACAGAAGAAATCTTCATACGCTAGGATAATGTTAATATGCCGTCCAGCGGTAATAAAAAAACCGTTGTTGCTGCGGCAGAGTTTTCATGCGCTCAATTAAGATATGGATTGCCAAACGGCGGTTTTGAAATAACAAGCAAAACCGCCGTTTTCTTATCATAAAAATGAGAATACATAAGAGAGCTGATGTCGCTCTTTCAGAAGTATATGGCGGTATTAAGGAGGTATCGCCATGTCCCTTTTTTACAGTTATAACTTTATTTTGTTGTTAAAAAAAGCCCATTCCATACAACGGGATTTTGCGACCATAAAGATGAACACACAAATCATTATAATTGCTTAAATAACTCATATTACCAAATGCCTATGCGGTTTTACGCCTACATGGGCGTTTGCTGTAATAGCCCCCTACTGGGAAGAAAGGGGGTGAGAAAAATGAGCTATCCCAAAGAACATAAGGAGCATATTGAATATACTTTTGCCGCCTTTTGTAAAGTTGTTCTACGCAACGCCGCTTTATCAGCTTATCGGGATATTGGCAGACGGCGGAAGCATGAAATCTCTCTTGACTATCTCATGTCGGAACGCTATTACAATCCGTCTGTAACGGACAATTACTTTGAAGAACCAATACAGCCGACCATATTCAGTATATGTGGAGAACGCATTGAAATTGAAAATGAGCGACTGGCAAAAGCATTTTCTATTTTGTCAAAACAACGGCAGGAAGTTTTAGTATTGTATTTCTTTTTGAGATATACAGACAAGAAAATCGGGGAAAAATATGGACGAAGTCGTACAACTGTAAACTATTGGAAACTGGCGGCACTGAAACAGTTAAGAAAAGAATGGGAGAGGTTGGAACATGAAGAACAAAAAGCGAATACCTTTTGAAATCATTGAAAAAGTGGTTGAAGGAGAACTGGAAGCAATACACAATGTTGTATGTCATTACAGAGGGTATATGAAATATCTATCTGTATTTCAAGGTCATTATAACTCCGATATTCAAGACAGATTGGAAGCGCAACTGATACAGGCATTATTCAAGTACCGTTTCAGGTAGGAAGTAGCAAAGCCCGAAAACGCCGTCAAGGATATAATAAACGCAAGCGTCCTTGACGGTATTTCCCGTCTTTGCTTGTGGGGAACCAAGAGAGCGAAAGCAGTAGACCGCTTTCGCTCTCAATTTATTGTTCTATGTTCGCATTTAGGTCTAAAAATTCCTTGATTTTATGCGGTCTTACAAGCACAAAACAGAGGAAGTAAGGGTTTTATACTTATACCCCCGAAAATGGCGTTCTACTGCGTAACTAATCCTTAAGAGGCTTTATATTTAAAGATTGAATATCTAACCATTGAGAAAGTATTTTGGATATTCGCCCCATTTCTGAAATAACATTTACTTTTAGTTCCTCATAATTCATTCCGTCAAAGCATGTTTCTACTAATCCAAAAAGAAGTTTTGTTCTATCGAGATTTTGGGTTGATATTATGCTATTTCCCTCCCTATTTATTAATTTAGAATGCATTATATAATTTCTGAAAGTGCCATTCAAATATTGTGCATTTCGGCAGTTTAGCGTATCAAACAACTTTTCAATTTCTGGAGTGATTAACTTGTTCTGTACAAAATGTTCATTCAAATTTGTTAATTTATGTACAGCATAATAATACACAATATAATTTACTTTTAGCCACCAACCATAATCATCTTTCTCATAGTTATTGAGTACATATAAAAGAAAATTAATAGTAGATAAAATATGTAGTAAATAAAGTATGGTAGCTTTTCCTTCCTCTCCTTGAGGAAACAACGTAGATTTTACATTGGTATTATAATCTGCATAGTAGTAGTTTACCTGAAATTTTTTTGTATTTACAGAAACCGGTATATCAAAACTTTCAAGCCCTAAACGTACAGAATTTATAAATTGTCCGCAATTATATGCATATTTATAGCAATCCTTTCCCACTTGCTCGTTTAAATCAAATTTACTCGGAGAGATAGAATAGGCTTGAGCTATTTCATCAAGACTTCTTTTTAGAAATCGGTTGTCTTGCAATAGATAATAATTATATTGCGTGTTACCAACAACTCTTTTTTCTTTATCGGCATATATACCCAGGTTATAGTGGATATTCCGGTTTTTAGTAAAATTAAACTTCAACTTCTTTTTGAAAATTTGGTCTTGTAAATAGTCTATATTAAGTAACATTCTTTTTGATTTGCTGTACCCATCTTCAAAAATTTTTAATTTCATTCTTATATCTTTTATTTGAGCTGAATATGGAATTTGAAATTGCGGGTCATTAGATGAAAGTATTTCTAAGGCAGTATACGCAGTAAGCGTGATGTAAGGCATAACTCCGAATCCAGTTACCCCATCTTGCTGTAATGATTTTACTAAGCTACAAATTGTTTCACAATCAAGTTTTAACTGAACACATGACAAATATTGATTTATTGCATCTTGCTCAGCAACATTGTTGCTATCTATATTCATAATTTTACCTCACCTTAAAATAAATCTATATATCTATAATAACAAATACCATATAAAAATGATAGAGCAGATATAGCAAATCAAAAGCTATATCTGCTCTAAACACAATCCTGTTTGTCAGCCGTTAATGAAAGTTTTTGTTAATACTTCCTTATTAGCGTTCAACTAAAACCGGCTGTCCTTTTTTATCTGAATATACTTATTTTTTGAAAAGGTGTACTTTTACAAAATCACCATTTAATTACATAATTAGAATAATACAACATATAAACGAAATTTTCAAGTGCTTTTTACACCGAAAATATACTTTTTTGCATATTTTTTACCCTTTTGCAAAGGTACACTTTTTGGAAGTGTTTCGTTGTAAAAGTACACTTTTATAAAAGTGTATTGGTATATTTGAATGGAGGAAAGCACAATGAAGCACAGAACAAAGTTTACAAAAACAGCAGCATTTACACTTATTCTTGCCCTTGTACTTTCGTTGTTTCCAACAGCGGTACTGGCCCAAAACATCAGTGTAATTTCTGCAGAAGCAGGTGTCCAAACGACAAATGATGAGCGATTATCAAATGATAATGCGTCTGGGGAAGGCTATATTTGGAATGAAGAATCGAAGATTCTTACCATTACCCAGAGCACAGAAGATTATACCACTTCAACTTATAAGAATCGTCCATGGCAACAATATGCAGATACAGCAGAAAAAATTGTAATTGATAATTCGGATATTTACATTGGAAATTATGCGTTTTATAATTTTTCTTCTGTTATTAATTTAGAAATTAATAATTGCGGAGATATAGGCAAATACGCTTTTCAAAACTGTTTAAAACTGGAGAATGTTACAATTAAAAATTGTGGTAATATTGGCAGTTATGCATTTGGAAACCTTATGTATCTATCTGGTTGGGGAGTAGACGAATCCATAAAAACAGTAGTGATTGAAAACTGCGGAGAGATTGGAGATTATGCATTCGGTGCGTTGCCTGCTTTGGAAAGTGTAAAAATTGACAATTGTACTGCAATTAAAACAGGTGCCTTTACACGTTGCAGTGCATTAAAGTCTTTATCTATAGCAAATTGTAGCACGATTGGAGACAGCGCTTTTGATTATTCGACTTCTTTAACCTCTTTTTATCTTGACGGCTGTGAAAGCATTGGAAGCGGTATTTTAAATGGTTCGAGTGTAGAATCTATTGAGCTGGAAAATTGTTCAATCATAGGAGATTATGCATTTCAAAACTGTCATAGTCTAAAAACATTGACATTGACGGATTGCGGGAGCATTGGAAATTATTCTTTTGGTGGTTGTGAAAATCTAACAGATGTTACTATTACAAATTTAGATACAATTGGCGAAGATAGTTTTGCAATTCATGATGAAGGTGTATACAGCAGCTTAACCAATTTAACATTGCATAATGTTCGCTACATTAGCAGCGGAGCATTTGAAAATTGTACAAAACTTACTTCAGTAGATTTAGATGGATGCGAATATCTCGGAGGAAATGCATTCAGCGGTTGTACAAATTTAACGGATATTGTCGTTCCTGATTATATTCGTTTGGGTTATAGCGATATTTTCGTAAATTTTCCTGATATTATGGCACGTATGGAAGCGATTTTAGATGGACAGTTTGATTTGGAAAGCGCTGAAGCCATTGATGAAATATTACCGCAGGGATGGACTTCCTATCAAATAGGAGAACAAAACAGTGCTGTTTCTTATGAAGGGGATACTCAATTAACAAAAGAGGCAAAATGGAGCGATGAAGATAAAACAATTGCCGATGTTCTGATACAAGCTTATTATACTGCAGAAAGACAAATGGATTTTGTATTTGTAGCCGATTGCAGTAATTCCATGGCAGGCATCGGGAATGATTATGATATGAATTCTAAGTTTTATGATATGCAATCAAAATTATTGGATGTAACCGAACAGCTATTAACCACTCCGGGATATGATTGCAAAGTGACATATGCTACTTTTGGAGAGAGTGAATCTTCAGCCTCTCAATTTTATGGCACAACTGAATTGAGCGATGCGCAAGATTTTATTACCAATGACATTGTAGATTATAAATCGAATACCAATTACAGCAGCGGATTGGCACAAGCATTGGAATTAGTCAAAAGTAACCAAGGCAGAAACACCACTGTCATTTTTATCTCAGACGGTCAGCCATATGGTGGTACTACTACTCCTGACAGTTATTATGGAACAGAAGAAGCTGCTGCTATCAAAGCAGCCGACGTGCAAATCATAGGTGTGTTACAATCTGTTTCAGACAGTGAAGAAGAAACTGCTGCAGCAAATATGCAGGCAATTTGTGACAATGTTTTTGTCTCAAAAGATACGCAAGGATTTAGTGAAGCCGTAAATGATGCAATTGCGAATGCGTACGGTACTTATACCTTAACAGATACAGTTGACTCTGATTTTGAGTTGGATGAATCCAGTATTCAGGTATCAGCAGGAAACATCGCATTGGGAGAAGATGAAAACGGAAATACAACCATTACATGGACTATTTATGGTATGCCTTTTACAATACATACCCTGTCTTTTCAAGAAAAAATAAAGGATGAAGATGGTGTGTATCCAAGCGGCATGTTTGATACCAACGAAGACCACGCATTATTAAGTGATGGAACTGATATTGTAAATACAGTGGCAACACCTGTACTATCTCGCGGAGCAAGTTTAACCGTAGAGAAAAAGTGGAACGGCGACAGTAAAGAGATTCGCCCTGAGTCCATCAAAGTCACATTGCTGCGCGATGGAGAGGAATATGATACCCGTGAAATAGGCGCAACACAAAATTGGACCTATACGTGGGAGGGACTGGACGAAGCATATCAATGGAGCGTTCAGGAAACAGATGTTCCTGAGGGATATACCTCGGATATTACTCATTCAGGACAAAATTGGATTATTACCAATACATATATAAATACAAGCATTCTGGAAACCCATGTTCCAAATGATTCTGATACAAATCACGGAAATATGGATGCTCCTCTAACAGGAGATAACAAAACCGTAATTTATATGTGGGGAACCATCATGCTGCTTGCTGCCGGAAGTCTTATTGGATTCACCGTTTTGACAGTTAAGAAAAAGAATCGTTTCTAATTAGAAAGAATATCAGCCGATTTTGGCTGGTATTTTTTATTTTATCTGGAAAGACAAATGAAAAACATCCATTTTTTAATAAGAAGTAAATTTTACCAAAGGACTTGTATTTTCCTTTAAAATCGTATACAATAATAAAAGAGTTAGCACTCTTCGTGCAAGAGTGCTAAAATACGATGTAAGAGGGATCAGACTATGGCAATGAAACAATTTAAAGCAGAATCAAAACGTTTATTGGACTTGATGATTCATTCTATTTATACGCATCAAGAAATTTTTTTAAGAGAGCTGATTTCAAATGCCAGTGATGCAATTGACAAGCTGTATTATAAAAGTTTGCAAGATGGTGACACCGGATTAAACAGAGATGATTTTTGTATTACCATTGATATTGACAAAGAGAACCGTAATTTAATTATCACAGACAATGGTTGCGGAATGACAAAAGAAGAATTGGAGAATAATCTGGGAGTCATTGCAAAAAGCGGTTCTTTCAACTTCAAACAAACGCAGGAAAAACAAGATGAGATTGATATTATTGGTCAATTTGGTGTTGGTTTTTATTCTGCATTTATGGTAAGTGACTGTGTAACCGTGCATACACGTGCATATGGCAGTGATGAAGCATATGAATGGAAATCCAAAGGAGTAGAGGGCTATTCCATTACTCCTTGCGAGAAAGAATCACATGGTACTCAGATTATATTACATATCAAACCAAATACAGATGAGGAAAATTATGATGAATATTTGGATTCTTTCCGCATTCAGTGTATTGTAAAGAAATATTCAGATTATATTCGTTATCCCATTCAAATGGACGTGGAAAAACCTCGCTTGAAAGAAGGAAGCGGAGAAAAGCCGGAGTTTGAAACAGTTGTGGAAAAAACAACGTTGAACAGCATGGTTCCTATTTGGAGAAAACGTAAAAGCGAAGTGACAGACGAAGAATATGAAAGCTTTTACCAAGAAAAATTTTATGATTTTGAAAAACCTTTGCGTATTATTCATAGCAATACAGAAGGTGTTTGCACTTATTCTGCATTATTATTTATCCCTTCCAAAGCACCTTCCGATTACTACACACGTCAATATGAAACAGGTTTGCAGTTATATGCAAGCGGTGTCATGATTATGGAGCGCTGTGAAGATTTGCTTCCTGAATATTTCGGCTTTGTGCGTGGCTTGGTGGATTCTCAGGATTTATCATTGAATATTTCACGTGAAATGCTCCAGCATGACCGTCAATTACAGTTAATTGAAAGTCGTTTGGAAAAGAAAATCAAGTCAGAGTTAGAATCTATGATGAACAATGACAGAGAGACCTATGAAACATTTTTCCAGAACTTCGGTTTACAATTAAAATTTGGTGCATATGCAGATTATGGCGCCCATAAAGAGGTCCTGCAGGATTTATTGATGTTCTATTCTTCTTCTGAAAAGAAACTGGTCAGTCTAAAAGAATATGTGTCCCGTATGAAAGAAGAACAAGAATCCATTTATTATGCATGCGGTGATAATTTAGCACGCATTGAAACTATGCCGCAAATTGAATTGTTAAAAGAGAAAGGGTTAGAAGTTCTGTATTTAACGGACGATGTGGACGAATTTGTGTTAAAAACAATTGCAAATTATGAAAATAAATCTTTTAAAAATATTTCGTCTGATGATTTAAATTTGGAAAGTGAAGAGGAGAAAAAGTCAAACGAAGCGCAAATCGAGCAAAATAAAGATTTACTCGATTTTATGAAAGAAAGTTTAAGCGATAAAGTAGCAAAAGTCGTACTGTCTCAACGTTTGAAATCTCATCCTGTATGTCTGTCTACAGAGGGTGAAATTACATTGGAGATGGAAAAAGTATTAAATGCTATGCCGTCCGGCGGTAATGTAAAAGCAATTCGTGTTTTGGAAATCAATGCGAACCATCCTATTTTCCAAACGCTTCAAACGTTATTTGAACATGATAAGGACAAGTTAAAATCTTATACCAATTTATTATATGGACAAGCTTTGCTTATGGAAGGCATGCCTATTGAAGATCCTGTTACATTTTCAAATCAAATTTGCGATTTAATGCATCAATAATTTTTGCCAATTTAAAAAACCGATGAACATATGTTATGTGTTCATCGGTTTTTATTTATTCATATTATCATGGCGATTCTTATTGAAAGAGGTATAATAATGTTTCTATTATTATGGAAATCAACAAAATGATAAAAAAGGTAGACTTTATT
>ERZ773103.3891-NODE-3891-length-11653-cov-10.810312_pt1 | contig 11653 bp, 7 predicted proteins | sample MGYA00511118_ERZ773103 | MGnify/ENA primary metagenome ERZ773103 (study PRJEB29015, sample SAMEA2737821) | human gut metagenome | biome: human gut; feature: human-associated habitat; material: faeces | place: China | collected 2012 ... | reverse complement strand
TCGTTTCAGCGACAACTCGTATAATTTATCATAACTTTAAGGGATTGTCAACAACTCTTTTTGATTTTTTTTTGATTTTTTTAACAAAGGTATTATGGCTTTTTTTGCCTGATATATTCTCATTATTTCCTTATTAAGATTTTTTCACAGCATTCTCTTTTTTCTATAATATTATTCCATAAATTAAGATTACCCCACTTTTCGTAGAGTAATCTTATTAACACTTTTTAAAGCCAATCGCTTTATACTTTGTATTACTTCACTCTTATCCTAACAAGTATTTCTCTATTGCTTCCGCACATCCACTATGATCACAATCATTTTCCAAAACAACATCTGCTATTTCTTTTACTTTGTCAATTGCGTTTGCCATTGCAACGCCAAGACCTGCGGTCGCTATTGCATCCATATCATTTTCTGCATCACCTACATCTATTGCTTTATTAATTCCAAATCCCAAATGGTTACAAAGCCATGTTAAGCCCGTTCCCTTAGTAACATTGGCAGGCGATACTTCAAGAGAGTTTCCTTCTGCATAATTAAATACCAAATCATATTTTGATAATATTTTCTTTGTTGCTTCCCTTGCCTCAGGTGTAGAATGGTAAATGTTGATTTTACTTGCAGACTGTCCTTTTTGTTTGCAATATTCAAAAACATTATCTACTTTTGTTGCTACACTATTTAACAACTCCTTATAAACATTCAAATGGAAATGTTCAAGATTATCCAAGTCTGTTTTTTTCGCTATTGCCTCTGTTGTCTGTAGAATTACCACAACATCACTTGTTTCTGCTATTTCTGATACTTTGTCTATAACTTCGTTTGGAATAGGAGCACAATATATTATTTCTTCTTTTTCAAGGTCATATACCATTGCCCCACTTATACATACTAAATATTTTAGTCCTTTAATAATATCCGTATATTCCCTTAATTCTGCCACTGATCTTCCTGTGGATAAAACAACTTCCTTGCCCTGACTAAATGCTTTCTCAATTGCAGCCATATTTTCCGGTGTAATCTTTTTCTTTGAGTTAAGCAATGTTCCATCCATATCCAATCCAATTAATTTATATTCGCTCATTTTCCAATCCTCTCTATGTTATTTTTCTTTTGTAATAATAATTATAGGGTGTACTAAAACTTTGTTATTTTAACACCCTAATCTTTATGGTGCATAACAACTATGTGCCACGCAATTCTACGTGGCACATAATGTTTTATTTATTAACTTTGCTATTAATGTCTGCTGTAAGTTTATTAATAATGTTTTGAACTTCTGTTACCGCCTGGTCAACCGGAGTCTTCTGCTTGTCAATTGACTTGTCACGTGTTGAAATTTCAACTACATTTTCTGCAAGATTTCTTGGACTTACCACAACTCTTACAGGTACACCTAAAAGGTCAGCATCCGCAAACATCGCTCCAGGTCTTGCTTTTCTGTCATCATAAATAACTTCAATTCCCATATTCTGAAGAGTTTCATAGATTTCATCTGCCTTTTCCTTACATTCAGCATCATCTGAACGTAAGCAACACAAATGAACCTGCCAAGGTGCAATTGTAATTGGCCAAATTGGGCCATAATCATCATGTCTTACTTCGCAAATTGAAGCCGCCATACGACCTACACCTATACCGTAACATCCCATAATAGGATACTGTTCCTTACCATTTTCGTCTGTGTATGTAAAGTTCATTGCCTTTGAATATTTTGTACCAAGTTGGAAGATATTACCAACTTCAATACCTCTTGAAATATTAATAACAGGCTTGCCACAGTTTGGACAAATACCTCCTTCTGTGATTTTTGCAAGGTCAACGTATTTAGCATCCGGGCAATCTCTTTCCACATTAAATCCTGTGTAGTGAGTATCAACCTTATTAGCTCCTGTTACAAGATAATCAATTCCTTCAAGAGAATTGTCAAAGTATACTGTAACCTTATCTGAAATTCCAACAGGTCCGATAAAGCCTGCTGTTAAAATACTGTCATCTTCAATTACAGCAGGATGAATGTCTTCACCTACTGCATTAGTTAATTTTGTTTCATTAATATCAAGGTCACCACGGATAAATGCAACAATATAGCTGTCATCAGCATTTTTCTGGTATACAACAGCCTTAGCCGTATTTTCTGCAGGTATCTTTAAGAAATCGCAAAGTTCTTCAATTGTACCTGTACCAGGTGTTGAAACTTCTTTTAATTCTTCTTTTGGAATCTTGTTTTCATTCTTAATAATGCTTGGTGCAGCTTCTACATTAGCACTGTATCCACATTCAGGACAGATTGCAATTGAATCCTCTCCTACAGGTGTTAAAAGCATATATTCGTGAGAAATGCTACCACCCATCATACCTGAGTCTGATTTTACGATTGCAACTTCAGGAATACCGCATCTTGCAAAAATTCTGCTGTATGCATCATAAACTTTCTGATAATACTGTTCCAAATCTTCCTGTGATGTATGGAATGAATAAGCATCCTTCATTGTAAATTCACGTACTCTGATAAGTCCTGCTCTTGGTCTTGCTTCGTCACGGAATTTAGTCTGAATCTGATAAATCATAAATGGATATTTAGCATAGCTGTTAGCATATTCCCTAACAAGCTGTACAGATGCTTCTTCGTGAGTCATACCAAGAACCATCTTGCTTCCTGTTCTGTCTGTAAATCTTAAAAGTTCTGAACCAACGCTTTCATATCTGCCTGATTCTTCCCAAAGACTTCCAGGTAATGCTACAGGGAATAAAACTTCCTGTCCATCAAGTTTATCCATTTCGTCACGGATTATATTTTCTATTTTTTGAGAAATACGTTTCATCGGCGGGAACTGTGAGTAAATACCATTAGCTACGTTCTTGATATATCCTCCTCTTACCATTAATGCATGGCTGTCAATAAGACAGTTAGCCGGTCTTTCCTTAAATCTGTCCCCAACAAGTTTTGATAATTTCATGTTCTTTCTCCTATTATTTATTTTTTAGTGTAGCTCTTGTCAACATCTATGTTGTTAACACCTACTATCCGAATTATTTTAATACATATTAAAACAAAAATCAACGCATAAGCCTTAATATGCGTTGATTTTTGTATGATTACAGTGTCAAAAGTGCTAAGCACATAGTAATCCGTATAATCATTCTGATGCTACTTAATAACTATCTTCTTAATTGCTGATGTTCCTTTGTTCTTTCTATTATAAGCTACAACCTTGTACTGATATGTCTTGCCTTTTTTAAGCTTGCTGTCTTTGTACTTAACAGTTGTATTCTTCTTTATATTCTTAACTTTTTTCCACTTTGTATACTTTTTGCCTTTTGCTTCCCTTCTATATACATAGTAACCCTTTGCAGCCTTTAATTTCTTCCATGTAACAATAGCTTTTTTCTTCTTTACTGTTACTTTGATTTTAGGCTGTGGGAAAGTTATCTTTCCACTTTTTGTAACAGATGTTCCTGTTGCGTTTTTAAGTGTTGCTTTTATTTTATATTTACCAACTGTTTTGGCATTTATTTTTCCCGTTGCACTTATTGTGGCTTTCTTTGTATTGTAAGACTTAAAAGTAAAGTTACTGTTGTCTAACAATACATTTTGTGATGCCCATTCAGGGTTTTGTACATAAAGTTTAACTGTTTTTTTATTTCCTATTTTAAGGTTATAGTTACTACTGTCTAATCTAAGTTTTGTCTTGCTTAAGAAGTCTCCGTCTACTGTTACTGTAACCACTACGTTCTTATCTGCCGGCTGACTTATTGTTGCCGGTGTGTCTGTTCCAAAACACTGTACCCAGAACACTGTTCCACCCTGAGTAAAGCAACCAATTCCTATTGTTTTAAAATAGCTTGTAAGAATATTTGCTCTATGACCTGCACTGTTCATCCATGATGTCATTACTGCAGTTGCACTTGACTGACCACCTGCAATATTTTCCGCTTCCATTTTGTCTGTTGCGCTAAAGCATGACGATCCGTCAGGTCTTGTATGTGAAAAATACAGTGCCACTTCTGCTGCTCGCTGCATTGCCGCGTCAAGAAGGTCTTTATCCATTTTCAACTCTGATAAGCCTTTGCTCTTTCTTTCTTTGTTAACTATTTTCAAAACCTTATAGGCTTCACTGTACTTGTCTGTACCTTTATATTTTATTTTTGTAAAAATACCATAATCTCCATTGTTTCCCTTTGAAAGCCATGTTGGATATTTAGTTATTGATGAGCCTTCAAAAGCTCCACTTTCAATTAATGTAATTGATTTTGGATAGCTTATTGTTGACAATGCTTTGCAGTTCTTAAATGCATAAACCTGTATTGTTTTTAGTGCTGTAGGTAATGTAACACTTGAAAGCTTGACACAATCCATAAAAACTCTAGGTTCTAATGTTTCAATGGCAGAATTATCCATAACCACCTTTGTCAAATTAGAACATCCACTACATAAAAGATATGGCACTGTTTTTACTTTTGCATAAAACTTCAAAGTTTTAAGGGCTGTACAATTCTGTAATAGAAATGAACCTATAGAAGTTACATTTTTAGGTATTGCAATTTCATCTAATGCTTTCATTTCATAAAAAGCTCCATCGCCTAAAGTTGTTACACCGCTTGTTATTGTTATCTTTTTTAAATTCTTTCCATAGCTAAAACCGTATGCCGTTACTTTCTTTACTGTAGATGGAATAGTAAATTCTGTTCCTGTTTTAGCTGCAGGATAGCTTTCTAATATGGTCTTATTCTTATTATATAGAACATAATTTTCAGCAACATAATTCTTATTGTTGCTACTTACTTCTATTTTTTCAAGATTTTCAGCCTTATATCCTATGCCATCTTTAATAGTTATTACACTTTTAGGAATAACTATTCTTTTTACTGAACTGTTATAAAAAATGTAATTTCCTATTTCTGTTGTTGCTCCCGGAAATTCAAAATCATCTAAATCTGTTCCCTGAAATACATAATCTCCAAATGTTTTTACTCTTTCCATTCCTGTATAAGACTGTAATTTAGTGTCTGCAAAAGCGCCATCACCAATACTTGTTACAGTAGATGCAACTGCTACTTTTGTCATATTATAGCATGAGTTAAAGTTTGCTTCTCCAATAGAAGTAATTCCGCTGTTAACTCTTACCTCACTTATTCTGTCTCTGTCCTTGTACCATGGAATGTTGGCTATCTTTGTATAATCAGGCATAGCCCCTGTTCCACTTATTGTAAGCACACCATCATCTGTAAGTACGCCTTTTATGGTAGAACTAACATTGTATGTAATTGATGCTGCCATTACTGTTGTTGCTGAAAACGGAACGTTAAATCCCATAACCATTGTTAGAACTAAAATCGTTGTAATAATTCTTTTAAATAAATTTTTCATGAGTACCTCCCTATATTTATCTTACGGACTTTATCATATCACTAATTTGTTTTTTGTATACCCCATTAAAGCAAATACTTGTATCTTAAAATTAATTTTTTATGTATTTTGCTCTTTTTGTATAACAATTTAATAAACTTATTCTTAAAACATTCAAGTACATAAAGTTCGTAATCTCTTAATGTTTTTCCACCAAATCTGAATTTTTCAAATAACAGTATAATGCGTTCATATTCGTCCTGTTCTATTTCAGTATATTTTACACTTAATATTGCATACAATTCCATTGGTTTAACGTATTCACCTGTAACTCCTGATATTTCGATAAGTTTTTCTATCTGAGAAATATAATACTGTTCATCAATATGTATATAGAAGCTATCTTCCTCCAGAAAAATAGAATTGTAAAATTTTCTTTCTCCTTCCAGCTTTTTTACCTTTATCCTAAGTAAATGGCTCCTTAACACCAAAGTTTAATATTGTGTTACGGAACCCCTATATACTAAACAAACTGCTATCTCAATTATAAACAGTGATTTTTTGTTTTTTACATATTTATGTTCTTGTCAAAATCAAAAAACTGTCAAATACGTTAATTGTTCCATATCCCCATTGTTCACTTGGATACCTAATGTCTCTGTTTCGTTCTGCCCCTCTTATAAGGTAGTTTTTAATGTAATTGTTTTTCATATATGGCTCATTGTCCTCCACAATTCCCCATTGAAGTATCTGTGCACAGGCTCCCGCACCTAATGCGCACGCCACTGACGTTCCGGTCCTTCTTGTATACCCTCCTGAAATTCCCGGACCGTAAACATTTACTGCCGGAGCTGTCAAATCCGGTTTGATTCTATTCTCCCTTGTGAAGCCTCTCCCCGACTTGGGATAGAAGGCATTGGTTACATTGTCATATCCTCCAAAAGTTATAACATTCTCTGTCGCGGCCGGCACTGTTAATGTCATATCCGGATTAGGTGTTAGAAAATAGTTTCCTTCCGGTGTATATTGTCTAAGTCCGCCCCATATATTAAAGTTTCCATCTAGAATATTATTTCCGTAAACTTTAATAGTCCATATACCGGGGCTTGGCTGTTTAAATCTCATAAAAATCAACTGTCCTCCTGTCCCCGACTCCACAAGTTCATATGTTAATTCAATTGAAGATTGCTCAAACACAAAATTAATGTTTTCTACGCTACCCTGCCGCACCGGGATTCTTGGCACGCTTTCCCCGAAAGGCGACACAAAGCCTACTGAAAATATATCCGGAGCGTTACCCCACAGTTCTAAAACAAAGCCCGGCACATTATCGCCTACACGAAATTCTACGTTGTGAGTGGTGTTTTCGGTTGCTATTCCTATTGTACCTCTATAATGAAGTCTTTCATTGCCTTCATTTCCTGCTGCCACTACAACGCAGTTGCCTATTTTGCTTCCTATTCTGTTAAGCACTTCATCTAAAGGTGAGCCTCCTGCTCTTCCACCATTTCCACATCCTAATCCTACAACTATAACTATTGGCTTTTTTTGTTTTATTGCCACATTTTTCAAAAAAGAAGCTGCAAGCATTATGTCATTTTCCTGATAAAGAGGCTGACTTCCCATGGCATAAAAATAATTAGTAAGATATTTTTTTGCCTCCTTAAGTTTTACCATAACAATTTCGCTATCCGGCGCCGCCCCTATAAAATCCCCCTGCTCATCATAACTTCCGCAGGCTATCCCTGCCATAAAAGTTCCGTGACCGTTTTCGTCCCTATGCGGAACCACTTCTAACGGATTGTCTGCCTGAAGCGCCCTGTTTATTTCTTCTCTTGTATACTCACTTCCATAACTAAAGCCCTCTGGCGGATTTCCCTTAACATCAGTCTGATCCCATATACTCAAAATTCTTGTTTGCCCTGTGGACTTTTGAAACAGCTTGTTTGTATAATCAATTCCCGTGTCAATAAAGCCAATTATCACATCTCTCCCTGTAAGATTAAACCCCGACTGGTTCTGCAACCTTATGGAACCTGTTGCCGCCACGGCAGTTGTATCCATTAAACCGTACAACTTTGGAATAACATTGTATGTAAAATTAGCAACATTTATAGTAGGTAGCATATCAAGCCTGTAATATGCACAAAAGTACGAATCATCTATAACCTGAGTACATTCAGCCTGCTCCGTTAAGGCTTCACTAATATCACCGTTATACCTGCCAATGAAATCACCATATTCCTCTGACAAAATAATATTATTACACTTCATTGATTGCCCTTGAAATAAAATTAATATAAGTTTATGTAGGAGCGGGGGAAGATATGAACGGAATTATGCAATGCGTACCCCGATAGCAAGTATTCCGGGACATAAACAATGCAAACAATATAAATCAATACAAAAATACCCGGAGTTATAGAAATTTAGATAATTAATTTTCCACAACTCCGGGTATTATATTTCTATTATTTTTTTAAGTTCTTCTAACCTTCTATAAGGTCCTGGCCTCTCATTCCTATTACCGGGCCACCTGTTCCATTAATGTATTCTTCTGTAATTTTTACAGTTCCAATGTTGTCATCTTTTGGAATTTCATACATTATATCAAGCATAAATTTCTCAATGATTGCCCTTAGTGCTCTGGCCCCTGTTTTCTTTTCTATTGCTTTCTTGGCAATTGTTCTAAGAGCACCTTCCGTAAATTCAAGTTTTACTTCATCAAGTTCAAGCAATTTCTGATACTGTTTGATAATTGCATTCTTTGGATCTGTAAGAATCTTTACAAGCATGTCTTCTGTTAATCCATCCAAAGTAAATACAATTGGAAGTCTTCCAAGGAATTCAGGAATCATACCAAATTTTCTCAAATCTTCTGATGTTACTTTTTTCATAATATTAGGATCATTATCGTATTTGTCTGTTAATTCACTTTGGAAGCCTATGGCTGCCTGCTTGTTAAGTCTTTCCTTAATAATGTCTTCCAAATCCGGAAAAGCGCCACCGCAAATAAACAAAATATTTTTTGTGTTAACTGTTGCAAGTGGCACCATTGCATTCTTGCTTGTTGCACCAACAGGAACTTCAACTTCGCTTCCTTCCAAAAGCTTAAGCATTCCCTGCTGAACTGACTCTCCGCTTACATCTCTGCTACTTGTATTCTGTTTCTTTGCAATCTTGTCTATTTCGTCAATAAAAATAATACCTGTTTCTGCTCTTTCAACATCATTGTCTGCTGCTGCCAAAAGTTTTGAAACAACGCTTTCAATATCATCGCCAATATACCCTGCCTCTGTAAGTGATGTTGCATCTGTTATTGCAAGAGGAACATCTAATAACTTAGCTAAAGTCTTAACAAGGTATGTTTTACCTGAACCTGTAGGTCCAATCATTAACATATTTGACTTTTCAATTTCAATTTCGTCCATTGTGTTTGTTGCCACTCTCTTGTAGTGATTATAAACTGCAACAGACATAACCTTCTTAGCATAATCCTGTCCGATAACATAATCGTCTAACTTACCTTTTATAACATGAGGTGCAGGAATCTTGTTAATATCCAAAACAGGTGCTTCTTTCTTTTCTGAAGATTTTTTCTTTTTAAGTTTCTGTTTCTTTGGAATTTCTCTTCTAAAATCATCCGTAGTCATCATATGAATTCCCGGAGTATTAAGCAACTCTTCTAATTCATCCTTGCTTATGCTCATATTCATGCCAAAGTTCTGGAAACTATTAAAACTCTTCTGCAGACAATCTGCGCACACACAAATTCCACCCGGCATATCAATCATAGTTCCTGCTTTACTTTCAGGTCGTCTACAAACATAACAAATCTTCTCGTATTCATCTTCATTACTCTTGTCTGATGAATCACCATTCTCACTTTTATCAACATTGTTATTGTCTGTAGAATTGTTATCATCATTTACTATTACTTTATTATCATTTTCCTTTGAGTTATTGTCTATAACTTGATTGTTTTCAGCTACAACCTCTCGGAAATCATTTTCATCTAAAGTCTTGTTTTCAAATTCATCTTTGTTCATTGTATCTCTCCATTCTGCGATATTATTCACAAATAAAAAAAGTATATCACATTTAATCCTACATACTAATCCACAACATACTCTGCGAACATCAGTAATTTAATATGAAACACCATTTAATACATGGCTTAGTTTAACATATATTAACTAAAATTAAAACATACAAAATTGACCATATTCTGACTTAAATGTTACATATTTTTTAACATTTCAAAAGAGGCAACCCTCTACCGGATTGCCTCTTTGTTATAAACAAAACACTTTATGAGAAAGAAATTTTTAACTTTTTTAGTTTGCGGCATTCTGTGTTGTTTCAATTACGCTCTTGTCGCCAAGTGTAACTGTAACATCTTTTGTCTTGTATTCTCTGCCGTCTCTGTATTCTATAGTTACTTTAACCTGTTCGCCTTTCTTGTAGTATTCAAGCATACTCTGTAATGATGTCATTGATGAAACATCCTGCCCGTCAAATTTTGTAATTACATCTGATGCTGCGATTCCGGCATTTTCAGCAGGGCCACCTTTTACTACGCTCTGTACCTGGATTCCCTGTGGAATTGAGTAAGCCTGTGATGTCTGCTCATCTACATCAAACCCTGAAATTCCAAGGTAACCCCTTTCGTCTTCTGATACTTTTGTTCTTGTTTCTTTTGTTTCAAGGTTACTAATAATATCTTTTACAGATGAAATTGGGATTGCAAAGCCCATACCTTCTACCTCTGTGGAAGCAGTTTTGGCTGCATTGATACCGATCACATTTCCCTGAAGGTCAATGAGGGCGCCGCCGCTGTTTCCGGGATTAATGGCCGCATCGGTCTGGATATAGGTATGGACAATGCCGTTTTCATCCGTGATCTGGCGATCTAAGGCACTGACATAGCCTACGGTAACAGACTGGCCATACCCCAGAGCATTTCCGATAGCAATTACCTGCTGTCCTACTTTTGCATTATCTGAATCTCCCATAGCAGCAATCTGGATTTTGCTCATGGTATCGGAAGGAATATCTGAAAGTTTTACAGCGATGATCGCCAGATCCGTGGCTGAATCTGTACCCTTAATAGCGGCAGAAACGTCTTTGTTGTCTGAAAATGTAACTGTAAGATCGGTAGAACCAGCTACTACATGGTTATTGGTGGCAATAAGAAGCTCTGTGTCATTCTTTCCTTCAATAATGCCGGAACCGCTGCTCTGTGTCTGGTACGCCTGTGTCCTTCCAAAGAAATCCCTCTGCTGGATGGTCATGGTATCTGTAATCGCTACAATAGACGGCATGGCCTTCTCCACAATCGCGGAAACATCCGTTACAGTGGAAACTGTGGTTGTGTTTCCGCTGCCCGGCATAGTATTTGGCGCCGTTTCCTGAGCCTCTGTTGCAGCCTGCGGCTGTTCCTGTACATCAGCCATGATCCCTGTCATATTCATCAGTCTGGAACCTGCATAGTTAACGCCTGTCATCACACCGCCGGATACCGTGCCAAACAGGACAGCTGCCGCAGTAATCCCTGCTGCCCTACGTATCATGCGCTTTCCAGAAGATGTTTTTTTCTTTTTTTCATATTTCCGGCTGTCCCCGGAAAAATCCCTGTCCTGTCGGAACTGGTTATTGTATGGGGTATTTTCCCTCCAGGATGCATTTTCACCGGAAGGATGGTTCTGCAGCGGTTCTGTTTCTCTGCTCCGGGACTCATCTGTGCTGCGTCCCTCCTCCAGCTTTTGGGGCGTAGTCCAGTTTACCTTTCTTTCCTCTCTTTCATCCTGATTCATCTGCTCTCTATCTTTTTCTTCGTACATAACGAATGCTCCTTTCGTACACTTCCTTTTGATGGTTCAATCATACGAAAGAGAATTGTTTGATTTGTGACGAAATTGTGGAAATTTTGTGTCCTTGTGTTTATGTTCCTGCCTGTTAAACTGCAGGCCGTTTTAAGTTTCCGGTTGATAATTTTGCAAAAACAGGTAATATAATAGTGAGAATACGGCAGTTCTGCCGCTAAAGGAGCAGCTTATGAATATAACCGGAATTATTGCAGAATATAACCCTTTTCACGGAGGACACTGTTTTCATATAGAAGAAGCAAAAAAAAAGACAAATGCCGATTACTCCATTGTCGTTATGAGCGGGGATTTTGTCCAGCGGGGAGAACCGGCTGTTTTTGATAAATACCTCCGAACAAAAATGGCTCTGATGGGAGGGGCAGATCTTGTGATTGAGCTGCCCTCCGTCTTTGCGGTCAGTATCGCCGAAGAC
>ERZ773103.3867-NODE-3867-length-11700-cov-4.303650_pt1 | contig 11700 bp, 14 predicted proteins | sample MGYA00511118_ERZ773103 | MGnify/ENA primary metagenome ERZ773103 (study PRJEB29015, sample SAMEA2737821) | human gut metagenome | biome: human gut; feature: human-associated habitat; material: faeces | place: China | collected 2012 ... | reverse complement strand
GATGCACTTCGTATGACTTTGATCACAGGTAATGCACCTGGTAATGATATGCGTTTCTACAATGAAAAAGTAGAAGCAAGCCGTAACTTTGCCAATAAAGTATGGAATGCATCCAGATTTATCATGATGAACTTAGGTGACAAAGAGCTGAAGAAACCGGAAGACTTCACGGTTCGTCCGGCGGACAGATGGATCATGTCTAAGTGTAACAATCTGGTAAAAGATGTTACAGATAATATGGACAAGTTTGAGTTGGGAATTGCACTTTCTAAGATTTATGATTTCTTGTGGGATGAGTTCTGCGACTGGTATATTGAGATCGCAAAATATCGTATTTACCATGCCGAGGAAGATCCGCAGGGAGCAAATGATGCATTGTGGACATTAAAAGAAGTATTGAAGAAGTCTCTGAAATTACTTCACCCATATATGCCATTCGTTACAGAGGAAATCTACAGCAAGTTAGTTCCGGAAGAGGAGTCACTGATGATGTCAGAGTGGCCGGCATATGAAGAATCATGGAACTTCCCGATGGCAGAGAACATTGTAGAGCATTACAAGAACATTATCCGTGGAATCCGTAATGTGCGTGCAGAAATGAACGTTCCAAATTCAAGAAAAGCAACAGCTTATGTTGTATGTGAGGACGAGCAGCTTGGTTCTGGTCTTGCAATGTTGAGCAATGCGGCTCAGAATATGGCAGCACTGAATAAACTGGTTCTTCAGAGAAATAAGGACGGTATTGCTGAGGACGCAGTATCTATCGTAGTTCCGGATGCAACGGTATATCTTCCGTTAGAAGAGCTGATCGACTTTGAACAGGAGATCGAGCGTCTGACAAAAGAGGAAGAGAAACTGAACAAAGAGATTGCACGTGCCAACGGTATGCTGAACAATGAAAAATTTGTAAGCAAGGCACCGGAAGCAAAAGTTCAGGCAGAACGTGACAAACTGGAAAAATATACACAGATGTTAGAACAGGTAAAAGAGAGACTTAACGGTTTGAAAAACCGTGCATAACAGATAAGAGATAACCTCGGAGATTCCTATAAAATGAGAGTTTCCGGGGTATACTTGAGAGTTGAGAGATATGAAAAAAATTAATATTAAGCATTTTAAAATAAAGAAGCCTGATATTAAAGGGGCATTTCATAAATTAAAAAATCTAAAAAAAGAAGACATAAAAGAATATTACAAAGCCAGAAAAGAACGACGCAAAAGAATTTTAGAGGAACGCAAGAATAGTGCGTTTGCCAAGAAGATGAAACCAGTATATCAGTTTATGAATCGATTTTCAGTAGTGTTTCATGCATTACTGGCGTGTCTTATAAACCTTGCGATAGAGGCAATATCCAGACACTCCCTGATAGCTGCATGGCAATATATGATCGGTACGCCGCTGGTATTTTTATATAATGCATTTATGATTTTTATAACATTTTCCATTGTGTATTTATTCAAACGACGGGTATTTACACGAATCCTGATCAGTGTCCTGTGGCTGGTTTTGGGAATCTCGAATGGATATATGTTGATGAAACGTGTAACACCGTTTAATGCACAGGATCTGAAAGTGGCAAAGGATGCTGTGTCACTGATCAATAATTATTTTAATTCTTTTGAGCTGATCGTGTTATGTGTGGGAATTGTTGCCGTTGTAGTATGGATCATTTCCATGTGGAGACGAGGTGGACAGTATGAAGGAAAGCTGCACCGCGTGTGGGCAATTGTAGGAATTGCAGTGTGTGCGCTGGCTTATAGTGCAATCACGAATGTGGCGATCGATAAACGTATCGTATCTACTTACTTTGGAAATATCGCATTTGCCTATGAAGATTATGGCCTTCCGTATTGCTTTATGGCGAGCGTGTTCAATACTGGTATTACAGAACCAAATGGCTACGGTAAAGAGACTATCGAAGAAATCAGCAACAATGGTGAGATCACCAAGAATGAGACTGGCAGAGCAGAGGATGACAGACCGAATATTATTTTTGTACAGCTTGAATCTTATTTTGATGTAGATGAGGCAGAGTTCTTTACAACATCGAAAGATGCGTGCCCGAATCTGCATGAGATGTATAAGAATTATTCATCCGGATATTTCAAAGTTCCATCTGTCGGTGCCGGAACAGCCAATACAGAGTTTGAGGTGCTGACCGGAATGAGTATGAGATTCTTCGGGCCTGGAGAGTATCCATATAAGACGGTTCTTAAGAATCAGACGAGTGAGAGTGCGGCAACTGCACTGGCTGCATTGGGCTATGGAACGCATGGACTTCATAACAATGGTGGTAACTTCTACAGTCGAGCTAGAGTGTATAATAATTTGGGATTTGATACCTTTACCAGTAAGGAATTTATGAATATCCTTCAGACGACAGAGAATGGATGGGCGAAAGATTCCATTCTGGTACAGCATATTATGGAAGCAATGGATACGACGGAAGGACAGGATTTCGTGTTTACTGTCAGTGTACAGGGACATGGAGACTATCCGGAAGAGCAGGTGATTGCTAATCCTAAGATCCGTGTAGAAGGTATTGAAGACGAAGCAAAGAAAAACAAATGGGAATATTATGTAAATCAGGTCTATGAGATGGATCAGTTTGCAGGTGATTTGATCAAAGCTGTTGAAAAACGTGGAGAGCCAACCGTTGTTGTATTTTACGGAGATCATCTGCCGACGATGGGACTGACAGCAGAGGACTTAAAGAGCAGATACCTTTATAATACAAATTATGTAATCTGGGATAATATCGGACTTAAGCAAGAAGATAAGAATATTACTTCTTACCAGATTATGTCAGAAGTGTTTGAACGTCTGGATATCCATTCTGGTACAGTATTTAATTACCATCAGGAGAGAAGAAAGACAAAGAATTATCTGTCAGATCTTGAACTTCTTCAGTATGATATGCTGTATGGAAATGAATATGTATATGAGGGAAAAGAAAAACCACTTACCAAGGGACATATGGTCATGGGTGTCCGGGATGTTACATTAAGTAAGATTGTTCCGGGGTTAGATAACGGTTACAGTCTGTACGGTGAGAATTTCACTAAACAGAGTAAAGTCTATGTCAATGGCGAAAAGCAGGATAGCAAGTTCTTAAATAATACGAGGATTGATCTTTCGAATACAACATTGAAGGATGGAGATGTGATCTGTGTGAAACAGATGGGATCAAGTAATACGACATTCAGGCGTTCTGATTACTACGTTTACCGCAATGGAACACTGACTTGTAAAGAAGGAACAGCTACCGATAAGACAAAATCCTGGGTAGAACAGGAGAATGATGATTAATAGGAGTTTTTAGAGATGTTTGATTATCAGGAAGCGGTTGAATATATCGAGGAACTTCCCAAGTTTACCAAAAAACATCCGTTGCATCACACGAGAGAATATTTAAAACGACTTGGAAATCCGGGGATGGATAAGAAGATCATCCATGTAGCCGGAACCAATGGAAAAGGATCTGTGTGTGCATACATTCAGGCGATTTTGATGCAGGAGGGGAAAAAGACAGGATTTTTTACTTCTCCGCATCTGGTCTACCTGAATGAAAGAATCCGTGTGGATAATGTGCAGATCAGTAATGAGTTTTTCACAGAAATATTTAATCAGGCGGTTTTGACAGCCCGCCAGATGGAACAAGAGGGATTAGGACATCCCTCTTATTTTGAATTTTTGTTTGGAATGGGAATGTTGGCATTTGAAAAGAGTGATGTAGAATATATCGTGCTGGAGACAGGTCTCGGAGGGAGACTGGACTGTACGAACTGCATCGAGCATCCGGTGGTGGATATTATCACTTCCATCAGTCTGGATCATACGGCAATCTTAGGAGATACGATCGAGGAAATTGCCGGAGAGAAAGCCGGGATCATTAAGGGAAATGTTCCGGTATTTTTCGACGGAAGTAATGAAAAAGCTTCGAAGGTCATTCGAAAAAGGGCAAAAGAACAGAATGCACCTTGTAGAGAAATCACGAAAAATGCGTTTGAAATCCTGGAAGTTAACCGGAAATATATTGCATTTTCCAGACGTAATGCTTATGATAAAAGTATTATATTCCGTGTGCCATTTTGTGGATATTATCAGGTGATGAATGCAGAACTGGCACTGGAGGCAGCAGAATACCTGCTTAAGGATCAGAACTGTTCGGTGGAAAAATGGGCGGAGACGGTCGCATCTATTTACTGGGAAGGCAGGATGGAACAGGTAACAGAACATATGATAATAGATGGTGCTCACAATCCCGGAGCAATCCAGGCATTTGTGGAGAGCATTCATTTACTGAAAGAAAAAGAAGAACCTGTCATCGTATTTTCAGCGGTGGCGGATAAAAAATATGAACAGATGATAGAATATCTGTGTGAGAATCTGAAGGCTCATACCTATATTGTGACAGAGATAGAAGACGACAGACGAGTACCGGCGAAGAAGCTTTTCGAGATATTTGAGAAGTATACAGATGCAAAAGTCATCTGCTGCAAAGAACTTTCGGATGCTTTAGGGCAGGCCGAAAGAGAACGAAAGAAAGGTGGTATGATCTACTGCCTTGGCTCTTTATATCTGGTGGGTATGATCAAGAAATATTTAAAAAGAGAGGCGATGGAAGATGCTGAATTTTGAAGAAGAAGTGAAGAAGTTTCAGCCGAGTCTGGAGATTGAAGATATAGAAGATGCGATTTATCAGGAAGATCTGACGGATATGACAGATATCCTGAGAGAGATGATTGAACAGACGAAGTAGAAGAATATATGAGGGAAGTATATGGATTACGCAACAAAATTATTGTATCAGTCCAATTACTGGTATAATGACGGGCTTAAAAAGGCGACAATCAGAGATCTGTCCGGTGCAATGACGTCGCTTAAGAAAAGTTTACAGTATAACAGAGATAATATAGCGGCAAGAAATCTTCTGGGATTGGTGTATTATGGACGAGGTGAAGTCGCAGAGGCACTGACAGAGTGGATTTTAAGTAAGAATTTTCAATCCCATGAGAATATTGCTAATTATTACATTCAAAAAGTAAGGGAGAATCCGACAGAACTGGACCAGATCAATCAGGCGGTCAAGCGGTATAATCAGGCATTGACTTATTGTACACAGAACAGTGAAGATATGGCGATCATACAGCTTAAGAAGGCAGTTTCTGAGCATCCGACATTTGTCAAGGCGTATCAGCTTCTGGCACTGCTCTATATAGATACAGAACAGTATTCTCAGGCGAGACAGGCAATCCGGGCGGCGCACAAGTTGGATACGACGGATTCTACGACTCTTCGGTATATGCATGAACTGACAGAGATCCGAAAAGAGCGAAATGTCAAGACGAAAGAGCAGGAGACGAAAGAACAGCATACAGTCACATACACGGTGGGAAATGATACCATCATCCAGCCGACGACCAATCGACTGTTTGTCAATTCCGGGATGCATACGATCGCCAATATCGGGATTGGGATTCTGGTAGGTGTCGCAGTCATGTGGTTTTTAGTAATGCCGGCGATCACATCGTCCAGACAGCATAAGAATAATAAACAGACGGTGGCGTTCAGCGATCAGATCGCGACGCAGAAGTCTCAGATCAGTGCATTGAAAAAAGAACTGGAAGATTATCGAAGCGACGAGACGAACGATAAAAATAGTGAGAAGACAGCCAGTGGAACCAAAGACAGCTACGAGATCGTAATCAACATGACGACGCATCTGAATGCCGGCGATATGAGTTATTCGGCTATGGCAGAGGAACTTCTGAAGGTCGATGCGGATGCTCTGGGAACGCTGGGAAGAGAACAATTTGATTCCGTTACAGCAGTGGTGTATCCGGAAGTATGCAATACTTTGTATGCAGAGGCATATGAATATTATAATGCCGAAAATTATAAGGATGCGATCACGGATCTGGAGCAGATTCAGAAGATGGATGAGGAATACAATGATGGCGATGCGATGCTTCTTCTTGCACAGTGCTATGAAGGGAATGGCGATACCGATAAGGCGAATCAGTTGTATCAGAAGCTGATAGATTCGTATAAAGATACGGATGTGGCGGCGACCGCACAGAAAGCTCTGGATAAGCAGAATGGTAAATCTACGGATGATGAGGAGGATACTTCTGGTAGCTCTTCTGATACATCTTCGGATGCAGTTTCAGATACCCAGACATATACAGACGATACGACGTACTATGATGATACAACGTATTATAATGACGGAACAACAGACGGTTATTATCAATAGAAGAATGAAAAAGATACGAAAGAAAAGGATATGTGAGGAAGCATATCCTTTTCTTTTCGTCTCAGGAGGTTTTGTATGAAATATCAGGTAGAAGAGAATTGTCTTACGATATTTCTCCCCAGTGAATTAGATCACCATAATGCAGAAGAAATCAGAAAAGAATCGGATCATTTGATCGAACATAATCATATCCGTTATGTGATCTTTGATTTTCAGGAGACCAATTTTATGGATAGTTCGGGGATAGGAGTTATCATGGGACGTTATAAAAGAATCTATATGTTAGGAGGAGAAGTATGCGCAGTGCATACCAGTGAGAGAATGAAAAAGATTTTGACGATGTCAGGAGTAACAAGAATCATGCAGATATATGAGGAGGACAAGTAAATGAAGAATACGAATGAAATGGAACTTATATTTGACAGCCGCTCTGCAAATGAATCATTTGCAAGAGTGACGGTAGCGGCATTTATGACCTCGCTAAATCCCACAGTGGAAGAGGTCTCCGATGTAAAGACGGCAGTATCGGAGGCCGTGACGAATGCAATCATCCACGGATATGAAAATGAAGTACATAGTATCTACATCCGATGTTGGACGGAAGAAAAGACTTTGTATCTGGAGGTTGAAGATAAAGGAAAAGGAATGGAAGACGTTGAGAAGGCGATGGAACCGTTGTTTACGACGCGTCCGGAACTGGAGCGGGCCGGAATGGGATTCTCTTTTATGGAGGCATTTATGGATGGACTGGAAGTGGTGTCAGAGCCGGGGAAGGGAACAACTGTTAAGATGCAAAAGACCATTGGAAAAGGAAGAAAATTATGGACCACACAATTGCTTTGATTCAGAAATCTCACGAAGGGGATGCGAATGCGAAAGCACAGTTGGTGGAAGAAAATGCGGGACTGGTCTGGTGCGTGGTACGAAGATTTTATAATCGGGGAGCAGAGGCAGAAGACTTATTTCAGATTGGGAATATAGGACTTTTAAAAGCAATTGATAAATTTGATCTGTCTTATCAGGTGCGTTTTTCGACATATGCAGTCCCGATGATTACCGGAGAGATCAGGCGATTCTTAAGAGACGACGGTATGATAAAGGTCAGCAGGTCGTTAAAAGAACTATCATATAAAACGCAGCAGGCAAGAGAAGAACTGTTAAGATCGTTGGGAAGAGAGCCAGATGTAAATGAACTAGCAGAGAAACTGCAGGTCGAAAGTGGTGAAATCATACAGGCAATGGAGGCAGCGGCGGATGTGGAATCCATTTACCGACCGATCGGTTCAAATGAAGGCAGGGAACTTACCTTAGTGGACAAGCTGGAAGAAAAAGAATCCTATGAGGAGAGACTGATCGACCGAATCGTGATCGGAGAGGTATTAGATACACTGGATACGACAGAAAGACAGATCATCTATCTGCGATATTATGCAGGGAAGACGCAGGCATATATTGGAGAACTGCTCGGAATCTCACAGGTTCAGGTGTCGCGGATGGAAAAAAAGATTCTGAAAAAAATGCAAAAAATGATCGAATAAAAGAATATGTTTTATTATAATAAAAATAAAAAACAAAGGGGACATATGCAAAAGATGAAAAGAATGTGGAGAAAGATGTCAAAATTGCAGGAATATGTTGTATGCTCTTGAGTCTTTTGGCGGGAACACCAGTAACACCGGAGAATCCGGTGCCGACTACGAAACCTGAGGTTGAGAAACAGACAGAAGGAGTGAATCCAGTAAAGACGGACGGACAGGAACAAAAGAAAGCGGCTGCAAAAACGGGAGATAATGCCCAGGTACCATTTTGGATGTCCTGATGGCAGGCAGTGCTATGACTGTGGTTATGACAGAAACATACAGGAAAAGAAACCAAGATGCATAAGAATTAACATACCTGGAAAATAGAATGTATATTTCTAAAAAGACGAGCCATACTAATCACGAAAGAGACAGACACTTACCGTCTGACTAAGAGAGGTGAGAGGATATGGATGAAGCCAGAAGAAAATTAAGAATGTGGCTTGCGATAGCAGTGACTGTGGCGATCATTGTGGGATGCATTTATTATTTTCATGATGTAAAAGGCAGTGCAGATATCAGTGAAGGGACATTTGTTCTTTGGATGGCGGAGGCTAAGGGATAAGTATGGCGACAAATGGGGTGGTAGTCTATCTAAAAGCAGACCGGAATATAGAAGTGGATCATATGGATGTCTGCCTGGGAGATGTTTTACAGATTGAATGTGTGCAACCGAATATTTTAGCCAGGATCAAGGCTCTTCGCTTATTAAAATTTCATCCATCAGATGATAAGAGGCAGCACAGAGAAACCGTGTCTGTATTAAGAGTAATTTCCTGTATTCACGAAGAATATCCGGATGTACAAGTGGAAAATCTTGGGGAGAATGATTTCATTGTGACTTACGAATGTGGAAAAACACCGGGGAAAGTCACTCATTGGGTGAAAACTATACTGGTTATTCTGATCAGTTTCTTCGGGGCGGCTTTTTCGACGATGGCTTTTAATAATGACGTGGATGTAAGCAAGATGTTCGGTCAGATTTATGAACAACTGACCGGCAGCACTTCCGATGGTTTTACGATACTGGAACTCACATACAGTATCGGTCTGGTGATCGGGATTCTGACATTTTTTAATCATTTCGGGAAAAAACGTTTTTCTGTAGATCCGACACCGATGGAAGTGGAGATGCGTCTTTATGAAAATGATATCCAGACGACGCTGATCGAGAATTTTTCGCGAAAGGGGAAAGAATTAGATGTGGACTCAGATTCTTCTGGCACTCATCGGACTTAGTGCGGGGGTGACAGCCGCGGGAGGTTTGTTTGCATTTATCATTGGCCTTGGAGTAGTATCAGATTTTGCAGATCGAACGCATACCGGACAGCATGTGATGTTATATGAAGATGCGATCGCACTGGGCGGTGTTCTGGGGTGTATATTTTATCTGTATGGAATAGAAATCCCTTATGGAAATTGGCTTGTTCCGGTCTTTGGCCTGTTCGGTGGTGCTTTTGTTGGGTGCTGGGCGATGGCACTGACGGAGATACTGGATCTGTTCCCAATCTTTATCCGTCGGATAAAGTTGATAAAATGTATTCCCTATCTAATCCTCGGAATTGCAATAGGAAAAGGTCTTGGAGCTTTATTTTTCTTCTTTCACAGATGGTAAGAAAAGAGTGATAAGAATTGGAGGGTATGATGGAAGAGTCGAAAATGCAGGAGCAGAAGATACAGGAATCGTATAAAGATTATGTCACACGAAAGACACCGATGCATAATCTTCCGGCGAACATGGCGAGAGCTTTTGTGACTGGAGGGGTAATCTGCATGTTGGGGCAGGTGATTTTAAATATTTGTAAAAATGCAGGTCTTGATAAAGATACCAGTGGCGGATGGTGCTCGATGATATTGGTACTTTTAAGCGTTTTGCTCACAGGTTTTGGCATATATCCGCGGATTGCAAAATGGGGAGGGGCCGGAGCACTGGTGCCGATCACAGGGTTTGCCAACTCGGTAGTTGCCCCTGCGATCGAGTATAAAAAAGAAGGACAGGTATTTGGAATCGGCGCAAAGATATTTACAATCGCGGGTCCGGTAATTTTGTATGGAATCTTTACCAGTTGGATTCTTGGGCTGATTTATTGGGTTTCTCTCTTTTTCATTTCCTGAAATTGTGCTAGAATAGCGTTTGGATTTTAGAAAGAGTGTATTTAGCTTAGTTACTGGAGATGAGAGAGATGGCAAAAAGTATAACGAAAGATATGACAGAGGGAAATCCATTCCCTCTGATTTTAAAGTTTTCAATTCCACTGATTCTGGGGAATTTGTTTCAACAGTTATATAAGTTTCTTAGTGCCGGTAAACTGTCTGCGAATGACGGTACAGGCTCTTGGATATGGAGGTCTTGCAATGCTGTCCGGAATTACGGAGCTGATCGCAAGAGGTGTGATGTCGGTTGTTATAACGCCGATATTTGGATACAAAGGAGTTTGTTTTACAGATCAGACGGCGTGGCTTCTGGCAACGATTGTCATCACTACGATATATGTGATAATATTGAGAAAACTGGAGAAACAATTGAAAAATCGAGAAAGCGTACAGGAAACATAGGATGAATGAGATTGAACAGTATTATAATAAATTTAATGAAGAAAAGAGATTAAATTCCCGTCATGGAAGAGTAGAGTTTCTGGTGTCTATGAAGTATATCCATGAGTATCTGCCAAAAGATAAAAAGAACGAGGAGATACAGATCCTTGATATCGGGGCAGGGACCGGACGCTATTCGGTGGCACTGGCAGAAGAAGGATATGATGTGACCGCTGTGGAACTTGTGAAGTACAATCTGGGAATTTTAAAGCAGAAGAAGAGTTCGGTAAAAGCGATGCAGGGAAATGCATTGAATCTGAAAAAATTGCAGAATGATACATTTGACGTTACGCTGCTATTCGGACCGATGTATCATCTGTTCACTTATGAAGATAAGCTTAAGGCACTGAACGAGGCGAAGCGAGTGACAAAACCGGGTGGTGTGATTTTAGTTGCTTATTGCATGAATGAATATGGTGTCATCACGTATGCGTTTAAAGAACGTCATATCAGGGAGTGCATGGAAGAAAGCAGACTGAGCCCGGATTTTCATACGATTTCTGAGGAGAAGAATCTGTATGATTATGTGCGGGTAGAGGATATTAAAAGATTGGCAGACGATGTGGGGCTTAGACGACTGAAACTGATTTCCCCGGATGGTCCGGCAAATTATATGAGACCTTTTCTGAATCAGTTATCCGAAGAAGAGTTTGACTGGTTTGTGCAGTATCAGATGGCAACCTGTGAGAGAGAAGAACTCCTTGGAGCCGGAGCACATACGGTAGATATTTTGAGAAAATAGAAGAATAAAGAGCGGGAAATCCTCCATACTAAGAACAAGAGTTAGTGTCATAGTATGGAGGGTTTGTTTTTTATGGATCAGAAGGAATTAAAGAAAGGGTGTCAAAGCGTTTCGTTTGCGCAGACTCCGTATATTATAAGCAGTGCATCGATCGCGGGGGAAAAAGAAAGCGAAGGACCGATGGGGGAACTGTTTGATATGGTAAATCCAGACAACTTGTTCGGAGAAAAGACATGGGAAGCGGCGGAGAGCACGATGCAGAAAGAGGCATGCGTATTAGCACTTGGAAAAGCACATGAGAAAGCGGATGATATCCGTTTTCTGTTTGGAGGGGATCTTTTGCGGCAGGGTGTCGCAACTTCACAGGGCGTGGAAGAACTGAATATTCCGCTGTTTGGTTTGTTTGGTGCGTGCTCAACTTCGGGGGAGGCACTGGCACTCTCGGCGATGACTGTGGCCGCGGGGTATGCAGATCGGGTACTTGCGGTTACATCCAGCCATTTTGGAAGTGCTGAAAAAGAAT
>ERZ773103.3863-NODE-3863-length-11715-cov-2.565952_pt1 | contig 11715 bp, 22 predicted proteins | sample MGYA00511118_ERZ773103 | MGnify/ENA primary metagenome ERZ773103 (study PRJEB29015, sample SAMEA2737821) | human gut metagenome | biome: human gut; feature: human-associated habitat; material: faeces | place: China | collected 2012 ... | reverse complement strand
GAAATAGTAAGAATAAAATATATAGGAGGTTAAAAATGATTATAAAATTCATGAGAGAATTGAAGGAAAAGGTTGGCCAAAACTTATTTAAAGAAATAATAAGTATGGCTGAAAAAGATATTAAATTTAATAGAGTAAACCTAAGAAAGTTAACTACTCAAAAAGATTTTATATTTATTTGTCAAAAGTATTACAACGTACTAACAACATAATGAGAGGAGAATATATAAATGAAAAATATAAAACATAAACATAGAGAAAAGGTTCAATTATTTGTTAATAAAGAATTAGAACTTGAGGTAAGAGCAGTTGAAATTAATGGAGAAGGTTGGTTAGTTGGTAAAGATGTTGCAGAAGTTTTAGGATATTCAAATACATCAGATGTATTAAAGAAACATGTTGATATTGAAGATAAGGGGGTAGCGAAATGCGATACCCTTGGTGGAAGTCAAGAAATGATAGTGATAAATGAAAGTGGTCTATATTCCCTAGTTCTTAGAAGTAAGTTACCAGGAGCTAAAAAATTTAGAAGATGGGTTACATCAGAAGTATTACCACAGATAAGAAAAACAGGAGGATATATACCAATAAGTGAAGAAATGTCAGAGGCAGAAATAATGGCAAAGGCATTGATTATATCCCAAAAGACTATAGAGAAGAAGGACGAGCTTTTAAAAGCTAAGGATAAAGAGATAAAGGATTTATCACAAGATTTAACTCAAAAGAATAGATTTATTAATCAGTTAGCAGCAAGTGAAAATACTTTATTAGTTAGAGAAGTTGCCAAGGTTGCATCTAAAGCAGATGTAGTAATTGGTGAAAAAAGATTATGGGACAAGCTTAGAGAATGGGGATTGATTTTTAAGAACTCAACAGAACCAAAACAATATGGAGTTGATAGGGGATATTTTGAAGTTAATGAAGGTACCAAAGAAGCTAAAGGCAAGGTGTTTACTTATAGAACTACAAGAGTTACTGGGAAGGGGCAAGCTTATATTATAGAAAGATTGCTTAAGGAATTTAATAGGTGAATTTATGGAATGTTTAAATATATGGGACATATGCACATTTGTAATTACCCTAGTGTTAATAATAATTATTTGGTTAATCTTGATAATTGCATCTATTTTAGATGGAGTAGACAAGCTAATAAAGAGAATTAGGAGATAATCATGAAAGAATTAAGAGAGAGAACTGTTGCTATTAGCCAAGAGTTGGACAAGGTAGTTTGCCAAGCACAGAAGTTAATTGCAAAAGAAGGATTAGACTATATAGAAGCTGTAGAAAAAGCAAAAGAATTGATAGGATCTGAAAGAGTTGGCGCTCATGTAGATTCAGATTCAATCAATTCAAAAGAAATCAATGATAGTATAACAGAAAATTAAAAGAATTTAAACAGGAGGAATTAAATAATGAATATGTTATTACAAAATGATTTACAAGAAGTAAAAGAGGAATTTAAAGTAACCGACTTACAAGAAGCTACATGGGCATTAAGAAAATTAAGAGCATTAAATGAGAAAATAGATGAAATTAATGCTATAGCAGTTGAAGAAATATCAAGAATTAATGAGTGGGCAGAAAAAGAAGTTAAGTCATTAAATTATGATAAAGAATATTTTGAGCGATTATTAAGTGCTTACTATGTAGAGGAGAGAGCAAAAGATAAAAAGTTTAAATTATCAACTCCATATGGAAAAGTAACATCTAGAAAAACAACTAAATATATCTATGAAGATGAACAAGCAATAATGGATTACTGCAATACGAATGAAATTGATGTAATTAGAGTTAAAGAAGAGTTGGATAAGACTGTATTTAAGAAACTTTGTAAAGATGGTGTAAATCAAGAAACAGGGGAAGTTGTTCCTGGAGTAAGAGTTGAAGTTGTAGAAAGTATAAGTATTAAAGCTGAATAGGAGGATTTTAGATGAATTTATATGAAAAGTTAGTTGAGATTAGAAAAGAAGTTATAAATTTTTCTAAAGATACAGAAGGATATGGATATAAATATGTAAGTGGTAGTCAAGCTATAGCAAAGATAAGAGATAAGATGGATGAGTTAGGAATAATATTAGTTCCAGGAGTAGGAGATACAATTACATCTACTTACGATTATATAAATTCTAAAGGTAAAGAGTGTACAGACCATATAGTATCTGGAGATATGTCTTATACATGGATTAATGCAGAAGAACCGAGTGAAACATTAACAGTTCCATGGAAGTTATATGGAGCACAAGATGATATATCAAAAGCATTTGGTAGTGGTTTAACATATTCAGAAAGATACTTTATATTAAAGTTTTTCCAAGCACCTACTGATGATGCTGATCCAGATAATAGAGATACATCTAATAGAGGAACTGGAGCTAAAAAAGGATTAAGTGAAGCACAAGTGAAGAGATTATATGCAATTGCTAATGCAGCAGGATATGACCATGTTTGTAATGGATTGGAGGGTAAGAAGAATGGCTAATTCTATTAAATTAGATTGGAGAAATCAAGAGATATTTTATGTACCTGCTACAGATGTTGAATTTATGATAGAGGACAGAACGGAAAAGATTAAATTAACCAATGAACAGTTTGAATGTTTGTTTGACCAATATAGAGAAAGCGCTGGAGAAAAGACAGTTAGTGAGTTAGAAGATAAAATCTTAGAATTAGAGTTTGCATTAGAGAATGCACATGAAATTATAGAGGAGAAAGAAAGACTAGAGGATATAAGATTAGAAAAGTACTATAGTCCTTCTTACTAGAGGTAATTAATATGGCAGAGAGAAGAATGTTTTCAAAAACAATTATAGATAGTGATGCTTTTTTAGATATGCCACTTAGTACACAGGCTTTATACTTTCATTTAAGTATGAGAGCTGATGATGATGGATTCATAAATAACCCTAAAAAAATACAAAGAATGGTTGGGTGTAACCAAGATGATATTACGTTACTTATAGCTAAAAGATTTGTGATTCCTTTTGAAAGTGGTGTATGTGTAATAAAACATTGGAGAATACATAATTATATAAGAACTGATAGATATAAAGAGACTCCATATCAAGAAGAAAAGGGTCAATTAATATTAAAAGATAATAACTCCTATACTTTATCAAATGAGATGACTACCATTGGTATACCAAGCGGTATACCAGACGGTGTACAAAATGGTTACCAATGTGAAACCCAGGTTAGGTTAGGTAAGGATAGGTTAGGTAAGGATAATAATACTATATCTAAAGATATAGTTAGTAGTACTAAAGTACAACCTATTATTGATTCTTGGAACTCATTAGGATTACAAAAGTTAGTAGCAATAAATCCTAACACAAATAGATATAGATTATTAAATGCAAGAATTAAAGAATATGGATTAGATAAAGTATTAGAAGCAATAGAAAATATAAGATATTCAAGTTTCCTAAAAGGACAGAATAATAAAAATTGGACCATTACATTTGATTGGCTGATTAAACCTAATAATTTTACAAAAGTATTAGAAGGGAATTATAGAGATAAAGGAGATAGCAATAATGGAGGTATTGAACAGAATATTAAATCAAGTGAAGATAAACCGCAATATAACTTCGGCTGCTTCGAATAATTACAAGTGTAATAAGTGTAAAGATACAACTTGGTTATTTAATGATGAGGGGAAGATAAAAGCTAGGTGTGAATGTTATGAGTTAGATCTTATAAATAGAATGTGGGAAAATTTTGGGGTATCACCAAAGGATATAAAACCATTAAGAGAATACAAGCCTTATAACGATATAACTAATAAAGCTAGAGAAAGGGCTGTAGATTATATAAAAAGCTTTGATGAAATAAAGGACCTTAGAGAAAATGGTTTTTGTTTAATGGGACAACCAGGAGCAGGAAAAACACATATAGTTACCGCAATAGGCAAGGCTTTATTAGATAAAAAAATACCAGTAGTGTATATGCCTTATATAGAGGTTATTAGGGAATTAAAGGCTTGTGCTATGGATGAGGAATATTATAACAAGACAATAGAGAAATATAAGAGAGCTAAAGTATTGATTATAGATGACTTATTTAAGGACAAGGTTAAGAAAGGTAAGTTAATAGGTGAACTTAAAGAACCAGATATTAAGCATATATATCCGATAATTAATTATAGATATTACAACTATCTACCTACTTTAATTTCTACAGAATGTACTCCAATAATGCTTTTAGATTTAGATGAAGCTTTAGGCGGTAGGATATTAGAGTGTTGTGGTAAGAGATTTGGAACTGTATTTAAGAGTGATTGTAATTATAGATTAAAAAAATATGCAGAATAAGGAGCGAAATATGAAAACATGGGAAAACATGACTAATACTGAAAGAGCAGCGCAGACATTTAGGGATATAAAGTTAAGGCAGGAGAGAAGATTAGAGATAAGGAAACGTGCAGAATATGAAGCTAATTCCTTTACAGTAGAAAGTTCATTAAAAGCAATAGCAAGAACAAGAGGAGCTAAGAATAGAGGGTGTAGGTCATGCAGATAAGGGAAATACATTTTTGTGAAGTATGTGGAAGTCCTTATGTAGAATTACACCATGTAGTGTACAGGTCGGAAAATAAGAATTTAGAGAACTGTAAATTAAACTTTGTGTATTTATGCCAGGAGCACCATAGAGGAACATATGGAGTACATGGAAGTAAAGGAGCAAGACTTAATAGAAAACTTAAATTAGAGTTCCAAAACAAGCTGGAAGAGTTATTGGACAAGCAGTATTTAACTAGAGAAGAAATAAATAATATTTTACAGATTGACGATAAGGCGCTTAATAGGCTTTTAAAGAGGTTTTCTATACAAGACTATAAATATATCAAAGAAGATATAATAAGGGCTTGTATGGGCGGTAAATTGATTATGTAGAGGTGTGTTTTGGAAGAGTTAAAGAATCAATATCCGGATGATTGTATTATCTTAGGAAACATAATTAAAAGAAAAAATAATCTAAAAGAAGATGATATAGCAGGAGCATTTAGTTTAATGCAAGATAGCTTACAAGCTTATTTTAGATGGTCAGTTATAAGATGTGAAATAAGAAGCAATTTAAAGCGTGGAGAAAGAGCAGAGATTAAAGATTTACTAGAGAATATAGTTAAGTATCTAGATGAAGTACATAGAGATACAAGGGTAATATATAAGCTTGGTAGAGAAGATTTAAGGAATAATAGAGAAGAGTAGAAAAAGTTAATTTTAGCAATAGCTATAACTATATATTTTCAATTAATAATCAATTAATAATAAGGGAAAGAAGGAGAAATATCATGAATTGGATAACTGAAAGAGAATTACAAGAGTTTAAAGAGTTTTGTAAAAAACAAAAAATAAAAGATTCATTTAATAATTATATAGTTTGGAAGGATAAATATAAAATATGATATTAGCAATTGACCCAGGGAATGAACAAAGTGGAGTAGTTCTTATTAGAGAAAGAGATTTAAAGCCAATAGTTGCTGAAAAAATAACAAATGAAGAACTTTTAGATAATCTACTTATGGATAGGTATGAAAGATTAGAGGAAAGTGAATGTATAAATCATGTTGCTATAGAAATGATAGCAAGTTATGGAATGGCAGTAGGCCAAAGTGTTTTTGAAACTTGTGTGTGGATAGGAAGATTCATTCAAGCATTAGAGGATAATTATTATAATGATTCATTAAAATTCATTTATAGAAAAGATGAAAAGATGAATTTATGTGGCAGTATGAAAGCTAAAGACAGTAATATAGTACAAGCCTTAATAGATAGATTTGCTCCTAATACACCTAATAAAGGGAAAGGCACTAAGAAAGAACCAGGGTGGTTTTACGGATTTAAAAAAGATATATGGCAAGCTTATGCAGTTGCAGTAACTTATTATGATATGTATTTAAATGGAGGTAATATAAGTGAATAAGGTTATACTTATTGGAAGATTAACTAAGGATCCAGAGCTAAGATATGCAGCAGGAAGTGGAACAGCAGTTTGTAGATTTACTTTAGCAGTATCAAGACAGTTTAAAAAGGACGAAACAGATTTTATAAATTGTATAGCATTTAATAAACAAGGAGAAGCAATTGCGAAATATGTTACTAAAGGGAGGCAATTAGCAGTCACAGGGAGCATAAGAACAGGTAGTTATGATGGACAAGACGGGGTTAAGAGGTATACAACAGATGTAATTGTAGAAAGCTTTGAGTTTATTGGTAATAGTAATAATGGAAATGTAAATACAAATAATCAAAACAACGATTATTGGAATATGTCAACAGATAATGGATTTGGTGTAGAAGAACCAATTGATGATGGAGACATGCCATTCTAGGAGGGAGAAAACAATGTATTATCAAGCAGTGATTTATAGAGATGCTGTAAGGAGAAATACAATTATAGCAAACTCATTAGAGGTTTTAAAAAGTAAATGTGAACCTTGGATTAATGATGAAAAAATTACAAGTATTGAAGTTATGAAATGTGAAGATATAGGATATTTTAAATTACCTAAATATTTTGAAGAAGATTTAAAAGACAAAATGTTGTAAGTGTTATTCTAGGAGGAAAAGTCAATGTTAGATGTAATAGAAGGTCAAGTATCAATATTTGACCTTCCAGTAATAACACCTAAGGAAGAAGTTAAGAAAGTCATAAAAAGAGTAATATTTAAGCCTAAACATAGATGGCAAGCTAATCTTTTCAATGAGTTTAAAATTGGCAAAGAGTATGAGGTTGTAGATGAATATAAAAATAGATGTGGAATTGAATTTTATGTATTTGATGGAATTGACAGAGAAGCATGGCGTGAATTGTTTGAAGATATAAAATAACAATTTGAATAAAACAATAAGGAGATGAAGGAATGAATAATAAAATATATGCTTTATTTACTGATGAAATAGTATGCCCTTACTGTGGATATGAAGTTTCAGATAGCTGGGAATGCCCAGATGAAGATGATGAAATGTATTGTGATAATTGCGGTAAAGAATTTTCATATGTAAGAAATATAGAAGTAACTTATAGTAGCTACAAGTTGGATTAATTCACAATACAAAAATATTATGAGGAGAGTATGAAAGTAAAAATATTAGAGATTATGCAAGGAATACCATTAGAAAAAGAGAAAATTTATAAGGTTAATTTTGAAAAAGATGAACATTACATTATTTTTAATAATGGTATTTGGTGCGGAGTATATAAAAGTAATGCAGAGATAATAAATGAATATATGCAGTTAAATGATGGGCAGTTAATGTTTAATTTAATGCAATGAATAGGAGGAGTAATTTGTGAGTAGAGATAGATTTAAAAAGACAGAAGATAAGTTATATAACTATTTCAATAAAGAGAAGAAAATAGCTACATTAAATTATAGAATAGAAGTATTAAAGAGGCAGATAGATAAAATTAATCAAGAGCTTAGAGAGTGTGATGTTAACATTGAGATAGAAAGTAGTAGTCCAGGATTTGAAGAAAGGGTACAAACATCAAGTGATGGAACAAGTTATGCAGAAAGAGAAGTAATAAGAATAACAGAGTTAAAATTAAAAAGAAAGGTATCCAAGGAAATAGAGATAGAAGAGTTAAAAGAGGAGATAGAAAATATAGAGTTAGATAATTCTATACTAGAATATAACTTACAATACATTAATGAAGAATGGTACAAGCTATTGGAATTAAAATATAAATATAAAAAGAATGAAACACAAATATCATTAGAAATGAGTATAAGTCAATCTCAAGTAAATAAGATAAAGCAAAAAGCTATAGCAGATATTAGAAGATGGGAAGAGTGGCGAAAGGTGGAATAAAAAAGGAATAAAATATGAATAATTATATAGACAAGATATGAGATAATGAGTATGTAGAAGTTATACGTAATGTGTAATTGTCCTCCTGTAAAATAGAGAGCATCCAGTATAAAAGCTGGGTGCAATATGGGGATAAAGTATTTGGCTACTATGTAATTAGTGTAGGTTCGATTCCTGCTATCTCCAACGTTTATTAACCATATAACCTCTCATAAATTCTCAATACCCTTTTACAAGAAGCACTTAGCAGAAATGTTAGGTGCTTTACATTATTTACATGAGATTGTAAAATTGTAAATGGCGAGGTGATTAAATGGAAAAAAATAAAAATGGTGAAACAAAAAAGAAAAGTAATAATGAAGGAGATAAACCTGAATGTTTTGTTATTATGCCTATAGGTAATCAAGTAGGCTATGATGAAGGTCATTTTAAACATGTATATAATGATATTTTTAAAAAAGCAATAGAAGATGCGGGGTTTAAACCTTATAGAGCAGATGATTCTAAATCTAGTAGTGTGATACATATTGATATTATAAAAAAATTAATAGATGCACCTATGGCAATATGTGATTTAAGTGCAAAAAATCCTAATGTTATGTATGAATTAGGTATTAGACAAGCATTTGATAAACCAGTAGTTTTAGTAGGGGATAGTAATCCGGGAGATATATTTGATATAGGAAATATAAATACATATCAATATAGAAAAAGTCTTATATATAGAGAAGTTTTAGAGGACCAAAAGGCTATACAGAAAATGTTAGAAAAAACATTTAGTTCAGGGGAGGATGGCACTTCATGTAATTCGCTAATTTCTTTAATAAAAATTAATGCAGCAACAATTAATACTTCAGTAGGTATAGATGAAAAAGATATGATTAAAATGATTTACAATGAATTAGTAAGTGTGAAATCTGACATTAATAAATTAAAAAAAGAAAAAAGTAATGATGAAATCTATAAACCGGAAATGGAAGAGTATAGAGTTAATTATAAAAATAAGATAGAAGAAAATAATATAGTTCAAATATATAAAAGTGAATTTATAAGGTTGAAACGAAATAATGAATTAGAAAATTTTGAAAAGGAAATTAAACTGAAAGAATTAAAAAGAAGATGTTTGAGGGTATCAGAAATCTTAAATGGTAGTGTAGGTATAGATTTGAGAATATTAATTAAAGAGATTGACATGTATATAAAACAATTGAGTTTTGAGCCAGTTTTGTAATATAGTAAAAGAGTTCTATAAAAGGAACTCTTTTTTTAAAAAAAGAAGGTGGAATAATGAATATACAAAGCAAAATAAATAAATTGATAAAAGCTTTAAATACAAAAGGATATATATATCTAGTAAATAAAGAACAATTTTTAAGTAAAAAATCAAATAAAGTATGCTCTATATATAAGTTATTTCACTTAATGAATATAGAGGAATACAATAATATGTATCCAGATGATAAAAAAGATGTTGGTAAATATGATAATGTAAAAGTAGAGATAGAAAGTTCATTTAACCAAGTATATATATTATTAAAGCTTGTGGAACTATATAAGGAAGTAGGTGGAGCAAATGGTTAATAAGCTTACACCAAAGCAAAGAGCTTTTGCAGATTATTATATAGAAATAGGAAATGCTACAGAAGCAGCAAGAAGAGCAGGATATAAAGGGAAAAATCTTAATAGAATAGCTAGTGAGAACTTGTCAAAACTAGACATAAAACAATATATAGATGAACGCCTAGCAAAAATAGAAGATGAAAGGATAGCCAAAGGAGAAGAAGTTCTTCAATATCTTACAAGAGTAATGAGAGGAGAAGAAAAAGATCAATTTGGTTTAGATGCTTCACTTCAAGATAGAACAAAAGCAGCAGAGCTTTTAGGTAAGAGATATAGGTTATTTGTTGATAAGACAGAACAAAAAGTAGATGTGAATAATACAACTAAGTTAGATTCAATATTACAACAACTAGAGGAAGATGATAATGAGTAATGAATACAAGTTATCTAAGAAATATAAAGATTTTATAAAGCATAATGCACCAGTAGAATGTTTAGAAGGAACAACTGCAGCAGGAAAAACTACAGTAGGAATACTAAAGTTTATGTTGCAAGTTGCTAAGTCTAAAAAGAAGCAACATGTTATAGCAGCTAAGACTACTGGGGTAGCTGAAAAGAACATAATTCAAAAGGAATATGGAATTACTGATGTATTTGGGGAGTTTGTTAAGTATAACGGTAATGGTGATAAAGATGATAAGATACCACATATCAGATATAGCACTCCAAATGGTGAAAAAGTAATTTATATTCTAGGTTATGATAATAAAGAAAAATGGAAGATGGCACTTGGATCACAATTCGGATGTGTTCTTATAGACGAGGTTAACACAGCTAATGTTGAGTTTGTTAGGGAAATAAGTACTAGAAATGATTACTTAATGATGACACTTAATCCAGATGATCCAAACTTACCAATCTATAAAGAGTTTATAAATTGTGCTAGACCATTAGAAAAATATAAAGATGATGTACCAAGAGAAATAATGGAGCAGTTGAACAGTGAGGAGAAACCAAACTGGACATACTGGTTCTTTTCTTTTTATGATAATGCATCTTTAAGTGAAAAAGATATTGAAAAGAAAAAGTTAAGTGCTCCAAAAGGTACTAAGCTTTATAAAAATAAAATATTAGGCTTAAGAGGAAGAGCAACAGGAATTATATTTAGCAACTTTGAAAGAAAGAATCATGTTGTTAGTAAAGAGTATGCTAAAAAGTTTATTAAAGATAGAAGTAATAGACAACAAACAGAATGGTTTGAAATATTTAGTGCTGGATTAGATACAGCTTATTCAAGTAATAGTCCTGATACAATATCAATGAGTTTTATTGGTATTACTAATAAAGGTAATTGCTTTGTACTAGATGAAAGGGTATATAATAATGCTAATTTAGATATACCTATAGCTCCAAGTGATACGGTAAAGAACTTTATAGATTTCTTAGAGAGAAATAGAAAAGAATGGGGATTTGCTAAAGATGTATTTATAGATTCAGCAGACCAGGCTACTATAACAGAGTTTGCAAAATATAAAAGGTTAAATGGTACAGTATATAATTTTAACAACGCATGGAAGAAAACAACTATTATAGATAGAATAAATCTTCAATTAGGTTGGTTTGCTCATAATCAATATAAGATTTTAAACCATTGTGTAAATTATATATCTGAATTAGAAACATATAGCTGGATGGAGGGTAAAGATAATACTCCAGAAGATGCAAATGACCATATGGTTAACAGTACTCAATATAGTTGGTTGCCTTATAAAAATCGCATAGGAATTTCAAATAATTTATGATATTTAAAAAAGAAAAATAGCTTATTTTCCATAAAATGCGTGTTTTATCATAATAAAACTGCGTAAAATATGAAAAGTAATATTTATACTTTTATAAAAGCAAGTAAAATAGCGATATTAAAATAAAACTGCGTTTTTTCATTATTCTACGCAGTTTTTAAAATTAAAGAAAAAGCTTAAAAATAAATTTATGAGTAGAAATAAAATTATATATGATATATGGCTTTACAATCAAAATTAAGGCTAGTTTTGATTAAAAGGTATAAAATGTTATTGAATAATAAAAAAAACGTTATATGGAGTGAATAGAGGTGAAAAATGAAGATAACAGAGAAAGTGAGGAATTTTATGAGAAGTTTTTTAAGAATACAAGAAGCTCAAACAACTAATTTTAATATACAAGAAAGTATGAACTATGAAACAAATGTATTTAAAAATAAGATTTGGTACAGGGGCGATAGTTATGAATTAGAGCAATTATATAAGCAGTTGCAAAATAATAATTTCTCAGAGAGCATAAAGGAAATCCGGGAATATAC
>ERZ773103.3858-NODE-3858-length-11727-cov-4.071367_pt1 | contig 11727 bp, 9 predicted proteins | sample MGYA00511118_ERZ773103 | MGnify/ENA primary metagenome ERZ773103 (study PRJEB29015, sample SAMEA2737821) | human gut metagenome | biome: human gut; feature: human-associated habitat; material: faeces | place: China | collected 2012 ... | reverse complement strand
ACGGAAAAACAATGGTACCTTTGCGTTTCCTTTCAGAAAATATGGGATATGACGTAGATTGGGATGCCGATAGCAGAACGGCGATTATACAATGAATAGGAGAAGTATATGAAAAAAATATTTAGTATAATTCTGATATTTGTTATAATTTTTCTTCATATTACAGTATACGCGGAGTATAAACTCCGATATGAAGAATTACCGCAAACAGAATCCATACTCGCACCGGATATTGAAATGAATGAAAAGAATTGGATTTTTTCGGTGATAAAGGAAGAAGAACCATTTAGGAGAATAATACAAGTAAGGGATAACAAATATATTATAAGTATAAATAGATATAATGCTCAATCACAACCATTACCGGTTAAGATTGGACTTAATCATGAAAGTAGTGCGGATTGTATTTGGACAGGTGAATATTATTATTTGCGTGGAACGTATTTAGACGGATATTGGCCAGACGCTAATCAATATGCTTTGCCATTGACTTTGTATGATGAGAATGGCAATAAAATAAAAACATATGAATTAAATAAAAGAGCAAATAAAAATGGATTTGGGCAACATGTTATAAAAATAGGTTACTTAAATGGGATATACTATGCTTTATTGCGTGCTGAAGGGCAAGACCGTGAAGAAAAAGTTATTAAATCTATTGATTTTGAAAATTGGGAGATAACCAATGAAGAAGTACCACAAATCGTAGGCAATATAATGATGAAAGAAAATGATATTTCAGCCAGAGGTTATGATTTTATTGGTATTAATTATGAAGAAACCAAGAAATATACTTTATTCTATACTTTGGGTGATTGGATAGTGGATAAAGATGAAGAGGGAGATTTTTATATTTCTAATGATAATATTTATTTTGTAAAATTGAATAGTCCCAAGGAATTAAAACAAAGTGACGAGCAAATAGATTATGTTGTAAATTGTGTTTATGAATATAATGATAATATTATATTAGTTTATGTTAATAAGCAAAATGAAGGAACTGCAAGTAATATTAGCAGCTTAAATGGGAATGAAAAAGTTGTTGACAAAATATCCAATCATGGAACGAAGATAGTTGTTAAAGAGATGAAGGATGAAAAAGATAAAATATCCACATATATAGCAAGTTGGGAAAAAGACGATGTGGCATATTATATTGTGGGAAAAATAGAATTTGATGAAATAAAAAAAATAGTTGAATATATGAAATTTTAGAGTGATTTTTTCGGATTTCTTACGTATATAGTTATGTAAAGGTTGTTTACATAGCGAAAGGAAGTGAGAAATGAATATCTGGAAGAAGATTCTTGGAATTAGTCTGGCAGTTGGCTTGTCCGTTGGAATGAGTATTGCACCGGTATATGCAGATACCATCAGTATTCTGGATGAGATTACAGATGAAGAGACAACAGAGGACTATGCAGAAGACACTTCAACGATTCTGGCAAGAAGCAGTTATTTAAATCTTGGAAATGTTAAGATCCAAAGAGTTGCAAGTAATGAAATCGTGATATATGGATTAACCCAGTGTCATAAAAAGTGTAGTAAAGTATATCTGTCTTTGTTTTTGGAGAGGAAGGTCAATGGAAGCTACGGAACCTATAAAATATGGGAATTTACAGCAAACAATGCATCAAGTTTGAGTAAAACAATCGACGTAGCAGTTCCATCAGGTACATATTACCGTGTGCGTGGATACCATGCAGCCAGCCAGTCGGGTACAAAAGAATCTACCTCTACGCTGACGCAGGGTATCATGGTCAAATAATGACCATTGGAAAAGGAAAAAGGAAGAAAAGAAGAAAAATATTAATCAGTAATCCGTGAAGTGCGAAGAAGGTCGCAGGATGCAAAATAAATTTATGTAAACACCGTTACCGTCCGGAGACATCAACGTACTCACAAATCATGTCGGACTCGTCAGGGTTCACATTATTCATGATCTTATGCGCAAAGGAATAACATAATCATACGCAAAAAAAGGATCATTTAACCATATCTACAAAATCATATGAACCATACAAAACAAGGCGGGACTTCATACACCCCGCCTTATTTTACATAAAAAGAAATATAAATAATATTTGAATAGTATATGTTTTTGCATGGTATATTGCAAATTAAAAGAACATATGCTATAATGCCAGTAGGCAAAACGATAAGATGTGTTCACAGTAGCACAGCAAAAACTCCCCAGAGTTCGCACCTCTGGGGAGTTTTTATTCCATTTTGGCGAGGCGGCTTAGACCTCAGGCTGGCTACTAGCTGCTATTTTCCATCCAGCCATTTGCAAATGTAGTAGGCGATTACACTTGCCAGAATGGAAAGCATAAACGATAAAATTGAATTCACAATAGCATGCCCCCTTTCTGTACCTGTCTAGGGGCAGTAGCAAAAGCATTATAACATGAAGCCCTGGTCGAAAAAACGCAATTTTTGTTAAGATATATTGTCTTTTTTGCACAAAAAGACTGTTGAAAATCAATCAAATCGTGTATAATGGTTACAACAAAACATACTTGGATGATTTTTCAGACAAAGGGGGTTCGCACATGAAGATTACCTTTATTGGGGCGACACATGAAGTAACCGGAAGCTGTTATTATCTGGAAGCTGCCGGAAAGAAGTTTCTTGTAGACTGTGGTATGGAACAGGGACCCGATTATTATGAAAATCAGGAAATACCGGTTAAGGGAAGTGACCTTGATTTTGTTCTCCTGACTCACGCACACATGGATCATTCCGGAAATCTGCCGGCAATCTATGCAAAAGGTTTTCAGGGACCGGTTTATGCGACACAGGCGACCTGCCATCTCTGTGATATTATGCTTCGAGACAGCGCCCATATTCAGATGTTCGAGGCAGAATGGCGAAACCGTAAGGGACGTCGTCAGGGCAAGCCGGAATTTATACCGGCATATACAATGGAGGATGCACTGGGGGTTCTGCAGAATTTTGTTCCGTGTCCATATGAAAAGACAATCACACCGGCAGAGGGCATCCGTGTACGATTTGTCGATGCCGGACACCTGCTTGGCTCTGCAAGCATTGAAGTGATCATCAACGAAGATGGCAAAGAGAAAAAAATTGTTTTCTCCGGTGACATCGGAAATCTCAATCAGCCACTGATCAAAGACCCGGTATACCTTCACGATGCCGATTATGTTGTGATGGAATCGACCTACGGTGACAGAAGCCATGGCGACCGTCCGGATTATGTGGGACTTCTGAGTGAAGTGATCCAGAGAACCTTCGACCGCGGAGGAAGCGTCATTATTCCGTCATTTGCGGTAGGACGTACACAGGAGATGCTTTATTTCATTCGCCAGATCAAAGAAGAAGGACGCGTCCATGGACACGACAACTTCAAGGTTTATGTGGACAGTCCGCTGGCAAATGAAGCGACAACCATTTTTAATGAACATATTTATGACTGCTTTGATGAAGAAGCCATGGCACTTGTAAATAAGGGCATCAACCCATTGATGTTCCCGGGACTGAAAACCTCGATCACAAGTGACGATTCCAAAGCAATCAACTTTGACGAAGACTGCAAGGTAATTATTTCTGCGAGCGGTATGTGTGATGCCGGTCGAATCAAACATCACCTGAAACACAATCTGTGGAATCCGAACAACACGATTCTGTTTGTCGGTTATCAGGCAATCGGTACCCTCGGAAGATCACTTCTCGAAGGTGCTACAGAGGTAAAACTTTTCGGCGAGACTGTTTATGTTGGTGCAGAAATCTGCCAGATGCCGGGTATCAGCGGTCATGCCGATGTAAACGGACTGATGACCTGGATCAAATCTTTCAATCAGAAACCGGCGAAAGTTTTTGTTACACATGGCGATGATGAAGTGACGGAGATTTTTGCAAGACGTCTTGAAGAAGAACTTGGACTGGATGCGATGGCACCGTTCAGCGGCACTGTCTTTGACCTCGCAGAAAACGTCTGCATCTATGAAGCACAGGGCATCAAGATCACGAAAACTGCTGTTTCACCGAAGACTTCGAAGGCTGCACGTGCATTCCAGAAACTGGTTGCCATGGGACAGCGCCTTATGTCTGTTATCCGCAAGAGTGAAGGGATTCCGAACAAAGATCTCGACCGCTTTACGAGAGAAGTGCAGTCACTGTGTGATAAATGGGACCGTGATGATCTGTCATAAAGAACTGAAAATAAAAAACAATGTCAAGAACGCAAAAACCGGAGAGCCGATGTGGTTCTCCGGTTTTGCAATTGATGCCAAAGTATGCGAGAGAAGCTGCCAGTGGCAGGTTCTCTGTATGTACTTATATACAGCATGTAGCTGTACAGGAAAAAATTTAGTTTAAAGCTTCTTTCAGAGCTTTGGAAAGCTGGTCCGGACAGGATGTTGGTCTGAATCCGCAGCGGATCCCTTCGAGTCTGCTGATTGCTTCTTTGGCATCCATGCCTTCGATCAGTTTGGCTACGCCCTGTGTGTTGCCGGAGCATCCGCCCTGAAATTTTACATCATGAACTTTTCCCTGTTCGTCAATTTCAAATGAGATGGCGCTTGAACAGACGCCGGATGTTTTATATACCATAATATCAACCTCCTTGAGACAGTATAGCAGAAAAGAAAAAAAGTTTCCATATAAACGCAACATTTGGTATAATAAAAAAGTATATTTAAAGTTGCTGTGAACGGAGTGAACAGTAACTATTTAAACTTAACAGAACTGTTCATGACAGAATAACAGATGTGAAATGTTAAAAGTAGAATGATATGTCTGGGAACAGTACAGAATACAGAAAAAAGACAGGAGAATTTTATCATGAGATGTATCGGTATTATTGGAGCGATGGAAGTAGAGGTTGCAAGTCTGAAAGAGCGCATGCAGGATGTGGAGATCACACGCAAAGCTTCCATGGAATTTTATGCCGGTGTTTTAGAAGGCAAAAAAGTAGTAGTTGTCCGTTCTGGAATCGGTAAAGTAAATGCAGCAATTTGTACACAGATCCTGATCGACGATTTCCATGCAGAAGTCGTGATCAATACAGGTATCGCAGGAAGTCTGAATGCAGATATCAACATCGGTGATATCGTAGTTTCCACAGACCTTATCCATCATGATATGAATGCAGTAGCATTTGGTTATCCAGTAGGTCAGATTCCGCAGATGGATGCATTTTCTTTTCACAGTGATGATGCACTCCGCAAGCTGGCAGTGCAGGCATGCAAAGAAGTCAATCCGGACATCGAAGTATTTGAGGGACGTATCGCATCCGGCGATCAGTTCGTTGCAGACCAGGGTGTAAAAGATTTCGTCGTAAAAGAATTCGGTGCATATGCCGTTGAAATGGAGGGCGCAGCAATCGCTCAGGCAGCATACCTTAACAATGTTCCGTTCCTTGTGATCCGTGCGATCTCCGACAAAGCAGACGGAAGTGCAGAAATGGATTATCCGACATTTGAGGCAATGGCAGCAGAGCACAGCTTCAAACTGACACTTCGCATTCTGAAAGACATCCAGGGCTGATTGCGGCACACTTCGCATAGTCCTGCATAAAATGATAGGGACGATGGTAAAGCAGGAGCCTGTCCATGTATTACGACAAGTTTTTACCATTTTATCTGACTTATGCCAGTCCGGCGCTTTATAGCGGAGAACGCATGCAGGAAAGAGAATTTGCCCTGATGAAATCTTATTTTCCGGATACAGCACTTAAAGTGCAGGAAAAAGTAGAAGAAGAATGTGAGCTTCTGGATTATGAAGGAAGCAGACTTTATGACGAATATCCCGACAGACTGATGATGCACAGCTTGTGCAGACAGATACGCGAGCAGGTTGCAGGGGAACTTGAGCTGCAGGAGATTTCGGATCGCTTTTTAGATGATCTGATCGAAGTGCTTCTGTATCAGGAAATTTCAAGGAGACGCTGCAGACGGCGCAGATGTCGGAGATTCTGACAGGAAGCTTTGTATCACAGATGTACAGTGTGACAGAAAGAAAGATTTATTTTATATGATGACATTACAGGAATTTTTGGAAAAACAATTTGATGAAGATCTGATGCTTGCAGTATTAAGCGGTCAGAGAAGCAAGGAAAAAGATGTTCCGTCCCGTGTGCGGATACGCCCGATCGAACTGAAAGGCAGTGTCTGTTATCAGGCTTCTTCCACCGTGGGAACGAAGGTGCTCCACTCGAATTATACAAGAGAAGAAATCATTTCCTATGTGGAGGCAAACCTTGGCGAAGGCTGTTTTTCGCAGTTTCAGATACAGGGAAGATGCGTGGATGGGACGGTTCTGGTCAGCAAAAAAGGCAGGCAGACAATCAAAGTCAAAAAGCATCCGGCGCGGGAAACAGTCAGGATCCAGGCGCATAACCGGGTGAAACAATATATTCTAAAAGAAGGGACGGCAGTTCCGTTTCTTGTGGACCTTGGCGTGATGAACCGTGAGGGCAAAATCCACAATACTTCTTATGACAAATTTAAGCAGATCAACCGTTTTCTGGAATTTATCGAGGATATTCTTCCGGCGTTGTCCAGAGAACGGGAGATCACGATTCTGGATTTCGGATGTGGCAAATCTTATCTGACCTTTGCCATGTATTATTATCTGAAAGAACTCAAAGGATACGATGTCAATATCATCGGCCTTGATCTGAAAGAAGATGTTATTAAGAAATGTAACGGCCTTGCTCAGAAATATGGCTATGACAAGCTGCATTTCCTGCATGGTGATATTGCAGATTATGAGGGTCTACAGAAGGTCGATATGGTTGTGACACTCCATGCCTGTGACAAGGCGACAGATTATGCGCTTGCAAAAGCTGTCGAGTGGGATGCGCAGGTGATCTTATCTGTGCCGTGCTGCCAGCATGAGCTGAACAGTCAGATCCACAATGAACTTCTGGAGCCGGTGCTGAAATACGGCATCCTGAAAGAACGTATTTCGGCGCTTCTGACAGATGGTATCCGTGCAGAACTTCTTGAAGCGAAAGGTTACAGCACACAGATCCTTGAATTTATTGATATGGAACATACCCCGAAGAATCTTCTGATCCGTGCGGTCAAAAATGAAAAAGCTCATTTCCCGGAGGGACTTCCTGCGATGAACGATGCGCTGAACAGCCATCTGACACTGGAAAAACTGCTTTATCCGGACGGGCTGCACCTTAAGAAGGGAGTCTGAAACCATGCTAAAAGTACTGAAAAGGTTTTTGATCCTTCTGGTAATCTTCATACTGGGAGTGACCGGTACGGTGTTTCTTATGAATAACGAAACGACGGATGACCGTTCAGATATGAATAATCCGACGCTTCCGGAAGTGATGGTGGATTTTAATGGAACGCTTGCAAACCGCATGTATGGTTACCGACAGCCGATGGAAGCAGATTTTGTCCGTGACAGCGTGACACCACTTGATACAACTAAGAAGCTGACAATCGCAATCAATCCTTATGACGAAAAAGTAAAGAGCCTTTCTTATGAGGTGCGTACTTCCGATGGAACAAAGATCGTCGAAAACCGTAAGATCAAAGATCTGAATTCTTCAGGATCGGACGGTTATCTCCGTGCACAGATTGAGATCAATTCCGGGCTTCTGATGAATCAGGAGTATTCCATGCAACTGACGGTCGATACAAATGATGGAGAAGCCTATTATTATACGAGAGTCGTTTCAAGATCCTCTACAAATACGCAGGCTTATGTGAAATTTGCATCTGATTTTGCGCAGATGTGTATGGACAAAACTTCGGCAGATAATCTTGCCGCATATCTGGAATCTGCAGATTCAGCGACGACAAATTTTGCATCCGTTTCCATTAAATCACCACTTTCTGTGATAAGCTGGGGCAATTTAAATCCGCAGATCACAAAGAAAGGGATACCGGTCATCAAAGAGATCAATGAGACGACTGCAAGTATTTCACTGGAATATGAAATCTGTGCCGCAAATGAAAACGGTGGTGCAGAATATTATAATGTAACAGATTTTTACCGCCTGCGTTATTCGGAAGACCGTATTCGTCTGCTTGATTTTGAGCGGTCCGCAGGACAGGTATTTGACCCGAAACAGTCAGTGATCACGGATGACGGATTGCTGCTCGGAGTCCGTAACAAAAACGTGACCTATCTTACAAATACAGAGGGAAGTGTGACGGCTTTTGTGCAGGAAGGGGCACTCTGGACTTATACACAGAACAACGGCAAGTTTGCACAGGTGTTTGATTTCCGTAAGGCGGCAAAAGGAGATTTCCGTGATTCACATACGGAACATGACATTAAGCTTCTGAGCGTGGAAGACGACGGCGATGTCAATTTTATGGTCTATGGTTACATGAACCGCGGAAACCACGAAGGCTACTGCGGAGCCGGAATCTATCATTATAATCATGACCAGAATGTAGTTGAGAAGAAAGTATTTATCCCGACGACAGAGTCGTTTGAGTTTTTGAAATCCGATCTCGGTACATTGAGTTATGTAAACAAGAAAAACCAGCTGTTCCTGCTCCTTTCCGGAAGTCTTTACCAGATCAATATTGATGACAGCGAATATAAAGTTCTGGCAGAAAACATCGACAGTAATCAGTTTGCCGTATCTGAGACGAATGCACATGCGGCATGGAGAATCACGGACGGTGATCAGGCGGGACAGATCGAATACATTGATTTTGACTCACTTAAGACAAGAAATAATACACCGGATGCTTCGCAGCAGTTTCGGGTACTCGGTTTTATGAATGAAGACCTGATTTATGGAAATGTGCTTGACGGGGACAGCCTTACTGATGAAAACGGACATACGGTCGACGGAATTACATCAATAAAGATAGAAGATTTTGACGGAAATATCAAAAAAGAGCATCATCAGGATGGATATTATATTACAGACGTGACGGTCGGAAGTTCTATGATGGAATTTAACCTGTCAGAAAAGAATGGAAATGCGTACACCGTAAAGAATAAAGACAATATCATGAATAATAAGAAAACTTCGGCAGATCTGGTTTCTGTGGAGCAGACGAGTACGACACGTCAGGGTGTTATCGTCAAGCTGGTATTCACTGACAAACCGGAGGCAGATGAACCGCTGATTCTTACCGCCAAAATAAAAAACGGCAGCGAGAATATTGTTCAGGTCGAAGTGGACAAGAGCCAGCTTGGAAACGTTTATTATGTATATGCCCGCGGTGGATTGGACAGTGTGTGGACTGATCCGGCACAGGCAGTACTGCAGGCAGACAGCCGGACAGGTGTGGTTTTGAACAGGGCACAGCAATATGTCTGGGAACGTGGAAATATGAAAACACAGCTTACGCTTAATACGGAGGATGTTCCTGAAATCATCCGAAGTGGTTCATGGGATAAAGACAAGCTGCAGGAAGGTTTGGGAGATTCCGGAACTGTGATCGATCTTACCGGATGCAGTCTGGAAAATGTCCTTTATGAGATCAGCGCACAGCGTGCAGTTATAGCAAAAACCGGTGCAGATACCAGTGTCGTGATCGTCGGATATGACGCATACAATACATGGCTTCTGGATCCTGCGACAGGCGAAGTCAGCCCGTATGGAATGAACGACAGTACCGCTCTTTTCCAGCAGGCGGGCAATGTGTTTATTTCTTATCTTGATAACCAAAAATAATTTTACAGGGGGACAGGCTTATGTTAAGCAAAGGCATCGCAAAACTTGTACAGTATGGAGTTGAGTCAGGACTGGTTCCGGAGTGTGAGAAAAATTACACAACGAACCTTCTTCTGGATGTATTTCACGAAGATGAATACACCGAGCCGGAAGAGAAATTTTCCGGTGTGGATCTGGAAGAAACTCTGAATGAACTTCTGGATGAAGCAGTAAAGAGGGGACTGATCGAAGACAGTGTGGTCTACCGTGATCTTTTTGACACCAGACTGATGAACTGCCTGATGCCCCGTCCGGCACAGGTTCAGAAAGAGTTCTGGGACAGATATCAGGATGATCCGCAGAAAGCAACGGATTATTTTTACAAACTGAGCCAGGACAGCAACTATATTCGTCGTTATCGTGTAAAAAAAGACCAGAAATGGAAAGTGGACAGCCCGTATGGAGAAATTGATATCACTATCAACCTTTCCAAACCGGAAAAAGATCCGAAAGCGATCGCAGCAGCAAAAAATGCCAAAGCAAGCAGTTATCCGAAATGTCTGCTCTGCCCGGAAAATGAGGGATATGCAGGACGTGTAAACCATCCGGCAAGACAGAACCACAGAATCATTCCGATCACGATCAATGATACACCATGGGGATTCCAGTATTCTCCGTATGTATATTACAATGAGCACTGTATCGTGTTTAATAGCAAACATACCCCGATGAAGATCGAAAGAAATGCGTTTATTAAACTGTTTGATTTTGTCAAACTGTTCCCGCATTATTTCCTGGGTTCCAATGCGGATCTTCCGATCGTTGGCGGCTCCATTCTGAGCCATGACCATTTCCAGGGCGGTCATTATACATTTGCAATGGCAAAAGCTCCGATTGAGAAACATGTGACGATCCCGGGTTATGAGGATGTAGAGGCTGGCATCGTTAAGTGGCCGCTGTCAGTGCTTCGTATCCGTCATAAAGACTCTGACCGTCTGGTCGATCTTGCGACACATGTACTGGAAGCTTGGAGAGGATATACCGATGAAGCAGCATTTATTTTTGCTGAGACAGACGGTGAACCGCATAACACGATCACTCCGATTGCACGTAAAGTCGGCGACATGTATGAGCTGGATCTGACACTTCGAAACAACATCACAACCGAAGAAAATCCGCTTGGTGTATATCATCCGCATGCACAGTATCATCACATCAAAAAAGAGAACATCGGCCTTATTGAGGTTATGGGACTTGCGATTCTGCCGGCGCGCTTAAAAGATGAGCTGGAAGAGCTTTCCAAATGCCTTGTAGAGGGAAAAGATGTCCGCGCTGTCGCAGAGCTGGAGAAACATGCCGACTGGGTAGACGAATTCCTGCCGCGCCATCCGGAGCTGAACAGCGAAAATGTGATGGATATCCTGAAAGAGGAAGTCGGAAAAGTCTTTGTCGGCGTACTCGAGGATGCCGGCGTTTACAAGTGCACCGAGGAAGGCAGAAGTGCATTTGCAAAATTCATGGAAACGTTGTAGAATAAACTAAATGCTTCAATTAACCCGCTGCGGCAAAAAAGCAGCAGCGAAGGAAAACATGGAGGATACCAAAATGAAAATCTTAGTTACTGGCGGTGCAGGCTATATTGGAAGCCACACCTGTGTGGAACTGCTGAACGCAGGCTATGACGTTGTTGTCATGGACAACCTTTACAATGCAAGCGAGAAAGCCATCGAGCGTGTAGAACAGATTACCGGAAAGAAAGTAACCTTCTACAAAACCGATATGCTGGACCGCGAAGGCGTAAAGAAAATTTTCGACAACGAGAAAATTGACGCTGTCATCCATTTCGCAGGCTTAAAAGCAGTCGGCGAGTCCGTACATAAACCGATTGAATATTATCACAACAACATGACCGGAACCCTGATTCTCTGCGATGAGATGAGAAACCATGGCGTAAAGAACATCATCTTCAGTTCTTCTGCAACCGTATACGGCAATCCGGCACAGATTCCGATCACCGAGGAGTGCCCGAAGGGAACCCCGACCAACCCATACGGCTGGACAAAAAGTATGCTCGAGCAGGTTCTGACCGACATCCACACCGCAGATCCGGAATGGAATGT
>ERZ773103.3857-NODE-3857-length-11729-cov-5.875535_pt1 | contig 11729 bp, 8 predicted proteins | sample MGYA00511118_ERZ773103 | MGnify/ENA primary metagenome ERZ773103 (study PRJEB29015, sample SAMEA2737821) | human gut metagenome | biome: human gut; feature: human-associated habitat; material: faeces | place: China | collected 2012 ... | reverse complement strand
TGGCCTTCGGACGGATATCGGGATCCAGCACGCCGGCCGCGCGCATGTCCTCGATGAACGCCTCGGTGTACTCGGCGGCCACCTCGGCGGCGCTGCGCCCCTCCTCGAGCGACTTCGCGATGATCTTGTCGTCCACGTCGGTGACGTTCTGCACGAACTTCACGTCGAAACCGCGCCACATGAGGTAGCGGCGGATGTTGTCGAAGCTGATGAACGTGCGCGCGTTGCCCACGTGGATGTAGTTGTACACGGTGGGGCCGCACACGTACATGCCGACCTTGCCGCGCTCGATGGTCTCGAAGTCCGCCTTCTCGCGGGTCTTGGTGTTGTAGAGCCTGATCATGGAATTGTCCTCGCATCCTGCCTGTCCGAGCGCACGCCCGTGCGGGCGCACGTCAACCTGAAATTCTAGCACAGCGGGCCGAACCGGCCGGCTTCCCGGAGGAACCGACCTTCTAGCTACATCGGCAGAGCAGGCACACGGCCGTGGCGGAGATGCCCTCCTCGCGACCCTCGAAGCCCAGGTGCTCGGTGGTGGTGGCCTTCACGCCCACGTTCTCCACGGGAATACCCATGGCAGCGGCCAGGTTCGCGCGCATGGCGTCGCGGTGCGGCGAGAGCTTCGGCGCCTGCGCGGCGATGACGGAGTCCACGTCGAGGATGGCGTAGCCCTCCGCGCGCACCTTGTCGGCCACGGCGGCCAAGAGCTTGAGCGAGTCAGCGTCCTTGAAGGCCGGGTCGGTGTCGGGGAAGAGCCTCCCTATGTCGCCGCCGCGGATGCCGCCGAGCAGGGCATCGGCGATGGCGTGCGCGAGCACGTCGGCATCCGAGTGCCCCAGGAGCCCGCGCGCATGCGGTATGTCCACGCCGCCCAGGATGAGCCTTCTCCCCTCGGCGAACGCGTGCACGTCGTAGCCCTGCCCGATGCGCAGAGAGGACGGATCGAACGAGCCCGTCATTCCTCCGCCCCCTTCATGTAGTTGGTGCGCACGGCGGCGGCCAGCATGAGGTAGTCCTCGGGCACGGTGAGCTTGATGTTGTCGCGCTTGCCCTCCACCACGAGCACGCGGCCGCCCAAGCGCTCGATGAGCGACGAGTCGTCGGTGCCCATGAAGCCGTCGGACAGCGCCGAGGCGTGCGCGCGGCGGTAGATGCCGGCGCGGAACACCTGGGGCGTCTGCGCGTTCCAGAACACGCGGCGGTCGGGCGTGCCCACGATCACGCCGTTCTCCACCACTTTCAGGGTGTCGACGGCCGGATGCGCCACCACGGCGCCGTCGCAGTCGATGTTGCCCTTCAACGTGGCGATGGTATGCGCGATGAGGTCGGGGCTGATGAGCGGGCGGGCGCCGTCGTGCAGGATGACGTACTCGTAGTCGTCCGGCACGAACTCCAGCCCCGAGAACGCCGATTCCTGACGGCTGGGGCCCGAAGGCGCCACCACGATGGGCGTGACGAACGGGAACGGGTCGATGGCGCGCTTGAGATACTCGCTGCAGCGGTCCTCGGGGCACACGATGACGATGAGCCCGATGTCGCCCACCGCGTCGAACGCCTCGGCCGACCAGGTGAGGATGGGCTTGCCCGCGATCTCCACGAGCTGCTTGCCGCCTTCCTTGCCGAACCGCTCCCCCGTGCCGCCCGCCAGGATGATGGCGGCCGTCTGCGGGTTCTTGTCGACCTCGCCCTTGAGCCCTCCCATCGCCTGCGACAGCGCGTCGAAGTCGAGGTCGTTCAGCGCGAGCTCAGGGGCGCTGAGCACCGCGGACGAGAACACCGGGTCGATTGTCTGCGTCATAAGGTTTTCCTCTCCGCCTTGCATCGTTCTTGCCACCGCTCCATTTCCCTCGCTTGCCGATCGAAGAGCCTAGTCACGCTCGCCCGGCTGGCGCACGGTGATCTCCTGCGCCTTCAGCGACACGCGGGAATTGGGGGGAACCGAAGAGGTGACGAACGTGGATCCTGCGACGACCGAACCGGCGCCCACCACGGTTTCCCCGCCCAGAACCGAAGCGTTGGAATAGATCGTCACGTTGTCCTCGATCGTGGGATGGCGCTTCACCCCGGCAAGCCGCTGCCCGCCGCGCGTGGACAGCGCGCCCAGCGTGACGCCCTGGTACAGCTTCACATGGTCGCCGATGACGGTGGTCTCGCCGATGACCACGCCCGTGCCGTGGTCGATGAAGAAGTACTCGCCGATCTGGGCGCCGGCGCCGATGTCGATGCCCGTGCCGCTGTGCGCCAGCTCGGTCATGATGCGCGGGATGATGGGCACGTTCTGCTCGTACAGCACGTGCGCGATGCGGTACACGTAGATCGCGTACAGACCCGGATACGAGAAGATGACCTCCTCCTTCGACCCGGCCGCCGGATCGCCGTCATACAGCGCCTGCACGTCGGTGAGCAGCACCCGCTGTATGCTGGGAAGCTCGTCGAAGAACACCGTGCACACTTCCGAGGCGCGCTCGCAGATATGCTCGGGCGTGGTGCCGCCGCACAGGTAGCGCGCCGGGTCGACCTCCGCAGCATCGCGATCGTCCGAGGTGTACGTCATGGCGAGCACGATCTGCTCGCGCAGCACGCGTTCGATCTGTATGAGCGTCTCGCCGATGAAGTACTCCGGACTGGTGAACGGCGTCAGCATCTCGTCGCCGAAATAGCCCGGGAACAGCACCCGACGCAAGTCCTTGATCACGCTTTTCACGGCCAGGCGGCTGGGAAACCGCCGGCCGGGCTTCGTGAAGAATATCTCGTCGGCCTCGTAGTTCTTCTCGATGCTTTTCACGATGCGATCGAGGTTGTCTCCGAACATGGAACCTCCTGGAATCGAGTTGATCCGCTGCACTTCCCGCAGTGCACCTCGGCCGCCTTGCACGTGAAAGCGGCCGCTCCGCGGTCGACTTGCGACGTGCCTAGTATACGACAAATGCAAGCGCAGAACACAAGAAACCCCTGCTCCTCGGGCTTCGAATTTCAAGCCGAGGAGCAGGGGCGCTTAAGAGGCGAAGCTTAGTCGGCCGCGCCGCCCGAGAACGAGCCGCCGGAACTGACGCCGGCATGGCCCAGATCGTAGTTCGTCAGCAACAGCTCCGCTTCCCGCGCGATGCTGTCGCGCTTGCGGGGCGCCGGGATGGAGCCCGATCCGGCGGTGAACACCAGCTCGCCGTCCACCGCGTCCACGTCGATGACCGAGCCGCTCGTCCACGTGCCTTCGAGGATCTGCTCGGACAGCGGATCCTCCAGCAAGCGCTGGATGGCGCGGCGCAGCGGACGCGCGCCGAACGTGGCGTCGGTGCCTTCCTTGGCGATGAGCTTGCACGCCGCCTCGGTGAGGTTGATGGACATGTTCTGCTCGATCATGCGCTCGCGCAAATCGGCCACCATGAGCTTGACGATCTCGGAGATCTGCTCGTCGTTCAGGGACTTGAACACGATGATCTCGTCGATGCGGTTCAGGAACTCGGGCCTGAACAGCTTCTTCATCTCGGCCATGACGCGGCTCTTGATCTCCTTGTCGGACAGCCCCGCGTGCTCCTCGGTGGAGAAGCCCAGCGTGGTGGGCTGCGCGATCTCGCGGGCACCCACGTTCGACGTCATGATGATGACGGCGTTGCGGAAGTCCACGGTGCGGCCCTGCGCGTCGGTCAAGCGGCCCTCCTCCAAGATCTGGAGCAGGATGTTGAACACGTCGGGGTGCGCCTTCTCGATCTCATCGAACAGCACCACCGAGTAGGGGCGCTGGCGCACGGCCTTCGTCAGCTGGCCGCCCTCGTCGAAGCCCACGTAGCCCGGAGGCGAGCCCACGAGACGGCTCACGCTGTGCTTCTCCATGTACTCAGACATGTCGAAGGACAGAAGCGCGTCCTCGGAGTTGAACAGGAACTCGGCAAGCGCCTTCGAAAGCTCGGTCTTGCCCACGCCCGAGGGGCCCAGGAAGATGAACGAGCCGGCGGGACGCTTCGGGTCTTTCAGGCCGCTGCGCGAGCGGCGGATGGCCTTCGACAGCGCCGTGACGGCCTCTTCCTGACCGACGACGCGCTCGTGCAGCACGGCTTCCATGCGCAGCAGCTTCTCGGTCTCGGCCTCGGTGAGGTTCGAAACGGGCACGCCCGTGGTCATGGACACCACGTCGGCGATGTCCTCCACCGTCACCTGATGCACGGACTTCTGGGCGTCCTCTTCCCACTTCTTCTCGGCTTCGATGCGCTTGGCCTTGAGCTCGGACTCCTGGTCGCGCAGCTGAGCGGCGCGCTCGAAATCTTGGGAAGCGATGGCCGAATCCTTTTCGCCGCGAATAGTGCGCAGCTCGTCGTCGAGCTCGCGCAGCTCCTTCGGCAGCGTCATGTTGCGGATGCGCATGCGCGCTCCCGCCTCGTCCAGCACGTCGATGGCCTTGTCGGGCAGAAAGCGATCCTGGATGTAGCGGTTCGATAGGTTCACGGCCGCCTGCAGCGCCTCGTCGGTGAAGTGCACCTGATGATGCGCCTCGTAGCGGTCGCGCAGACCCTCCATGATGCGCATGGCCTGCTCCTCGTTCGGCTCGCCCACGGTGATGGGCTGGAAGCGCCGCTCGAGCGCGGAATCTTTCTCGAGATGCTTGCGGTACTCGTCGATGGTGGTGGCGCCGATCACCTGGATCTCGCCGCGGGACAGCGGAGGCTTCAAGATGGCGGCGGCGTCAATGGAACCCTCGGCCGAACCCGCGCCGATGAGCGTGTGCATCTCGTCGATGAACAGGATGATATCGCCCGCGTCCATCACCTCCTTGATGCACTTCTTCAGGCGCTCCTCGAACTCGCCGCGGTACTTCGACCCGGCCACGAGCGCGCTCACGTCGAGCGTGAACAGGCGCTTGCCGCGCAGGATGTCGGGCACCTGGTTCGACACGATGAGCTGCGCCAGGCCCTCGGCCACGGCGGTCTTGCCCACGCCCGGCTCGCCGATGAGCAGCGGGTTGTTCTTCTGGCGTCGGCTGAGCACCTGCATGACGCGCTCGATCTCGCCGGCGCGGCCGATAACCGGGTCCAGCTTGCCGTCGCGCGCCTTCTGCGTGAGGTCGGTGCCGAACTCCTTCAGCACGCTGTCGGACGTGTTGCCGTTCGGATCGAACGGGTTGCGCCCGGCGTAGACGGGGCTCTGCCCCACCAGGTCGTTCAGCGCGCTGCGCACGTCGTCGCCCGACACGCCGAGACGCGTGAGCACTTCGAGCGCGGTGCCGTCGCCCTCGCGGACGATGCCCAGCAGCAGATGCTCGGTGGAGATGTACGATTGCCCCATCTGCATGGCCTCGCGCAGGCTGTTCTCCAGCACGCGCTTGACGCGGGGCGTGAAGGACAGATGCCCCGACACGTCGGTGTCCTCGTCGATGGCCACCACCTGGCGGATGACCTGCACGACGGCATCGTACTTCACGTTGAGACGATCGAGGGCCTGGGCGGCCAGACCGTCCTTCTCCTGTATGAGGCCGAGCAGGATGTGCTCGGTGCCCACGTAGGGCTGATGAAGCGAGCGAGCCTCGTCCTGAGCCAGGACGAGCACCTTGCGCGCTTTGTCGGTGAATTTCTCGAATGACATGCTAGCCTCTATTCTCGCAGAGTCTATCGTATGGTTCCGTGCCATCTTAGCACTCTTGTATTGAGAGTGCCAATACCGCATATGACCGCACACGGCTGCTCCACAAGCGCCGACGGACGGCCCGCTATCCATCCTACCATGTCCGCCGCCCGCATGAGCCCCTGCCCCACTATGCCTCCAAACGTGCTCGCTTCTGACAAAGACCCGAAACGTGCGTGGGCGATTGAAAGCTCGGAGACGCGTGCAAGCGCGACGACGTGCGGCGCAGCGCAGGCCTCCGAACCGCGGAAAGGCCGCTTGCGCGGCATATGCGCAAGCGGCCTTTCGGAAGCGATTATGCGGCGGCGCTTTAGTACAGCTTGGCGCCGGCGGGGATGTGGTCGTCAACCATCAGGAGGTTCAGGCGCTCTTCGCCCTCCTCCTCATGGATGGCCGACAGCAGCATGCCGCACGATTCCACGCCCATCATCTTGCGCGGCGGCAGGTTCGTGATGGCGATGAGCGTGCGGCCCACCAGCTCTTCCGGCTCGTAATAGGCGTGGATGCCGGACAGGATGACGCGATCGGAGCCCGTGCCGTCGTCGAGCGTGAACTGCAGCAGCTTCTTGCTCTTGGGAACGGCAACGCACTCCTTCACCTTCACGGCACGAAAATCGGACTTGCTGAACGTGTCGAAGTCGACCTCGTCCTGGAACAGGGGCTCGACGACCACCTTCGAGAAGTCGATGGGCGCCTCGGCAACTGCGGGAGCCGCAGCGGCAGGCGCGGCAGCGCGCGGACGCCCGCCGGCCGGAGCCTCGTCCCTCATGTGGGGGAACAGCAGCACGTCGCGGATGGACGGGGCGTCGGTGAGCAGCATGACCAGACGGTCGATGCCGATGCCGCAGCCGCCCGCCGGGGGCATGCCGTACTCGAGGGCGCGCACGTAGTCGTCGTCGTAGCCCATGGCCTCGTCGTCGCCGAGGTCCTTCGCCTCCACCTGCGCGCGGAAGCGCTCGGCCTGGTCGACCGGATCGTTCAGCTCGCCGAAGGCGTTGGCGTACTCGTGGCCGCAGATGAACAGCTCGAAGCGCTCGGTCAGGTTCGGATCGCCCGCCAGCTTCTTGGCAAGCGGCGACACCTCGATGGGATGCTCGGTGACGAAGGTGGGCTGGATGAGCTTCTCCTCGGCCACCGCCTCGAAGATCTCGGCGATGAGCTTGCCCTTGCCCCATGCGGCTTCGGCGTGGCCGCCGTTGCGCTCGAGGATATCCACCAGCTCGTCGCGCGTGCGCTGGAAGCTGACATCCTCGCCGGCTCCTTCGCTGGCCAGCTCGATCATGGTGGCGCGGCGCCACGATCCGCTGAGATCCACCTGATGGCCCTGATACTCCACCTGCAGCGTGCCGCACGAGGCAAGCGCCGCCGCCTGGATGACGCCCTGCGTGAGCTCCATCATGCCTTCGAGGTCGCTGAACGCCTGGTAGAACTCCATGGTGGTGAACTCGGGGTTATGATACGGATCCATGCCCTCGTTGCGGAACTGGCGCCCGATCTCGAAGACCTTCTCGAAGCCGCCCACCAGCAAGCGCTTGAGATGCAGCTCGGTGGCGATGCGCAGGTAGAAGTCCTTGTCCAGCGCGTTGTGGTGCGTGACGAAGGGACGCGCGTTCGCGCCGCCGAGGATGGGGTGCAGGATGGGCGTCTCCACCTCGTAGTAGCCGTGATCCTCCATGTAGCGGCGGATGGCGGAAACCACCTTGAAGCGCTTCTCGAACGTGTCGCGCACCTCGCGGTTCATGACGAGGTCGACATAGCGCTGGCGATAGCGCGTCTCCTTGTCGGCCAAGCCGTGGAACTTCTCCGGCAGGGGGCGCAGCGACTTGCTGAGCAGCTCGAACGATGCCACGGACACGGACAGCTGCCCGCGCTTCGTGCGCATCATCGTGCCCTCGACGCCGATCCAGTCGCCCACGTCCAGGTCCTTGAGCTCGGCGAACGCGTCCTCGCCCAGCGCGTTGATGCGGCAGAACAGCTGCATGTCGCCCGTGGAGTCGCGCAGCTCGAGGAAAGCCAGCTTGCCCTGATCGCGCTTCGCCATGACGCGGCCGGCGACCTTCACCTCGTCCTCGGTGGACGCGCCGTCCTCGAGGTCGGCGTACTGTTCGGCCAGGTCGGCCAGGTGGTGCGAGTACGCGAACGCATGGCCGTACGGGTCCTTGCCCGCTGCCATCAGCGCCTCGCGCTTAGCGCGGCGCACGGCGATGGGGTCGTCTTCGATGATCTGCTCGGTGGTGTCGATGGTATCGCTCATTGATTGTCCTCGAAATCACGGGTTGGCGTAGTAAGTCAGCGAGAGGCGCCCTGGTGCCCGAGATCGTGGGGAGGGCGAGGGCGAAGCGTACTTCGGTACGCGAGTCCCTCGGCCTCGCCGCGAGATCGGGTGCAAGGGCGTCTCGCAGCGTCGGCAAGTTGCGCCGTTCGCAGAACGGCGCAACTCACTAGTGTTCCAGCTTGAGAATGGTCATGGTGATCTTGCGGCCGGTGGGACCCGTGGTCTCCACCACGTCGCCCTTCTTGTGGCCCAGCAGCACCGAACCCACCGGGGACTCGTTGGAGATCTTGCCGGCGGCGGCATCGCTCTCGGCGCCGCCCACGATAGTGAACACGCGCTCGCGCCCACCCATGTCGACCGTCACCGTCGAGCCGATGTGCACGCTGTTCGAGCGCTTCGGGGTGTTGACCACCGTCGCCTCGGAAAGGATGCGGCTGATCTCGGCAATACGCGCCTCCATCATGCCCTGCTCGTTCTTGGCGTCGTCGTACTCGGAGTTCTCCGAGATGTCGCCGAACTCGCGCGCCACCTTGATGCGCTCGCCGATCTCGGCGCGTTTCTCGGTTTCCAGGAAGTGGAGTTCTTCCTCGAGCTTGTCCTTGCCTTCTTGCGTGAGAATGAAATTGCCGTCTGCCATGAATGCTCACCTGTCCATTTACAAAAACATGCACGCTCGTCCGCAAGCGTGCTACCGGTACCTGATATGAAAAAAGCGGTATGTGCAGAGCGCCGAGCGACTGCACATACCGCGAACCAGACGAATGTAAAACTACTCGGCTTTCTTCTTAGCCGCGGTGGTGGTCTTCTTGGCCGCGGTCGTCTTCTTGACGGGCTCCTCGACCTCTTCGATCACTTCTTCCTCGTCATCGGCCTCGACGATGTTCTTATCGCCGCCGCCCATGCCTTCGCGCAGGTTCTTGACGGTCTTGCCGATGGCGCCGCCGAGCTTCGGGAGGTTCTTCGGCCCGAAGATGAGCAGGATTACCGCGAGAATGATGAGAAGCTCAGGCATTCCCATTCCCAGGATTTTCATACGTTCCTCCAAATTGCTCGTGCGAAGCGCTTCTGCGACCTCGCTCCCCCTGACGCAGCCAGGGTCACATGCCTATGCAAAAAAGGGATGTTCCCCATCCCCTTTAGCAACCAAATAACTGCTTTCGCAGCGACGGTTATGATAGCACAATGTTACAGAAGGTAAAAGAAAATGCAGCGATAATCCCCTTTCCACGCCTTCTCCACTGATATGCCCCGCCCCGCCTTCGCCATGGCGAGAAGCCTTTGCCGTAGAGCACAGCCAACCGGACGAGACGCGGTCATCAACCAATTGAATCCATTTTGAACCCCGTTTTGAAACCGCTATTCGGTCGGAGACCACCGACCCTATGCAGAAATCTTGAGTATCGAGGCCCTACTTCGCAGAGAACAGCCCCGAAAGATAGCTATAACTACCGGGCATTTTATCAATCGGCTTGCTTCCGATGAGCTCTACGCTTTCGGCATTGTATTGGTATATCGCCCAATCTCCGAGCACGTATATCGACCCCTCAGTCACAACCATTTGCATCGCTTCGTGCTCGAAAGCATGCTCTTCGATAGCCCCCGTCTCTAGATCCACGATGCTCAGCGCGCTATCGTCTTGACCTTGAACGACATTGTAGTGGGCAATGTAAAGCTTGCCGTCCGCGATAGCCACGCTTGAAGGACCGCCCTTGCTCAATGGAATGAAGCTCAACGTGTTGCCTTCGGTGTCGAGTACGCCAATCTGTCTTTCCACAAGGCCAACGCTGCAGAAATAGATTTTGCCTTCATGCACAACCGCCCGGTAGGCGTCCGCAACCCTATAGGCGTTCGAATCATAGGTGCTGCAATCGATTGATTCTTTGAGGGCCAAGTCTTCGTCGTAGCAATAAATCATCGAAGAGTCGTCATCGAGAGACAATGCGAAAGCATACAGACTGTCTTCGCACCAAACGATTTTCGATACACAAACCCCCTCGATAGCTATCTTCGACACGTCCCCGTTGTCGATTCGGCAGCGGTTTATATAAGACGAATCGCAGGTGAAGACGTACTCATCGTTCACGGCCACATCATTCATGCCCGATCGACCGATAGCGTGTGTTTTGGATGCAAGGGAAGCTACATCGACCTGAAGGACGGCCTCGCCGTCTCTAACCTTAGACCTTCCTTGGGGAATAACAAAAAGACTGCCCTGGTAAACCAGGGGATTGTGAAAAACGTCACCCAAGTTCGCATAGCGCAGCGGAAGCTGCGCCACCTCGTTCAACTCCCCATCGTAGAAGACGATCCTGCTCGTTTCATCCGTCCCTCGCGTTTCGATGATGCCGATAGAGGCGTCGACGGGCGCAACCCGCTCGCCATCCGAAGCGCAACCATACAAGCCGATCACCGTGAAGAGCATCGCGCCGATTAGAAAGGGTACCGAAACTCGTTTCATAGTCAATCCTTTGATCGCAGGCATCAGGGCAACTTCTGGAGACCCGAAAAACCCGATCGGATGAATGATCGACCCTAAGAATAACACGAGCCGAGAACAAAACCTGTATGTTTGGGTATCGACGGGAGCCAAAGACAACGCTGGTCAGAAGAGCTCAAGCGAAGCGCCGAAGGCGTGCTGACCGCGCGATGCGAAGTGAGGGTTTTCTGCCCGGAGCCGTTTATGTTCCGATTGAACCCTCACGGGAGACGATATGAGCAGAACATTGTGAGCCCCTGCTTCGTGTCGTCTTTGTTTTGCGTGGGTCGGGGCCGATAATGGTTCGTATCTAGCAAGCCGGCAATCGACCAGGTTGCCACAGACATGAGAGGGGCTCACCATGTCCTATGTTACCTCAATCGGCCTCGACGTACACGCACGTTCGATAACAGCTGTCGCATTCGATCCTGCAACAGGAGAAGTGCGTTCGAAGAGATTCGGCTATGCTCCGGCCGAAGTCGCTGCATGGACGCTAGCCTTCGATTCCCCTAAAGCGGTTTACGAATCCGGCGTGACCGGATTCCACCTTGTCCGCGCCTTGCGAGGTCTTGGGGTCGACTGCATCGTCGGCGCCGTGTCCAAGATGCACAAGCCTGCAGCCGACAAGCGCAAGAAGAACGATCGCAACGATGCCGAGTTCTTGGCGCGTCAGCTTGCCGCCCGCAACATCAAAGAGGTCTGGATACCCGATGAGGAGTGCGAGGCGGCACGCGACCTCTCCCGCGTCTTGGAAGACGTCCGCGAAGACCTCACGCGCGCGAAGCATCGCCTAACCCACTTGCTCATACGGCATGGCTACGCCTTCGACGAGATCGGGCCGGACGGCAAGCGCAAGGGCAAGTGGACGAGGGCGCATTGGGAGTGGATACGAAGCATCGAGCTTTCCGAAGCGGCGGCGCGCGACGCCCTTGACTTCTACGTTTCCGAAGTGCGCCATATCGAGGCCCAGAAGAAGGCCATCGAAAAAGAAATCGCCGACTACGCCCGTGCCGATCGTTGGCGTGGGCGGGTGGAAGCCCTTCGCCGTCTCAAAGGCATAGAGACCATGACGGCGTTTTCCCTTGTGGCGGAAGCGGGGGTGTTCTCTCGCTTCGAGAGCGCCCGCGCATTCTCGTCCTGGCTCGGGCTCACTCCTTCCGAGCATTCCAGCGGAGAGAGGGTGAGCCGCGGCGGCATTATCAAAGCCGGCAACACCCATCTTCGAAAGCAGCTCGTAGAGTCGTCGTGGCACTACACGAGGGCTACGACCAAGCGCAAGAGGGATCAGCGGGGAGTCTTTATCGGCCCTGCCGCCGAGACGATGGAAGCGATGGGTGACAAGATTGCCGCCCGTAAGCGTATGAT
>ERZ773103.3853-NODE-3853-length-11738-cov-4.935291_pt1 | contig 11738 bp, 16 predicted proteins | sample MGYA00511118_ERZ773103 | MGnify/ENA primary metagenome ERZ773103 (study PRJEB29015, sample SAMEA2737821) | human gut metagenome | biome: human gut; feature: human-associated habitat; material: faeces | place: China | collected 2012 ... | reverse complement strand
CAGACGTAAATCCGCCGCTTGTTACTGTCAGTATGTTAATGCTAATGTATGCATACATTAGCATTAATGAGGGATGATATGTGAGAAATAAAACCAGGGAGGCCATGCGGCTTTTTTTAGGCGGCAATTTCCTCGTCAATTAGATATTGACCGTTTCCCAAACGAAACCCTTCAGAGACGTCGTGTAAACACGGTCCTTTTATCTGATAGGTTAACCCCTATCAATCTTAGGATGAAACCACGCCATCCTCTGCTTGCCTGGTTATTAATTTCATATCATCATCTTATGCCTTTTTTATCTTCATTTGGGACCGTACTTTTCTTCGGAATATCACTATTCGTTAACTGCTGTTCATCAATAAAATTCATGATGATATTCAGTTCACTCTGACGGATTTTTTCTTCTTCATTTTTTCTCAGAAGACGGCAGATATCCATTTCATCCCGCCCGGTCATTCTTTTTCCGGAAAAAAGGCGGTTAAGCAGCTCCTGCTTTACATCTGGTGAGTCTTTGGTGGCCTCCATGAGGTTGAGCAGACTCTGACGATCGAGAATAGAGAAAACTTTTGGGAAATAATGTAAAAGGAAAAGAACCCAGAATGCTGTCCATGCAAAGCAGAGAAAAGCTGCTGTAAGCACGTGATTCTTGCCTGATAGGTATATAATCAGCAGAACAACTGAAATCCAGGATGCCAGTTCTAAAAAAGTATATACAGGCTTCAGGCGTCTGTATGCCTGTTCATGATTATTCAGGATGAATTGAATTTTTTCTGCACCTGATTTACTCATAATAATTCTCTTCCCATTTTTCTGATACGTAATGTCCAGCTGTTATCAGGAGTGTTTATTGCCCAGAAATATTCTCCTGCTGTGCCTGCATCCTGAGCAACTTTTGTTCTAATGTCGCCAGTCTGCGACCGGCACTCTGTGCTTCAGAGTCTGAGACCTGCCCTTTGGGGTGACCATCCAGGTCATAACGTGGGACGCCGGCGACAGCTGTCCGCTGCAGATATACGCGGCGGGATGTGATGCAGGACACTGCACAGAGCCATTCGTCCATGGTCAGTTCTGTCTCCGGGTGTTCTGCCAGAAATGCCGAAATATCATTGTTTATGCCAATTTTCAGGGGAATAAATCCACCACCTTCAGCACGAAGATGAGGAAACAGGGCCTTTATTTTTTCCACGCACTCGTGAGTATACTCACGGGTCCAGTGGGAGGGACGTGGAAAACGGTGTCTTTTCTTTTTCTTCTTCCTGGCTGGCGCTTCGGGGATATGTGTTTCGACGGCAGATGAATTTATTCCGGCGGGGGCTGATTCTGCCGTCTGTTCAGTAAATACAGGTGCGATAATATCTGTTTTTTCGGATAAGGACGGTGGCGAAAAAGTACGACGTTTTTTCACCACAATGATGGGAGTTTTCCTTTCTTCCTGATTTTTTCCCATAAATACCTCGGCTGGCTGGTTTTACTCTTTAATAATATCACAATTCATAAATTAGTAAATTTCCCATCAGGTGATTTTTCATGGCTAATAAGTCCGTTCTCTGAGTATTTATACTCGAGGTAGTAACAGTTATGGCGTGACAGTCGAATTGATATTCTACTGAACCCTGACAGAAACATGGTTGATATATTCTCTCACTTTAATGTTGTCATGATATAAATAAAAACAATTCATTTGAAAGGATATCAGAAGAAGATATCGGGGCGCACAGTTCATCTCTGCCTTTGTTTCATGGGGTGTTCTTTGTATATTTACTTACTGTTTAAGCATGTACATAAGGAGTGCTTTCATTATGCCAATGATACTTGTAAAGAAGAATCCCCGGGGCAAAGTGATTCGGGAGCTTAGCAGTGAGGAAGAGACTGCAGTAAAGACGGTCTGTGGACTGAAAAAGCCAGCAACCATGGCACTACATAACCTGGCCAATGATATTCTCCGGGAAATGCGTGAGTATGATGCATGGTTACAGTGTGACTGTATTCCGGGAGATTCGCCGGCCATGAATTTTGCTGCTCTTAAAAACAATACGGGTACTCTTTATCTGTCCAGTTTTAATCATGAGCATGCACCTGAATGCCCCATGTATCGTCAGTTATCCGGAAATGAAGAGGAAACATCTTCCGGAGCAAGCCGGCATCCCGTTAGCACCCGTATAAATTACAGAAACTTTTTACCACCTGATGACAGTAATTCTGTTATCAGACTGCAGGCCCGCTCTGCTTACCATAATGGTGAGAGCTCCTCCGTTCGCAAGAAACGTCCGCGCCTTGCCCGTTTACTCCTGTCTCTTATTGACGATGCTGGGCTGAATAAACTGGATTCCCTGGCTAATCCCCGTATCCGGACTAATTATCGTGAGTGTCTTGATGCCATACGGCAGGTTACACTGCAGCAGGAGTATATTCGGGGAAGATCCTTATCTGAAATTATCCATTTCCGGCCTGGAATGTCTGAAAGGTCTCAGGAGCGGTTAATGGAAACGCTGGAGAATTCAGAACGACACTGGCCTGCCAGAAGAAAACATATGTTCTTTCAGATTTTTATGGCGCAGCACATCTGTCGTGATGCTGTGGAAATTCACTGGGCGAACGGTAATATTCAGGTCATCAGACCTGTGCGGGGGATCAGTATTAATGGTGAAGCGCAGGGCGGAATACGTCCCCCTTACTGGGTTATTCTTGCTTTTTGCCGGAGTGCCGATGGCAGAATCATCTGCAGTGAAGGGTATGCTCATGCTCTTTATCAACTGACATGTCCGGTGCCTGTGGACAGCAAACTGGAACGAAACACGCTCACTGCTCTTCTGAATGTGGCCAGCTGGCTTAAAAGAAAGCCAGGTACGCCGGAATTAAGTCTGGAAAGGCCCCTGTTTGATACAGAAGTTTATGTTAATGGTGAAAAGAAATATGTCCTGCCGGATTTCATTGTCACAGCAAGGGCTCCTGACGGAAAGACGGCCAGAGTGGTCATCGAAACGATGGGATATGAAGACAGTGATTACTGCGCGAGAAAATCCAGGCAGCATACCGGCATGAAGCAGATTGGTGTTCTGCATACCGATCCACCGAAATGGCTGGATAACGATCATCCCCCTTTTGAGAAACATATGTACGGTGTTTTTATGCATCTCAGGTACTGAGATATTTTGTGGCTCAGTTCTGTAACTTTTCCCGTAACATTGTCTGTTGTTACGGGAAAGTCCGGTTTTTGTATTGCACCAGAGAATACTCAGACTGTGATGCTGCCACAGCGTCAGCAGGCTTTCTGAACGGTGTAACATTACTTTATGTTAATGATAATCACTATCATTAAATCTTGACATGCCATTTTCTCCTTAATAAATTAATACTGTATATGTATCCATATACGTAAGCAGTTAATTCATTTGTTTTCCTCAGAGGATGAAGGAGATACCGAATGTCTGACCCTGTACGGGGTTCAGTGAGTTAGCTGGCCTGGATGTAACCACTCGTTCAACTCAATTCTCTTAGCGTGGGAAAATTTCCCTTTTCCAAGCGGACCCCTATTAATATTTGTTTTGTTTTAGGTTCTATTCAACATAGGTCATCCTAAAATACATTGAAGATAATAAGATAATAAGATAATAAGATAATAAGATAACAAGATAATAAGATAACAAGATAACAAGATAACAAGGTGTTATCTTGTTATCTCAAGGTGTTATCTTTGTTTTACTTCTGCTATCAATCGTGATACCTCTGTTTTTGATAGTGTTTTAAGTGCTTCTACCGCCGCCCTGACAACATCAGAACGATTCACTCTGCCTTTACCTGAAACCATCTCAGCCGTTATAAGGGCATCAATGTCTTTTAGGTTTTCTTCAAAAAAAGAAATACTCACAGGTTTTGCTTTGCTTACAACCGATGATTTATCTGATGACTTTTTGGTATTATCAAGGCCAGCCGTGCCACCGTTAATAAATGCTGCCTCGTCACGAGGTGAAGTGTTTGCTCTATTTCTCACAGAATAACCTCTTTCACTAACGCTTCGATTTCTTGCTGGGCTTTATCATTTTGCGTTTCAAAAATTGTCATTGATTCGGCCCAAGCATCTCGATGTGCTTTACGATCACATACCCGGGAGTTTGCCAGATGCATTTCAGGGTAATCCTTAAGTACTTCAGCTGCCTCATTGGCTTCATTAACAAACATATTTGTGGGCGTCATGTTTAAAACGAGATATCCCCGAACATCCTCATTAAAATCTTTTGCTGCTGTAAAAACGGAGCATGTATGAGGCACAACATCCAGGTCCATCTGAGATGGGCGCAAAGGAGAAATGAATACATCTGCGGCCATCAATCCACTACGCATTTCTGCGCTATCACGGCCAGCACAGTCTGCAATAACAAAATCATAGGATTTTTCGTGTTCCTTTAACATGGCTTTGATGTTACCTGTCGCGCCTGTAACCGGAATATGAGGGAGATCTTCAGGGCGATTGTTGTACCAGGTTAATACTGATTTCTGGTCATCTGCGTCGACAATAATCACTCTATTGCCTAGTGACATCAGATACGCAGCTATAGATACCGCCAGTGTACTTTTACCTACCCCACCCTTTTGACTACCTAATACTATTATCATTATAGCCTCATATTAAGCTGTTAAGTTAACAACTTAATATTGCCATCTGAACGCGAATCATGCAATTATTTTTGTTATGTTAACAACTTAGTAAGTTGTTAAGTATTTGATTTATAGATTAATTAAGATAACAAGATAACAAGATAACAAGATAACAAGATAACAGGATAACAATATTATGGGTGGATTACATATTCATAACTGGGCTACTGGCAAATCTGTCCATCTGGTGGTATACGCAGGAGAAAGCATTTCCCGTTTCATTTGCCATTCAGGGGCGGTTCCTCGCCCCGCAAACCACACTTTCCCTTTTCCCGACTGGTTCAGTTCATCGAGTGTTTTCATTAACTTTTCACTGTTTTTACGGGGCTGGATTTCATCAAATAATCCCGGCTGCGCTATACCCGATGGTGTGAAATCAGCCAGCATGACTCCTGCCTTCATATAGCGGTACCCTTCACGCCAGACATGGTTTAAGGCTCTGCATGCGGCGGCAATAATGTCCCGGCTGTCCTGTGTGGGCAATGAAAGCTTTTCCACAGCGGCATTGCTGTAACAGGGTTCAGGGGGATGTCCGTACAAATGTCGTCACCTGCCGGCAATACTGACGCTCCCCACGTAGTTTCTCTGCGGCCCGCTCTGCATACTGAACAACAGCCTGGTGCATGGCATCTTTGTCTGTGATTCGTTCACCAAAACTGCGACTACAGACAATCTGCTGTTTTGCCGGCGGTGCTTCTTCCAGAGATATGCAGGACTCGCCGTTGAGTTCGCGTACCGTACGCTCAAGAATGACGCTGAAGTTTTTCCGGATGAATGCCGTGTTAGCCTGCGCCAGCTGCAGTGCTGTGTTAATACCCAGCGCATTCAGCTTTTCCGTCAGTCTGCGTCCTACTCCCCAGACCTCACCAACTGGCTGCAACCCCAGTAGCTTCAAGATCCGATTACGGTTTTCTGCCGTCAGCGCGACCACACCGGAAAACTGTGGCCATTGCTTTGTTGCCCACTGGGCACTTTTAGCCAGCGTTTTTGTAGGCGCAATGCCCACCCCCATGGTGAGTCCTGTCCAGCTCTTTACCTGTTCCCTGAGCTGATGACCAAAAATCTCCGGAGAGATGCAATGATTTATCCCCCGCAAATCAATGAACATTTCATCAATTGAGTAGGGCTCAACTGCGGGAGAAAGCGACTCCAGAACAGCCATAACCCGTTGGCTCATGCTGTGGTACAGCGCATAATTGCTGGAAAATACATGTATTTTCTTCTCCAGGCGCATTTGTCTCACCTGAAACCAGGGCTGCCCCATTCTGATGCCAAGGGCTTTTGCCTCCGGGCTGCGCGCGATCACACAGCCATCGTTATTGCTGAGTACGATGACCGGTTCGTTGCGAAGGTCCGGGCGGAAAACTTTTTCACATGAGGCGTAGAAACTGTTGATATCAGCCAGTGCAAACATCAGCGTAACTCCCGCGTCCTGTGTATCACGTGAGTGACAACACCAAAAATACAGATGTTTTCCGGATACAGTGTGCGGAACTCCGGGCTGTCTGAAACCGGCTCCAGTGCCGGGCGTGGGCGCAACAGCAGTCGTTTGACGGTGAACTCACCGTCGATCTCAGCGATAACGATGTCCCCGTGTTGTGGTTTTTCGGCCCTGTCCACTACCAGCAGATCACCATTCTGCACGCCAGCCTGGTTCATCGATTCACCGCTGGCGCGCAGAAAGAAGGTGGCTGCAGGTCTGCTGATGCAATAGCTGTTCAGATCCAGTTCCTGCTCAGCATAATCAGTGGCAGGCGAAGGAAAACCGGCCTGGCAACGATCGGCAAACAACGGTCGCACGTAACTGTCATCGCCTGAAGGGGCAGCCGGACGGTGATAAACGGTACTCATGCTGCAGGCAGCCAGCTGTCGTCCTGCCAGATTTCTTCCAGCAGAGACAGGATACGTTCTTTATCCTTGTCGTTGCGGGCTCCTGTGACAGATACAGACGGGGCGCTGCCCTGGTCTATACGCAGCCAGATTTCCGGGTAGTGTGGTTTCAGACGTTGTTCGATTTCATTCTGTAGCGCCTGAAGTGTGCCTGATTTGAGGTTTTTTGTGCTCTGGCGGTCGAAAAGAATTTCAATGCGGATCATGTTCTCATCTCCCTTTTCTTTATGCTGTATGTTTATACAGTATTCTAATAACTGAATCCGCACACAGTCAAATGTCATTGTTGTGACTAAAAAACGCTCAATTCTCTGAGTGTGTGGCTGTATGCCTGCTGTGGGCTGCTGTGTCCAGCTTATCCACAGCATTTTGTGCACGGTTCTGTGGACAAAATACCTGGTTACCCAGGCCGTGCCGGCACGTTAACCGGGCTGCATCCGATGCAAGTGTGTCGCTGTCGCCGGCCTCCTCACCCGGTCACGTTTCGTCGTTCCTCCTCCACGCGCTGCGGCTTCGGGGCCGCACCTGCATTCGTATGCGGTCGCCCGGTAACAGGTGCGGCACGGCCTGATGGAGGCCGCATGTGAGAGGAGAATTCCCATGCCAAACTGGTGCTCGAATCGTATGTATTTTTCTGGTGAACCGGCACAGATCGCTGAGATTAAACGACTGGCCAGCGGTGCAGTTACACCGCTTTATCGCCGCGCCACAAATGAAGGTATTCAGCTTTTTCTGGCCGGAAGTGCCGGACTTCTGCAGATCACTGAAAATATCCGCTCTGAGCAGTGCCCCGGAGTGACGGCTGCCGGACGTGGTGCTGTATCACCGGAAAATATCGCGTTCACCCGCTGGCTGACACACCTGCAGAACGGTGTACTGCTGGATGAGCAAAACTGCCTGATGCTGCATGAACTCTGGCTGCAGAGCGGTACTGGACAGCGTCGCTGGGAAGAGTTACCGGATGATGTCAGGGAAACTATCACTGTGCATTTCACCGCAAAAAGAGGTGACTGGTATGACATCTGGGGTAACGAGGATGTATCGGTGTGGTGGAACCGTCTGTGTGACAACGTACTGCCGGAAAAAACCATGCCGTTTGACCTGCTGACGGTTTTGCCGACCCGCCTGGATATTGAAGTGAATGGCTTTAACGGCGGTGTTCTGAACGGTGTTCCTTCTGCATATCACTGGTATACAGAACGGTATGGCGTGAAGTGGCCTTGTGGGTATGACCTGAATATCAGCAGTCAGGGGGAAAACTTCATTCAGGTAGATTTCGACACGCCGTGGTGTCAGCCGGAAAGCGACGTTGTTGCAGAATTAAGCCGCCGTTTCGGCTGCACGCTGGAGCACTGGTACGCCGAACAGGGCTGCAATTTCTGTGGCTGGCAGTTGTATGAGCGCGGAGAGCTCGTTGATGTGCTGTGGGGGGAACTGGAATGGTCTTCCCCGACAGATGATGATGAGCTGCCGGAAGTCACCGGACCTGCGTGGATAATCGACAATGTGGCGCATTATGGCGGATGAAGTATGACGGAGACGGGCGGGCAACCGCCCGTTTCTTTTCCGACAAAGGATGTCGCCGTGCTCCTCTTTTTACTGCGCCGGCTGACGCGGCGCGGCATAAACGCTGCCTGTGGTCAGTGTCCCGCGTCCGGCCGGGCACGGGACGGGCGCTTTTACCGCTCCCGGCTGGCGTCGGTGACAGTGTACGCCAGCCCGTCGCCCTTTTCTGATGAACGCCCTTCAAGCCGCTTTCGCGGCATAGCCTTGCCGTCAAAAAGACGACGGCTGCGGTATTCCACGGTCGGCCTGACCCGTTACCGGACGCGGTGAACAGCCCACAGGCAGCGGGGAACGGGCACCACAGGGGTGCCCTCCCGGTGCCCTCTGTAAGAGAAGGAGTTTGGTATGTCCCGTTTTGTCCTCGGTAACTGCATCGATGTTATGGCCCGTATCCCTGATAACGCCATTGATTTCATCCTCACCGACCCGCCGTACCTCGTCGGTTTTCGTGACCGTCAGGGGCGTACCATTGCCGGCGATAAAACCGATGAATGGCTGCAACCGGCCTGTAATGAGATGTACCGCGTACTCAAAAAAGACGCGTTAATGGTGAGCTTCTATGGCTGGAATCGCGTCGATCGTTTTATGTCTGCCTGGAAAAATGCGGGATTCAGCGTTGTTGGTCACCTGGTCTTCACCAAAAACTACACATCGAAGGCCGCATATGTGGGCTATCGCCACGAATGTGCCTACATCCTGGCAAAAGGCCGTCCACGTCTGCCACAAAACCCGCTGCCGGACGTGCTGGGCTGGAAATATTCGGGCAATCGCCATCACCCGACGGAAAAGCCCGTTACCAGCCTGCAACCGCTGATTGAGAGCTTCACACACCCGAACGCAATTGTGCTGGACCCGTTTGCAGGCAGCGGCTCAACCTGTGTGGCCGCCCTCCAGTCCGGACGCCGGTATATCGGTATCGAGCTGCTTGAACAGTATCACCGTGCCGGACAGCAACGACTGGCCGCCGTGCAACGGGCCATGCAGCAGGGGGCCGCGAATGATAACTGGTTTGAACCGGAGGCTGCGTAAATGAACTATGCCGGACACGAAAAACTGCGCGCCGACGTGGCGGAGGTGGCCAACACCATGTGTGACCTTCGGGCCAGGCTGAACGATATGGAGCATCGCTGTCGCTTTGATTCCGATGTGCTTGTTGAACGCCTGGCACGCCAGACGCTGTATCGCGCCAATCGCCTGTTCATGGAGGCGTATACCGAAATTCTGGAACTGGATTCCTGCTTCAAAGATTGAGAAGGAGACGAGAATGTACGGAACATGCGAAACGCTCTGCCGTGAGCTGGCAGCGCAGTATACGGAGAACACGCCGCTGATGCTGGTTGTCTGGTCCCCGGAAGAGATTCAGGCACTGGCTGACGGTATGGAAATTTCTCTGACCGGTTATGAAATCAGGACCGTCCTGGCACGCCTGGAGGACATCCCGGAAGAACAGCGGATTGAGTCCGGTATTTCTTCCGCTGCGGTGATGGAGATCATCAATAACGTGAGCGAAAACCGCCAGGTGACCGTCCCTGCTGAACTGCTGGCGTCCCTGATTCAGACCGCTGAGCAGGCATTGTGGAAACGTGAATGGGCCGCCCGGGATCATGGCCTCGCCGTCCCGGAATGCGTCACCCGCCGTCAGGAGGTGGTTAATCAGGCCCGCACCCTGCTGAAAAACAACACACACGAAAACGACTGATGTTATCGCCGCCTTCGGGCGGCGATACAGGGAGTTCATGAATTATGAATGAAACGCTGAATGCACTGATTTATCGCCACGCCAGCAACCTGTTGCTGGCGCAGGGCTGGCCGGAAGAAACGGATGTTGACCAGCGTAACCCGAAGTATCCGGGCTGGATCAGCATTTACGTGCGGCTGGATACGCCCCGGCTGGCGACGTTACTTATCAACCGTCACGGCGGCGTACTGCCGCCGCTCCTGGCCTCTGCCATTCAGAAACTGACCGGAACCGGGGCGGAACTTGTTCTGTCCGGCAGTCAGTGGCAGTCGCTGCCGGTACTTCCGGCAGACGGAACGCAGGTGTCTTTCCCGTATGCCGGAGAATGGCTGACCGAAGACGAAATCAGGGCAGTTCTTGATGCGGTGCACGATGCGGTACGAAGCATCTGTTACCAGGTGGCAGAAGATGCGCGGCGTATCCGTGCGGCGCTGACCACCACCGGTCAGACGTTGCTGACCCGCCAGACACGCCGCTTTCGCCTGGTGGTGAAGGAAAGCGATCACCCCTGCTGGCTCGATGAAGACGACGAAAACCTGCCCGTGGTGCTCGATGCCATCCTGAACCGGGGCGCTCGTTTTTCGTCGGTGGAAATGTATCTGGTCAGTGAGTGTGTGGAGCATATCCTGTCCAGTGGTCTGGTCTGGTCTGTGATGTGCTGCGTATACCGGAAGAACCGTCCCGTCGCTGGTTTGACCGGGATATTCTGCGGGAGGTTGTTCTGGAAGCCCGGAGTGAAATCCGCAGCATGGCGGATGCACTGGCAAAAATCCGGAAATGATGACGCTGGCGGGGAAAAATCTCCGCCTTTTCCAGCCGGTCCCCGGAAAGAGCAAAAGGATGTCGCCGCAGGCTCCGCTTTACCCGGCCATGCGGGGCATGGCCTTGTGGGTTTTCAGTTATGTGGCCTCAGCGTCGTGTGCGGGCTGTGCCGTGCCTCCATCGTAGCCGGGCTTCTGCGGGCGGGTTGCAAGGTAAGGTGAACCGCTGCGGTCACCCGGTCCCTCCTTCCCGTCTGCCGTGATTTTCCGGTCGTTCACCCGCTCAGATTTCGCGGTCTCACCCTCCAACTCCCGCCAGCCGTGTGCGTCAGGCTGCGGCTTCCCTTGCGCCCTTGCAACCCTGCAGGCCCGGCAAAGATGGAGGCACGGCACCGCCCGGTGTCGCAGAACATGTGACTATGGAGGATTCGGGAATGTCTGTTGTTGCACCTGCTGTATACGTTGGAACCTGGCACAAATACAACTGTGGAAGCATCGCCGGACGCTGGTTTGACCTGACCACGTTTGATGATGAGCGCGACTTTTTCGCCGCCTGCCGTGCTCTTCACCAGGATGAAGCCGATCCTGAACTGATGTTTCAGGATTATGAGGGATTCCCGGGGAATATGGCCTCTGAATGCCATATCAACTGGGCCTGGGTTGAAGGCTTCCGCCAGGCACGGGATGAAGGCTGCGAAGAGGCTTATCGTCTCTGGGTGGAGGATACCGGTGAGACGGATTTTGACACCTTCCGCGATGCCTGGTGGGGCGAGGCTGACAGTGAGGAGGCTTTTGCGGTTGAGTTCGCCAGTGATACCGGCCTGCTGGCTGACGTGCCGGAGACGGTGGCGCTCTATTTTGACTATGAGGCGTATGCGCGGGATTTATTCCTGGACTCCTTCGCCTTTATTGACGGTCATGTGTTCCGTCGGTGATTTACTCCCCCGCTCCGGCGGGGGTATGGCCTGCCAGGCCGCCGGAAAACCCTGGCAGGCTTACGCCTGCCTGAAATGCAGGAGGGCCGCGCCTGCGGCGCTGCCCTTCCTGCCCGTCATGGTGTGAGGCATTTTTCTGTTATGTCGTTTCTGTTGTTCTGATTTCCGGAGGCGGGGACACCTTCGGCTCCC
>ERZ773103.3851-NODE-3851-length-11742-cov-5.078549_pt1 | contig 11742 bp, 9 predicted proteins | sample MGYA00511118_ERZ773103 | MGnify/ENA primary metagenome ERZ773103 (study PRJEB29015, sample SAMEA2737821) | human gut metagenome | biome: human gut; feature: human-associated habitat; material: faeces | place: China | collected 2012 ... | reverse complement strand
TCTCAGTCTGCATCTTACCCTGAGCTTCCACCATACAGTAGCCGAATCCGGCACTGGTCGCAATGAACTCCGCTCATATAACGGACATCCAGCCAAGTCCGATTGCAAGTCTCACACCAGTCATAACACCCGGAAGAGATCCAGGAAGGACGATGTCTTTTATGATACTCAGTGTATTTGCACCCATCGAACGAGCTGCATTGTAAAAGTCCTTGCTGATATCCTGTACTCCTGAAATTGTATTCAGAATAATCGTAAATACACCACTGAATGCAATCAGGAAAATTGTAGGACCGTCTCCAATTCCGAACCATACAATTGCAAGAGGAACCCATGCCATAATCGGTACCTGTCTTAAAGAGTTCATAAATGGTGACAAAGCTCTTAAGATTTTAGGCGAGTATCCCATGATCATTCCAAGCGGAAGTCCGATGATGAATGCATAGAACGCCCCAGTCAGTACACGGTGCATCGTAATTCCAAGATTGCGAAGTACATACATATCTGATAAAGAATAGACAACTTCTTTGATAACATCTTCAAAATAAGGAAAGATAAAAGGTTTTGCTACAACATGTGCAGCTACCGTCCAAATTCCACAGATGAAGATTAGTGCAATCAGTGCAGCAAAGTTGTGGTGCTTTCCACCTATCTTCCGCCAGCGATTACGATCGGCATTGTTGGTAGCAGCCTGCATTCTGTTGATCTGTTGATTTGCTTCATTATTACTGTTCCCCAAAATCTGTCTGCCTCCTTTCTTTGTCTATTTATTAACTTTTTTTTATAATATACAGTAGAATCATACCAAAAAGTGCAAATATTAAATATATTTATTAAGGAATAAAATATTATATTTTGTTAATATTTATATTTTTAATAAACGAACAAAAATATTTGGTTTACATATATAATAACAACGTATATTTGGACGAAAAATGGGAGGAAAGTTATGGAAAAGCCATCAATTGAGTACATTAGTGCCTGTGCTTGATGCGAAGTATTTGAAGGCTTGGTTCAAGCCTTGGAGAAGGAGTATGAGGGCAAAGTCCATGTAAAGGTTTACAAAGCGGGGAAAGACTTTGACTATATTCCGAAATACGGTGCGGTTACCAAAAGCATGGTTGTAATTAATGAAAAGAAAGCAGTCACAAAGCTGACGAAACCAGCGATACGAAAAGCATTTGAGGAGGCATTAAAGACATGTTAGCCGAATTTGGGGGATTTTTGGAGAAGATCATAGCATCTACATGGAATATGCTGAATAGTTCATCTCCTTGGATTATTTTTAGTTTTCTGGTTGCTGGATTATTACACGAATTTCTGAAACCGGAAAAGATTCAGAAGACAGCCATTGGTTCTGGAAAGATCAGTGGCGTATTCTGGACAACTATATCAGGAATGTTTATTCCAATCTGCAGCTGTGGAACGATTCCACTTGGAATCAGTATGTATTACAGTGGAGCCTATCTTGGACCGACGCTGGCATTTATGACCAGTACACCGATGATTAATCCGATTGCATTACTTCTGGCTTATGGTCTTCTTGGAAAAGAGATTGCAACGATTTATCTGATTACAGGATTCGTGGCACCGATGGTTATCGGTATGATAGCCAATAAGTTTGCCGGAAATGAATTACATATTGGTCTGAGGAATAAGGAAATAAAACAGACCATATTAGAGAATGATGAAGATGGGGAAGAAGACGCTGTAAGCTCGGAACCGTTGATTCAGCTTGAATTTGAAGAGCCGGGCTTTTGGGACAAGATTAAATCCGGAATGCGTTGGTCATTTACGGAATTAAGTGTAACAATCTGTAAATATACCGTGTCTGGAATGCTGATCGCGGGGCTGATATTCAATGTTGTACCACAGTCATTTATTCAGGATTATCTTGGACAGCCGGGATTTGTATCACTGCTTGGAATTACCGTAATCGCTGCACTTATGTATGTGTGTGCCGTTGGACATATTCCGTTTATTGCGGCACTTGTTGCCAGCGGAGCGGCACCTGGAGTTGCAATTACATTTTTAATGGCAGGTGCAGGAACGAATATTCCGGAACTTCTGACAATCAGCAAAATGATCGGGAAACGTGCTATGATCATGTACTTTGCGATGGTTGTTATAATTTCTAATATAGTTGGATATTTGACAAATCGCCTTTTGATGCCGGGATTTACGCCAGTGCTGGATTATAACCAGACACAGCACACGATTTCGTATGCAAATAAGATGATTATTAGTTTCCCGGACTGGGCACAGCATATCAGCAGTGTGATTCTGATCTGCTATGCAATATATGCACTGTATAAATATATCAAAGGCAAGACTACAAATAAGGCAGCGGTATAGATGAAAATTGATAGAGTGATAGGTATCATTGGCGGAGTATTTATACTGGCAGGTATTGGCGCAGCACTGTTTCTGCCCACAGAGAAGAAATGGAATAAAAATGCAGATATCCGTGTGGGGTCCGGAGCAGACATATCCGGTGTGATCATGGAGGAGACATTACAGGAAATAAATAAGAAATATAAAGTTTCCACTTCCACGGAGAGTTCATCTTTTCAGGACTGTTGCAGCAATACTGCTCAGTGGGCGCTCAACGCCAAAGAGATTAATATAGGCTTTTATTGCCCGCATATTGCAAAACATACTATTGAAAATAATGAAGATGTGGAAATCTACGGTCCAGTTCTCATGAATGGAGAGACTATTGTTCATAAAAAAGACTGGGCAGATGTAAAAAATGTAGGAATTACGCAGGGCAGACAGCAGGAAAAAGCACTTGCAAAGGCTGCATATCCTCAGATTGAAGAATTTGATGAGATTACACAGAAAGGTATTCTGTATGCCATGGAAGATGAGCAGGTAGATGCGGCAGTTCTGGATATTACAAAGGCGGCAGAAGTCAGCGATATTCCGACGATGCCTCTTTCGGATAATGATTACATTTCTTATGTGTTGATTGTAGATAAGGAATTTGAACAGACGGATGCATTTCGTAATTTTATAGAAAGCTATAATAAAGCAGTTGAAAAATTGAATGACCCGTTTTACCTGGCTGAAAAATTAAAGGTAAGTAAAGAATGGGTCGAAGAGAAACAGATAAAATTTTTACCATTGGAAGCAAAAAACTAGAGAAGGAGTCGAAGAAAATGTCAATTTCAGTACAGGGAATATCAAAAAATTTTAAAGGAAGAAGAAAAGGTGAGTCTGACAATCAGGTGTTAAAAGATGTTTCTTTTGAAATAGAAGAAGGGCAGTTCGTATGTCTGTTGGGACCGTCTGGCTGTGGCAAGACAACAACACTTACGATTGTTGCCGGATTCCAGAAACCGACAGAAGGAATTATTGAAGTGAATGGAAATGTAGTTACAAAACCGGGACCGGATCGTGCATTTATGTTTCAGAATTATGCATTGTTCCCATGGTTAAAAGTCGGTGAGAATATCGAATATCCGATGAAGAAGATGAAAGTGCCAAAAGAAGAGAGAAAGAAGAAGTTAAAAGAGCTTTTGGAGATGGCACAGCTTACAAAATACGAGAACTATTATATTCATGAGATTTCAGGAGGTATGAAACAGAGAGTTGCACTCCTTCGTGCCCTTGCATGTGATCCGAAGGTACTTCTCATGGACGAACCGCTTGGAGCGGTTGATTTTCAGATGCGTCAGCTTCTTCAGAGACAGCTTGAGGATATTCTTGGACAGAAAAAGACAACATCACTGATGGTAACCCACGATGTAGATGAGTCCGTATATTTAAGTGACCGCGTCATCGTAATGTCCAGAGACCATGGTAAAATCCTTGAGGATTTAAAGATTGATCTTCCAAGGCCAAGAGACCGCACGAATCCACAGTATCACGCATATGTGGATCAATTAACAGAGATTCTGAAGTCTGCATTGAGCGGCGGTGTCTATACTCAGGAAGACAAAGACATTATGGAGTTTATCCAGGGAGTTGAGAGTGCGAAGAAGCCGGCAGGAGATACGGCAGGAGCGACAGCTTAAATAAATCATACAGACATTAGCACTGACTTTTTAAAGAACATACAGAGATGAGCGCCTGTGTGAAAAGAGTCGGATGTAAGATGAATGGTTATGTGAAAAAGATAATAAAAAATATTAATAAATAAGGAAGAAATTAGGGAGATGTTAGATAATAATATACAGAATAATACACAGAACGAGAATGAAAAGGTAGTTCAGAACGGAATACAGAATGTACATCAGAAATTTACTGCAAGACAGAATGAGTTAAGATTATATATCATTAATTTTACCATTGATAATAAACGTCCATATAATCTGGAGAGCGATAAAGAAGTTACACTTCAGGTACTTCAGATGGATGAGCAGGAATATGAAGAGATTATTCAGTGCCTGATTGATAAAGAGGGAATGGTCGTTGATGAGGAAGCAAAAAATGTAAACTTTATTTATCCGGTATCATCACTGGAGACGAATCATCATGTAACTTTAGCGGATGGCCGTGAATTTACAGCGATGTGTGCGATTGACGCTATGGGAGCAGCATTTACATTTCATCAGGACACAGAAGTGCATTCAGTATGTGCAATGTGTGAAGAACCAGTCTATGTAAAGATTGTAGATGGAAAGGTAGCAGATTATGCACCGAAGACTTTGCATGCCCTTACATTTCCATTAGGGGAACTTGCAAACTGGGCAGGATCATGCTGAAACGTTATGAATTTCTTCTGCAGTTCTGCAGAATTCGATGCGTATGTTACAGAAATGGAGCTGGATCCGAATGATGTGATCAAGGCGGATATTGACCGGGCACTGATTGAGGCAAAAGCAACATTTGAAGTATAAAAATTTATATTCCAAGGAGGAAAAAAGGCATGAAAGTAGCTTATTTATTTGAGTCAGAGCACGCAAGGGAGATTTTGGAGAATATGATCATTCCGCAGCTTGAGGAGGATCGTCACGGAGTAGAGGTTGCAGGAATGATGTTCTTCTTCGATAATGCATATATGCTTGTTGAGGGATCAGATATTGCTGCAAGACTCCAGGCATTAAGCGAGAAGACAGGCATGCTCCTTATGGCATGCGACAGATGCTGCTATCAGAGAGATATCGCTGACAAGCTGATCGCACCTGCAGGAATCGGATGCTTCCCGAATGTATATGCAGCACTGGCACCGGCTGGAGTTGATCAGGTAATTACACTGTAATTATTCAGAAAAGTCAAAAGAGGTAAGAGAAACAGGATTAATGGGATGATGACCGTTGATCCTTTTTGTATGCATTTTAAAAAGTTTTCCATTAAATGGGGAGGACTTACAGAACTTTAAAATCGCCTCCAAATTATCGTCCAGGAAACGAAGCGCGAAGCCACAGCCACTTTTAAATTCCTGAGGAAGCGGCATCAGTGCAGCACGAATGCCGTTTGTGTTTTCTTTCGCGCATTTGTCTGCGCACATAGCATCTGTAGTTGTATTGAAAGTCAGAATATAATAAAACTCTTTATGAGTAGTCATTGTCAAAAACCTCATTTTCATATGTAAAATTCAAGAACGTCCCGGCACATCCATAATCCTTTTTAGCTGGAGTAAAGTTGTTGTTTGCTGTATCATGTACACACTGCCAAAGACTATATCTTAGTAAGAATTGTAGAACTTTCATTGCAGAAGGGCAAACCTTATTAGAAAATTCTATAAATAAAAAAGAGGCAGATTATAAAGCGTGATAAATGCAGGTGAAAAAATATGACCATTATTCATTTTTTTGCTCCGAAGTGACTGAAAATGCTTGAAAAACAGGAGAGATAACGATAAAATATCCTATGATAAAAAGATGGAGGCGTGAAATATGAAGCGAAAAGTATGCGAAAGTTTATTTGCAGTCACATTGGCGCTGACTGTTGCTGTGACGAATATTCCAGTCACGGCATTTGCGACAGAGATAAATCAGTCTGCGAGACAGGAACAGATGACTGAGAGTGTACAGACAGAAAATCAGGGACAGCAGTCGGATAGCTTGCAGGAAAATCATGGGGCGCAGAACGAAACGAATTCTGAAAATGGACAAAATAGTACGGATAATCCGGCAGGTGCTGAACAAAATTCTGGCGAAGGAGACAATCCAGCAGGGACAGATTTAAAGAAAGATAACCAGTTTGAAGGAAACAATTTTCAGAAAGTAGACAATCAAGAGAATAGTGGTGTAGCAGAAGAAATTTCCAGACAGCAGAATACGGATGACAATCAGCAGAATGCACAGGTGAGTGAGCAGGCAGCGATGCTGAGTAGTGATGAAACTCAATGGAATTGGCATAAGGGTGAGATTACACAAAATGAGCTAAAAAAGCTGTTAGGAGATAGTTGGCCATATGCTGGAACTTATCGTTGGAGTAAAGATAGAGAAAATTGGAACAAGACAAGTGCCTATGGAAATCCAGTATATACATTTGATACAGGAACATATTATTTTCAGAAAGAAACAGTTACTTGGACTGGTATCCAATGGAATGATATAGGCACAAAAGAAATTCATGCATATTATAATATGGAAATCAATATCTATGGTTCTTCAGAAGGTGTCGTTTATAACAGTGAAAATCTGGCAGTGCCATTAAACAGCACTTTTCAAGTTTATGATAATAAGTATAAATTCACAGTCAAAAATATAGAAAACTATGAGATAAAAGTAACAGCTACAGGTGGAAGTCAAGGAGAACGAAAGTTAACTCCGGACGCTAACGGAATGTATGAGGTTATATTTGATGATGATGTCACTGTAAAAGTTGAATACATTGCTACAAATTATGTTAATGTAAAGATAGGGCAGACAGAAAATGCAGAGGTATATATTAATGACACACTTATAGAAAATGAAGATACAAGAGTAAATCTCAATGAAAATTTTCAGATCAAGATTATACCTCAAAAGGGCTATGCGATTGAAGGTGTAACTGTGGATCAAGCCAGTGTTTCCGATTTAAGCTTTGAGAAGTATGCAGCATCTTTTTCATGGTATTCAGGTGAGACGAATCAAGCTACTATTACTATCAGCCCAAAAGTTGTAAAAGAAGTACTTGCTCTTAAAGAAAATGTAATAGTTTCTTATCATAAAGGAATGAATGTTGAACGTTTGAAGAACAACATTTTTAATACTGTTGTTAATAAAGAAAATACAATTCCCAACAATATTTCAATTGATGATGTTGAAATTCAGTATCAAAGTGGTCTTGGCTGGCAAGAGTTAGATTATAAACCAATTGTGGGAGTTTTTGCACATGAGTTTGGAAATAATGATACTGAAAAAATCCGCATCAGTTATAAAGAAAATTCACAGTATGCTCCATTAGAGGCAGAAACAACCGTGAGCATTTCCGATGAGCGAATTGAGACACAGGTGGTCATTCAGGAAGGTATCACAATTCAGTACAACACAGAAGATGTGATGAAACAGGAATTACTTCAGTATATTACAGTTCAGGACAAAGATGGAAATACATTGCCGGTTGATAAGAGTGAACTGACACTCAGCTATAACCGGATCGTGGGACAGCAGGAGTTGACAGTGTCTTATGCGGGTGATGATGATTATAAAGATTCTGTGGCAACGGCAACAATTACAATTACAAAAGGTGATGCGACAGTATCTGTAAATTCCCAGAAGATTACTTACGGTGAAAGTTTTGAAGCACCAATATTTACAGCTTCACCAGAAGAAGCAAAAGCAATTGGGCTGATTGTTGGAATTACGGCATCTGGTGAAAAATATGCCAGCATAGATTTGTCCGAGGTGACGGTTAATGATATTGCAGGAACGGATATTCCGATATATGGAAAGAAATCTGTACAAGAGGTAATGAGAAGTTTGGGAATGACTTCGATTAAAGTTGGACAGTTACCGGAATTGTTTGAAAAAATTCAAGGTATTATTGGTTCTGAAAGCGATATAGCAGGAGTAATCAATGGAATTGAAAAAGTAATCAATATTCTTGAGAAGATTGTTCCTGGAATAAATGATGTTACAATTCATATCGGTGAACTTCCAACAGAGGCTGGAGTATACACAGCAGCTGGTGTGACAGTCAACAGTAATTATAATACAGCCATTGGTGTTGGCACACTTGTAATTGCACAGAAAAAGACAAATGCAAAACTTTCATTTAATCAAAATATTGAAAATAAACACAACCGTTTAACAGCAGCAGAGGCAGAAAGCTTTGATTTTGGTGGTCATATTGAAGTAGATGGAAATGCTGTGGGAGATACACCTGGAATTAGAACTAATTTTGTTGGTAAGACCGCAACAGGTGAAATTGTGTCTGGAACGGAAGCTTTTAAAGAAGAGGGAGAATATATTGAAACAATCTCTATTATCGGCGGTAACTATTTGGCAATACCAATTGTAAGAACTTATACGATTGGTGAAGCGAAAAATACAATTCAGTTCGAAAAAAAGATCGTATATGCAAGTTATGATGGAAATGAACACGGCATGACTGCTTACGCATACAATGAGGACGGAGATAAGCTTGGAGAAGCAGCGCTGGAATACCAGAACATTTTACAGACTTCAACGAATGTATCTCCGGTAGAGAATTCAAGTGCTCCAATAGATGCAGGAATGTACCGGGTAGTAGCAATCTATGATAATGCAGAATCAGAAGTTGGAACACTGGTTATCACAAAAGCAGTTGCCCAGGGGACTGTGACAGTCGGAAACGCAGAGACTACTTATGGACAGAAATTGAATTTGAACAGTGTGATTATTCAGACAAAGAATATAGCACAGAGAGATATCGCTGCAATACAGGATACAATCGCATGTGCCGGAAGCGATGAAGCAATTGGTTCTCATGCTATTACAGTAACTGTTCCGGAATCTGTATCCAGAAACTATCTGCGTACAATCAAGGTCAATAAGGGAACACATACAATTATTTCAAAAGAAGTTACAATTACAGCGGATTCTTGTAAAGCACAGTACGGCAATACATTTCCGGAGTTTACTTATCAAATATCCGGAGTCAGTGATAAGGAGAACCTTGGAGACATTTCCGTTGTGAAACGCGAAGATGGTAATCATGTTGGAACTTATACATTAGATGTGCAGGTGGCAAACCAGAATTCAAATTATAAGTATAATCTGGAATCAGGAACACTTACAATTAAGAAGCGTGCAATTACTGTGGCGATTGATAAGAAACAGAAAGTGAAAGGTCAGAAAGATCCGGTGCTGACTTATACAGTAGAAGGAGACGGATTAGTCGAAGGTTATTCACTTGGAATTTATCTGAGCCGTAAATCAGGTGAAAAAGTCGGACTTTACGACATTTACATGGACACTTCTAATCTGAATAAAGATTATGAATTAGCATCTGAACCAAGTGGAAAGGATAAGTTCGAGATTGTAGAGAACAAGGCGGGATTGACGAATCAGAAAAATGATTCTGGAAAATCTAAAACGAATGGAACTCAGGTAAAAAGTGTAAAGAAACAGCCGGGAACTGTATGGGATAGAATCAAAACCGGAGATAACAATAAGCCGGTTGGATATTTCATAGCAGTATTGATTTCACTTGCAGCAATCATTATGATAATCAGTGCCAGATTTCAGCGCAAGAAATAATACATTTTATGAAAACTGACTGTTGAAAAAGGCAGAAAACTTCGGATTGAGTCTTGACTTATTTTATCATTCTTCTTATAATAATGAAGAATATGAAAGAGACATGGAAGAGGAGTATTAAGAGCCTATCGTTTTCAGAGAGTTGCCGGAGGGTGCAAGGCAATGACGTAATCTCCCAACTCGCCTCGGAGTTCTTCTGCTGAACAGGTCAGACATTTATCGTAAGGACAACATAGGCAGGAGCGGGACTTCCCGTTACAGAAGCAATGAGTGCATATGAGAATTCATATGAAGAAGAGTGGTACCACGGAATCAAGCCTTTTCGTCTCTTTGGAGATGAGAAGGCTTTCATTTATTTTAGATGCAGTATTGCAGAAAGAGAGGAAATCAATATGTCTAAGATACCTTACAATCATAAGGCGATCGAGAAAAAGTGGCGTGACAAATGGGAAGAGAATCCGGTCAATGTCCAGTTTGATGAGAATGGAAAGAAAAAAGAAAAATATTACTGCCTGGATATGTTTCCATATCCTTCAGGTAACGGACTTCATGTAGGTCATTGGAGAGGATATGTAATCTCTGATGTATGGAGCAGATATAAATTACAGCAGGGCTATTATATCATTCATCCAATGGGCTGGGATGCATTCGGACTTCCGGCAGAGAACTACGCAATTAAGATGGGAGTTCACCCGGAGATTTCAACAGCAGCCAATATTAAAAATATTAAGCGTCAGATTAATGAGATTGCGGCTCTTTATGACTGGGACCGTGAAGTCAACACAACAGACCCGAACTTCTACAAGTGGACACAGTGGATTTTTGTAAAGATGTTCAAAGAAGGACTTGCTTATGAGAAAGAGTTCCCGATTAACTGGTGCCCATCCTGTAAGACAGGCCTTGCCAATGAAGAGGTCGTAGGCGGAAAATGTGAGCGTTGTGGAGCTGAAGTTACAAAGAAGAATCTTCGTCAGTGGATGCTTCGTATCACAAAATATGCAGACAGACTTCTAAATGATCTGGACAAGCTTGACTGGCCTGAGAAAGTTAAGAAGATGCAGGCTGACTGGATTGGAAAATCATACGGTGCAGAGGTAGATTTCCCAGTAGAAGGAAGAGATGAGAAAATCACAGTTTATACAACAAGACCAGATACACTTCACGGAGCAACATTTATGGTACTGGCTCCGGAGCATGAACTTGCTAAGAGCCTTGCAACAGACGAGACAAGAGATGCAGTAGAAAAATACATTTACGATGCATCTATGAAATCTAATGTTGACCGTATGCAGGATAAAGAAAAGACAGGCGTATTTACAGGAACATATGCGATCAACCCGTTAAATGGAGCAAAAGTTCCAATCTGGTTATCTGATTATGTACTGGCTGATTACGGTACAGGAGCTATTATGTGTGTACCTGCTCATGACGATCGTGACTTCGAGTTTGCAACAAAATTCAATATCCCAATCATTCAGGTTATTGCAAAAGATGGTAAAGAGATTGAGAATATGACAGAGGCTTATACTGAAGCTGTCGGAACAATGATCAATTCCGGTGAGTGGAATGGTATGGAGTCTGCCGTACTGAAAAAAGAGGCACCACATATCATCGAGGAGAGAGGAATCGGACGCGCAACCGTAAACTACAAGTTGCGTGACTGGGTATTCTCACGTCAGAGATACTGGGGAGAGCCAATTCCGATTGTTCATTGTCCGAAGTGTGGAAATGTTCCGGTACCAGAAGAAGAACTGCCACTTCGTCTGCCAGAGGTGGAATCCTATGAGCCGACAGGAACTGGTGAGTCACCGCTTGCTGCAATCGATGAGTGGGTAAACTGTAAGTGTCCACAGTGCGGTGCTGACGCTAAGAGAGAGACAAATACAATGCCACAGTGGGCAGGATCATCATGGTATTTCCTGCGTTATGTGGATAACCATAATGACAAAGAACTGGTTTCCAGAGAAAAAGCAGATGAGATGCTTCCGGTAGATATGTACATCGGTGGAGTAGAGCATGCCGTTCTTCACCTTCTGTATTCCAGATTCTATACAAAATTCCTGAACGACATCGGAGTCGTTGACTTTGACGAACCATTCCACAAACTGTTCAACCAGGGAATGAT
>ERZ773103.3849-NODE-3849-length-11746-cov-4.091096_pt1 | contig 11746 bp, 10 predicted proteins | sample MGYA00511118_ERZ773103 | MGnify/ENA primary metagenome ERZ773103 (study PRJEB29015, sample SAMEA2737821) | human gut metagenome | biome: human gut; feature: human-associated habitat; material: faeces | place: China | collected 2012 ... | reverse complement strand
GCATACCACCGGGGACCTCGCCGTTCTTCAAACGGTCAACGTTATCAGACGTCTCGACAACCGCGAGATCCAATGTGCCCTGCTCAAACTCAAGAACGCGGGTATTATCCTCCGTAAAGAACTTATATACAATGGTCTCAAAGTCGGGTTGCTCACTCCAGTAGTCTGTGTTGCGATTCAAGGTAACGCTTTCTCCGGCTTTCCATTCGCCAAAGGTGTAGGGACCAGTACCAACGGGATTCCGACCAGCTCTTCCTCACCGACCTGCTCCACATAGCTCTTGTCCATGATAAAGCCCAGTTCACCGGTCAGATTGGGAACAAAGCGCGCATCGTAATACTTCATGGGGATGGTAACAGTAAGCCCTTCTGCGGTTGCCTTGTCAAAGTCCGCCGCATCTACACGGGAAGAATACATAAAATTGGTAGACATACGCTGGATGGTGAAAAGAACATCTTCAGCGGTAAGCTCATCGCCGTTGTGGAACTTAATTCCTGACTTCAGCTTAATTTCCAGCGTCATCCCATCGTCGCCCACATATTCAACACTTTCGGCCAGCTCCATCTCAAGGCTGCCATCCTGATTCATGTTGTAGAGCTTGTCATAGACGCAAAGGCCAATGATGTTCATGGTGTTGGTGCCCTCGGTCAAAGGGTCAAAGGAGGTAACTTCCCCAAAGCCGCCAACGATCAGTGTGTCCTTGTCGGCATCAACGGTTCTGACCGCAGGTGCGGGAGTCGCTTCGTTTTCTGCAGGGGAATCCGGTGTACTGGACGGATTTCCTTCTGTCTGCTGACTTGCGGCTGCAGAAGTGGCTGATTCTGCTGGCCCGCCGCAAGCCGCAAGCGCAAGGAGCATGCTAAGTGTAAGAATCATAGCAAGTACTTTTTTCATTTCTCTTCTCCCTTCAAATTCAGTTCTGTATTTTAGCCCCATGCCTGGAGCTGTTTCACGTATTTGTGCGGGGATACATAGATCGCGCCGGTGGGGCAGTCCTCCTGACAGTAGAGGCACAGGCAGCACTCATCCTTGTATTTGATATAGGGCTTTCCGTTTGCATCCAACCGGATCACATCGCAGCTGCACACCTTCAGGCAGGTTCTGCATCCGATGCATTTTTTCAAATCAATACGTTCGATGGCCATAGTCTCAACCTCCTTTTAATCCGGCAGCAGGGCGGGTTCGTTGGGAAATGCTACGGGATACCGTTCCGCATATGGCTTGGAGGGATCCGGACGCCACTTTTCGGGGACGGGGACTTTGATCATGGTCATTTCTCCGTCCACCTCCTGTACCTTGATCCAGCAAAGCCAGTTCTCATCGTCCCGGAGGGGATAGTCCTCCCGGTAGTGATACCAGCGGCTTTCCTTCCGGAACATAGAAACCTTCAGCTTCATCTCCATGTGCAGGATGATGTTGCGCAGTTCGTGGGCCAGCCGCAGTTCGTGGTTGTCGTTGGCGGTAAGTTGGGGAATCACATGATCTCGCAGAAACTCAATGGTGTTAAGCGCCGACTGAAGCCGATCTTCCCGCTTATAGAGAAGTACCCAGTAGGGGGTAACGGTGTTCTGAATCACTTGCAGCGCCCATTTGGGGGTAAATCCACCCTTCCGTTTTTTCGGCGCCCAAAGAATATTTTTCAACCGCTGAACTTCTTCGCCAGGCAGCGTGAAGTCCCCAGATGCCTTGGCAAAGCCTGCCGCATTGGTGCCGGCTCTTGCGCCGGATACCGCACAGAAGGCTGCTGCAAAACCGGCCATAGGATATCCACTGCGGGCACCCAAGCAGTCCCCCGCGGCATAAAGACCGGGAATCTGCGTTTCACAATCCGTGCCGTCGGACCAAACACCGTCAGATAGGTGATAGGATTGTCCCATGGCACGGCCCATAGACATACGAACCATACCCTGTTCCATTGCCTGTTCGTCTATTTCATCCCGAGGCTCATTGCTGGGGTTGTGGTTCATGGGAGCAGTGTCAGGATTGCCGTCGACCTTGTAGAAGAGAGGCCCTCTGCCGCAATGTGCTTCATAGGCCATGGCAATTGCATTGAACGGCAGCGGGTGAAATTCTTTCAGGTTGGGCCGGGTGCTGTCAATCTTCTTCCCTTCAATATTGTACATAGGAAGATGATCGGCAAGGGTCTTACAGGTTTCGTCATTCTTGTTGTAATAGGGATTGCGGTCATTTCCGGTCCAGGGGTAGGCCGGGAAATCGCCGCGAGAGCCATGCTGATCCGCCCACTCCTTACCGGTAACGGCACAGCCCAGCCGATAGGCCATCGCCTGTGCATCGCCAGTAGTTGTATTGGTTCGGATGCCGCAGTTCTTGATACCGCCGTTTCCAGCTGCCAAAACAATGGCTTTTGCCTGGAAAATGTATGTATCGTCGTCATCGGGGGAAAACCCAATGGCACCGGCAATGTGTCCGTCCTGCTGAATCAGGTCGGTTACCATGACACGATCCACAATGGTTCCGCCGTTGTTCTGAAAAAGACTGCGCAGACGCCAGTGATACCGGTTGTGGATTAAGTAGTTTGTGATGACATCCTCCTCCGGTTCGCCGGGACACCGTTCGTCATCTGAGCCGTTGATCGGTGCCAGATACGCATTTCCATTCTTGTCGTACCGCCAAGACTTCATGCCCCATTTGGCCATGTCATCCCAGCGATCCTTGCTTTCACGATAGACGACCTCGACCCAATCCCGGTTTTCAAGGTACTCGTCGGCCAGAGGTCCTTCTGCCATCCATTTTGCTAAATCATTTTTGACGGGATCGAAGTAGATCATACAGGTGATGTTCTGGGACTGTCCGGATTTTCCGGCATAGCCCTTATCCACCATTGTGACCTTCACGCCTTGTTCCTGTGCCTTCATGGCCGCAAAGAAACCAGCTTGTCCGCCGCCGATGACCAGCACATCTGTCTGAATTGTTCTGTCCATAGTTCCTCCTTCTGGTTATGAGACTCAATCATGCAGAAACTACACAAATCTTGTTTTCAATATACCATTTCCGTTTTCGACTGTAAAATTGAAAAATTGCATGCGGCCTATGTATTTTTTTCAATTGTGATTATTGCAATTCAGCCATGAGATTTTTCCATACTTGATAATTGAAGTCTGTAGAAGCCCACCAGATTGGGATGTGCATTGTCGTTGGCCCAGATATCGCTATTTTTATAAATATTTTGTATTCTTCTCTTGACGTTTGGTTACAAATAAATTACAATTATCCTCGACGATAAATGTTATACAGTAAGTCCATATTGGACAAGTACTTTACAGCTTATTGAGGACGTCGCTCGCAGGGTTACCCTGTGAGGAAATTGTTGTATCCAGGTACAGCAAAATCGACAGTCATCAATAAGCTCTTTTTTATTTTAGAGAACCGTCCATCCGGAAGGATGTTTGGCGGCGGAAATCAATTCATTATCGTCATCCCGGCTACTGCTTTCGTCGGGAACTGAATTGAATGACCGTCCGACCAGATATCTTTCCGGGGAAACTAGCCAAGATGCCCACGCATAGCGGGTCGAGCTAGTCAAGGGATGAAAACACGGCGCAGCGTCAACCAAGATAGCTGGGCCAAGAACCGGGTCGGGTAGAACGGCAAAGTGCAGCATGGGCCAAGGGATCAGTGCGCCTACCGGATGGGGAGAGCGGCTTTGATGAATTCACCAAAGCCGCTTTTAACATATCAAATTGACCTTTTTCTGAATTAAGAAAAAAGTTTGTAAACATGTGAGCCTTTGGCGAAATCGCCAAAGGCTTTTGTGCAGAAGTTTAATAAACAATAGGGGGAGTTTCCACTCCTATTGTGGTCCAATCAGCCAAGTAGGGGTAAACACTACCCCTACAACCGTTTGGGTGTATTGTGACATCACTATGATGCTACAGTCAAAATAAAGCTCAGAAAAAGTCCCAAAATTTGATAATTCTAACTGTAAATAAAGCTCTTTCAACGTCCAAAAGTTCTGGCAGTAATACCACAAGCTGTTCTTCTAACAGCAGCGCAACTCTCGAAAAGCAGAGGCTCCCCGGCCATCGTAGATCCATCAGAAAAAGACGAATGCAGGGGCCGGAAAGAATATCTATATGATCAGCCGAGGCTGTTATTTTTATTAAGAACGCAAAAAACGCCCAGCTTGCTGACTTATCAAGATCAACAAACCGGGGCTTCAAACTTTGTGAATATTGACTTTGCAGAATTATGCCATATTTTTCTCTCCACATGGCATTCTATGGAATATTTGATTCAGAATGCAGAGAATCTGAGGTTCAAATCACCTCTACTCCCCGATCAAAGCATTTGGCATCTATGTTTGCCTACAAAAAATTCGGGCTCAAAAAGCCCGGAAACGGTTGATGCGCCTGAGTTTTCTCAGGCGCATCTATACCGTTTGGTAATTTTGGTTGCGGGGGCCGGATTTGAACCGACGGCCTTCGGGTTATGAGGGTGTCTCTGCTAAAATTTCTTGGACGGATTGCAGAAAACAGCACAGAATGGACGGTATTTCAGCGCATTCGGACACATTTCAGCCCGATTTGTCCAACTGGTGCGTCGGCGTTTTTCCGGTAGTGGGTCAGAATGTGGGTCAGACCGTGCAAGAACCCACCCCAAAAACTGTGTAAACTTTCTACCTAAAGTAGAATAGGAACATATGCTGCAAGGTGGCATCGGCTCAATCCGATACCGCCTTGTCAACAACATAGCGCCAGACAGGGCAGATGTTAGGACAACTCCGCACAATTGCGTCTACGGATTACGATGAATCCTTTTGTCAGGAACTCATTTGCAAAGCTTGAAATATGCAGAGCATTTCTGCTGTTTTACATCTTTTCCTAACGAAAAATCCATCATCAGACGCTCTTACTGTGGAGTCAGCCCAGCACTACTGCATATCCCAGTGTGACAACTGCAACCGTAGCCCAAGTCAAACCACCCAACACAATAGGCTTTGCCCCTTTCGTAAAAAGATCCTTAATTTTGATCTTATAGCCCACGCCCACCAGTGCCATTGCAAAGCAGAACTTGTACAGTGTAGACAGTAGGCTACTCAGATTGGTTGTACCCAGTGCCATACCTTTGAAGTTTACCAACGTGTTGATAATGGCCAGCACCAGAAATCCCAGTACATAAAACGGAAATGCCCCCACAATGTTCTGAGCAATGGACTTGCCGGAAGCGTTAGTACGTGACGTCCTGCTCTCCCGCTGGAGTTTGAATTGGTGCCCAATTGTCATAACAACCGCCACGACAACCAGCATTGCGACCCGTGTCAGCTTTACAATCATAGCGAGATCGCCGCCGGAGACCCCCGCAGCATTGAACGCTGCATCTCCCATCAGCGTATTGAAAGACTGTGCCGCAGCAGTGACAGAAGATACATCGTTTATGGCAACTCCGCCAAGCAGCCCATACTGATCCGGCGTAAAATGAAGTGCAACAGCCACATATGGCCAAATGATGCAGGCCAGGATATCCCACAGAAATATTGAAGTCATGGCGTAAGCCGTTTCGTCTTCCTTCGCGTCAATTACGGCAGACAAAGTAGCCACCGCCGTACCGCCGCAGATGGAGGTTCCACCGCCCACCAGCAAACGCGTGTTGCCAGGAACACGCATCAACTTGCCCCACAGCCACGCTGCAAGAAAGGAGATGCAGATTGCGCCGATGACCAGCGGAAGCGCTTTTGCCCCCACCTTCATAATTGCGTTGAAGTTCAGTGTGCCGCCGGCCAAAATAATGCCCACCCGAAGAATTCGCTTGGAGCAGAAACCCGCGCCCATTTTAGATTGATCCAAGAACTTCTGCGGCATACAATTGGCAAGTATGATACCTAAGAACAGCCCCAGTAGAGGCGCCCCGATGATATGTTGGATTCCTGCCAGCCAAGTGGCTGCCAGTGCCATCACAAAACAGACAATAATACCAATCAGCATAATAATTCTCTTTCTCCTATTTCGTTTGATGTTACAGCTGTCGCCGGAGATCAGCAGACAAATCCAAGCGATGCACAATGGAGCCATGCTCCAGCTTAAGACAAACAACCGGCTGCTGGTCGCTTAACGCCACCTGATAACGCATAGCAAGGCTTTGCTTGCGTGTCACATCCAGTTCTATGACCTTACAGGGAAAATTGGCATCCTGATTGGCCGCAGAAATAGCCGAGAGCAAATTTAGACCATCCTGATATTCCGGATTCCAAAATGTAAGCAGTACTGGCTTTGGACTTTCCAACACCTCACGCTTAAAATCTTCCATTTCTTCAATATACCGCTCAGCAGCGGTAGCGGCAATCGCACCATCAGCCACACCGGTACATATCTGCCGTAAGTATTTATCCCGAACATCCCCCGCAGCGTACACCCCGGGCAAATTGGTTTCCATTTTATCCGTGGTTGGAATCCATCCATGTGTATCCAATGCCACCTGGTTCTGGAACAGCTCTGTCACCGGTACTGTGCCAACAAAAAAGAACACGCCGTTGCAGGAAAGCTCCGTGATTTCATTTGTCTTAACATTGCGCACCTTGACCCCTGTGACAGCGCTTTCACCATCAATGCCCGCCAATACGCTGTTCCAGATAAACTCCATCTTCGGGTGATGCAACGCCTTTTCGGCAGACTGCTTGTTGCAGTCCAAGACCCCTTCTTCATGGAGTACCACAACAATTACCTTTCTGGCGAATTTTGTAATGTACATACCTTCCTCGATACCTTGATCGCCGCTGCCAACCACCACAACCGTCTGATCCTGAAAGAATTCCGCATCACAAGTTGCGCAGTAGGCTACGCCCATACCGGTCAGTTCTTTCTCGCCGGGGATTCCCAATACCCTAGCCGTGGTGCCAGTGGCAATAATCACAGCCTTTGCCTCGTATTCATGGCGGCGGGTAAACACCTTTTTCGTGTCGCCAGTCAATTCAACTCGCTTCACCTGCTCACGTCGAATTTCAGCGCCAAACTTTTTTGCATGCTCCGCCATTTGCTCGGCAAGGACCGGTCCACTGGAAGCGGGGATGCCGGGGTAATTCACAATTTCACGGGTGGTGTATGCACGTCCTCCGGTGTTTCCTTTTTCTAAAACAAGGGTTTTTAGTTTCGCTCGTCCGCCATAGACTGCAGCTGCAAGCCCGGTAGGGCCGCCGCCCAGAACAATTAAGTCAAAATACTCTACCATGTCTTTGACCTCCTGTAATTCAGTTGAGATAGTTACATTATACAAAAAATACGACTATTTTAATAATAAAATATAACTATCTGCTATAAGCAGTTTCAATATTCCATAGCAGAACAGATTGTGCTATATTATCATTGTAATTGTTTACAAGAATGCGTTAAAAAAACGGAGGTGCTTTTGTGGAAAAATTATCTCAGGCAGAATTTGACGAAAATGTCATAGAAGAAGAGCAGCATTGTATTGTGCTGTTTTCCCGCAAAGACTGTCACGTCTGCCAAGCGGTTCACCCAATGCTGGAGGATCTGGAATCGGATTATGGTTCCATTCCGTTCTATCAGGTTGACGTTGAAGAAGAACCAGCCTTGTTTCAGAAATATGGCGGCAAGGGTGTCCCTCAGGTAATCTCGTTTCAAGGCGGAGAAATTGTCAAGCGACTGGCCGGTCCGCATGATGAAGACGACTACATCGAACAGATCGAAGACATTTTGTAAGTGATTACAAACCAACAACTACTCAAAACAACTTACAGGAGGGATTTTGCATGGGCAGACCGCTCTCATTTCCAACAGGAACAACCATTTACGATCCGGAAAAGTGCTTTAGCGGCTATACAGTTTTTTCACACATGCAGGAGGGCGTCATCCTCATTGATATGAACGGAAAGCCAGTCCACGTCTGGCGGGGACTGGATGGCTTCCCCGCCAAAATGCTCCCTGGAGGGAGAGTGACTGCCAGCCGCGGCATCCGTAATCCAACAATCTCTTATCAGGATCAAATGGATTTGGTGACTTGCCGGTGGGACGGTACCGTGGAATGGGAATTCGATCATAAAGAGTTCTGCGAAGACGAAGGAATCGAGCCCCGCTTTATGGCACGAGAGCACCACGATTACCAGCGCTATGGAGAGCCGCTATATTATGTTCCAGGCGCAACATACGGCAATCAGCCTGTCAAAACGCTGATTTTGACCCATCAGGACGTTCGCAAAAAGAAAATTTCCCATCAACTCTTGGTTGACGATGTTCTGATAGAAGTGGACAACAACAATAATATCTTATGGGAATGGCATGCGGTGGATCACTTCAACGAAATTGGCTTTGACGAAACTGCACGCAACGCTATGTTCCGCGACCCGAACACCCAGCCTACCGGTCCGGAAGGTCAGGGCGACTGGCTGCACATCAACTGCGCTTCTTACCTAGGTCCAAACAAGTGGTACGACCAAGGGGACGTGCGCTTCCATCCAGACAACATTATTATGGATTCCCGTGAAGGCTGCTTCCTGTTTATTATCAGTCATCAAACCGGAAAAATTGTTTGGCAGCTGGGACCGGATTACACCTCGACAAAAGAAGCTCGGATTATCGGGCCCATTATCGGGCCGCATGGGACACACATGGTTCCAAGTGGGATGCCAGGAGAAGGCAATATTCTGATTTTCGACAACGGCGGCTGGGGTGGCTATGGAGCACCCGGGCAAACCAGTAAGATTGGTCTAAAGACCATGCATCGTGACAGCACACGCATTCTTGAGATCAATCCTACCACCATGAAAATTGTCTGGCAGTTTGACGCCAAGACGTTGGGGTTCCCACAGTTGTTCGCCCAGCATTATTTCTACAGTCCCCTTATTTCCAATGCACAGCGGTTGCCCAACGGTAATACCCTGATCGACATGGGCTGTGACGGCGAATTTCTGGAAGTAACCGCACAGGGAGAAGTCGTTTGGAGTTATGTCAGTCCCTATGTGACCAATTCTACCCCCGGCAACCTCTACCGTTGCTATCGGATTCCCTACGATTGGGTGCCGCAGCTCACCAAACCGGAGGAAATCGCTATGCGCAGAGTGGAGAATAAAGACTTCCGCCTGCCCGGTGCAGCAGACCCAGCAATCACGTCCGAAGCAGAGGTGAAGGTTGCCGGCACCGTCAAGCAGGACACCCGTGCGGCGTACTGTGTAGAAAAGCTCTAAGCTGCTTGCAACCTACGAAAGGAGGCTATCTGCATGCGGCTGGAACATTTTCTATATGTGGTTGAGATTGCAGAGCACCGCTCTCTCTCAAAAGCAGCTCGTAATCTATATATTACGCAGCCCTCTTTAAGCGTCAGTCTTCAAAATCTGGAAAACGAATTGGGCTTTCAGGTGTTTGAGCGTTCACACAAGGGAATGGTGCTTACAGAAAAGGGCCGGGAATTCTATCAGATCGCGAAGCGGATAAAGGGGGAGCTGGACCGAGTTGACCGCCTGGTTGCGCCGGAGGATAATCCGGCTGAGGTGCATTTGAATGCAGCACCTGTATTCTGTAATGCAGCTATGCTCCAACTTATATCCAGCGTGCGGGGAGAGTCCCAGGAAATCCAGCTGAGTATCAACGAATGTACGCGCGCCAGCGTACTGGATGCAGTTGTGGAGCACCAAGCGGATCTTGGTATCGGTATTTGTATTGATGACGAGGAGAAGCAGCTATATCAGAACGCCCAGCAGTGTCACGTAATGATTGAGCCGCTGATTCACGACCGGATGTATCTATATATTCCCAAACGTCACATGCTGGCATTTGAAGAAAGCATCCCGCTGGCACGATTGCAGGAAGACGGTATTATCGTACTGAAGGAAGCGGACAAAAATGCGCACATTGCCAATCACAAAGGTGGATATTCTTACACCTTTGCAGAGCGCGACAGTGTGATCAAAGCCGTTTCAAAGGGCATGGGCTATGCTGTTCTGCCTGGTATGATGGCAATTGATAACGTCTATATCGAGACTGGTCTTGTCAATGTCGTTCCAATTGCTGATGGCGTGATTCCTGCAACAATGTACCTCGCCTTTTCCTCTGCGGAGCCGCTTACCAAAAATCAGGCTCTGGTCGCACAGCATATCCGAACCGTCAGCCGTCACATACAGCAACGGCTGGATTATCTGCCAAAACTGAAGCATAAAGCAGACAAGACAAATCTCCCATCGATCTATTATTAAACGGAATGGAAGTGGAATGGAATGGAAAAGAAAAAACAAATCACAGACTCAATTTCGAGTAAGCAAGTAATTGGCTTAATAGTAGCCTGCCTATTGTACATCGTGGTACGTCTGCTGCCGCTAAACGGTCTGGAACCAACAGGTCAGAAGGCACTGGCAGCCCTGGCGTGGATGGTTGTGATCCTGATCGGCAACTGCCTTTCCACGATGCTCTCCACATTGATTTTTGCTGCATTAATCATCCTCACAGGCGTAATGCCCCAAGGCGCTTTATTCGCCGCTTTCGGCACCTCTCCCTTCCTGCTGGTGCTTGGTCTGACCATTGTCGCCCAAGGCATGAGCAAGACGAATCTGGGGGCCCGCGTCGCTTACGGTCTGATGCGTACAATTGGCCGGACTCCCGCTTTAATGCTGTTGGCGATTATGCTTACCGGCGGTCTGCTCTCCGCCTTTATTGCCAACCTTCCTGCGCTACTGGCTGTTTGTCCCATCATCATTTCCGTATTGAAGGCACTTCATGAGGAGCCCGGAACCAGCCGTCTTGGCAAGGCCATGTTTATCGGGCTGATTTGGGCCGGTGGAGCGGGCGGTCTATGCTTCATCTCCTCCGCTGCAACAAATGCAGCCGGTGTAGGCGCAATCGCCTCTGCCACAGAGGGAGCAATCACTGTCACCTTTTCACAGTTCGCCACCATCGGTATTCCCACTGGTATTGTCATGCTGCTATCCGGCTGGATATTCCTGTCCATTTGGTTTGGACTGTTTCGCAAAGATTCTGTCTCTATTGATATGGAAGCAATTCAACCTGAGCACGCAAAGCTGCCCAGGATGGATGGGACAGAAATCCGCTATGCCGTATATCTGATTGCTATGGTTGCATGCTTTTTCCTTGGAGGCAACTATGGCATCATGCCCCCAACCATCGGTCTGGTATTTGCCGCACTGGTAATCTGTCCGAAAATTGGTGTGGTTAAAGCCGAGGATGCCCTGCGGGCACAGAACTGGGGTATGCTGTTCCAGATTGGTATGTTCGTAGGCTTTGCCGGTGCTATCGCAAATACCGGTCTAGGTGAATGGCTGGCTACGGTTCTGTTTGGAAAGATGAACATTTCCAGTCCCTTTGTTCTGTTGGTTGTTATCACCTGCCTTGGTCATGTAGTCAACATTCTGGTTCCCGGCGGCGGTGCCGGTCTGGTGGTTATGCCCGCGGTTATGGCTGTCTCCGCCATGTGCGGTATTAACACCGCCTATGTCGGTCTGATGATGGTATTTGTCGTTGCATGGTCGCAGCTGATGCCCGTTCAGCCACAGTATCTGGTTGTCAAAGGCAATACCGCTGGATATATGCAAGTCAAAGATTTTGCTCTGCCCAATATTCTGATTACGATTATTTGGACTCTCCTTCTTGTGCCCCTGTTTTATGCAGTGGCGCCGCTGGCCGGATTGCTGTAATGCACGCCTGACTTTAGCAGAATCGGGTTTCTGGTATAACCAGTAACCCCGCAAAACGTCCCCTATGCAGGAAAACACTGCATAGGGGACGTCGTCTAAGTGGATTGCTTCCGACCAATATGACCTGCTTCTGCC
>ERZ773103.3848-NODE-3848-length-11752-cov-14.262204_pt1 | contig 11752 bp, 9 predicted proteins | sample MGYA00511118_ERZ773103 | MGnify/ENA primary metagenome ERZ773103 (study PRJEB29015, sample SAMEA2737821) | human gut metagenome | biome: human gut; feature: human-associated habitat; material: faeces | place: China | collected 2012 ... | reverse complement strand
CACTGACGACGGCCACATCGGCCACGGCGTGCAGCTGGCGCAGGCTTTCCTCCACACCGGGGAAAGGCTCAAAGGTCGGCTCCAAGGCCTGGATGCGGCGGTTGCAGGCATTGTTCCACTCCTGCAGTTTGCGCAGGGCCAGGCTGCCGGTGCGCAGCAGTTCGTGCTGTAAGCTGGCGGTGGAAAGTTCGGCCGAGGTGTTGACCCAGGCGGAAATGTCCTCGCTGCCCGGCACCTCGATGCCGCGGTTTTTCAGCCGGTCAAACACCAGCACCACGCTCTCAAAGCGGGAAAGGCCCCGTGTGATGTTGCGCAGGTTGATCTCCTCCCACGCCGAGGCGACAAAGTCTGCATGATCGTCCAGCGCAAAAACGCGGATCAGCTCCGGGCACATTACAATGGTGTGCTTGATGCTGACCGTGTCCATAACGCAGCCGTCCGAATCCATGCAAACCAGAAATTCACGCTTCTTGGTAAAATCAGTTAAAACGCTTGCCATGATTCCCGTCCCCCTTCCAGTACTCATAAGCCGTAAACGTACCTATCTATCATAGCAAAACAGCAGGGCGTTTGGCAATGCTTTTTTAGTAAAAAAGCAACTTTTGTCCAAAATCTTACACCGATACCGGGGTGTTTTCATCCAATGCCTGGCCGATTGGCATGTTTAAAATCAAATTGGCCATGCCGTCCGCCGGGGTGGGCTGCTTGTTGATGACCACCAGCGTTTCCCCGCGGAAGTACCGCAGCAGCCCCGCCGCCGGGTACACCGCCAAACTGGTGCCGCCCACAATCAAGGTATCTGCCACGGAAATTGCCTTGATAGCGTTCTCCATCGTGGCCTCGTCCAGCCCTTCCTCGTACAGCACCACGTCCGGCTTTACGATGCCGCCGCACTCGGTGCAGCGGGGCACGCCGTCGCCCTGCCCGGCGGCTTCCTCAATAAAGCTGACGGGGTAAAACTTACCGCAGCGCGTACAATAATTGCGCAGGGTAGAGCCGTGCAGCTCGTACACCACCTTGCTGCCCGCCGCCTGGTGCAGACCGTCGATGTTCTGGGTCACCACGGCCTTGCACTTGCCCTCGCGCTCCAATTTGGCCAACCGCAGGTGGGCGGCATTAGGCTTGGCCCCGTGGACGATGAGCTTCTGGCGGTAAAAATCGTAAAATTCGGCCGTGTGGGTCTTGTAAAACGTATGGGAGAGCATCGTCTCGGGCGGATACTTGAATTTCTGGTGGTACAGCCCATCCACCGAGCGAAAATCCGGGATGCCGCTCTCGGTCGAGACGCCCGCCCCGCCGAAAAAGACCATGCTTTTTGTTGCTGCCAGAATTTCCTCTAATGCCGGAACCATGCAAACTGCCCCTTTCGCTTTTGGCTTTTATGCCTTATAATATACTTAATTATAATCTATTTTCGGAGGGATGCAAGATGCAGCGCGAAATCACACGGGAGCTGGTGCGACGGCTGCTGCCCGAGCGCATGGCGGAGAGCAACAAGGGGAGCTACGGCAGTGTGCTGGCCGCGGCGGGCAGCATGGCCTACCGCGGGGCGGCGGCACTCTGCACAGAGGGCGCTTTGCGCGGCGGGGCCGGGCTGGTGTATCTGGCCAGCGTCGAGCCTGTTATCCAGCTGGTGCTTTCCCGCACGCCGGAATGCTGCGCCTGCGGCTGCCGCACGGCGGCCAACGGGGGCATCCACCCGCAGGACGCCGACGCGCTGCGCCGCTGGTTCGCGGACAGGCACGCCGTTTTGTTGGCCGGGCCCGGGTTGGGGGAGAGCGCCGCCGATGTCTGTAAGGCCCTGCTCGGCAGGAACGCCCCGTGGGCCGGTGCCGTGCTGGACGCCGACGCACTGAACGCACTGGCAGCGGGGAAGTACAAGGGGGATCTGCCCGCAAACACGATCCTGACGCCCCACCCCGGCGAGGCCGCGCGGCTGCTGGGCCTGACTGTGCCCGAGGTGCAGGCGGACCGCGAGGGTGCCGCCGTATCGCTGGCCAAAAAATATCACTGTGTCGTCGTTTTGAAAGGGCATCACACACTGGTTGCCGCGCCGGACGGCACGGTCTGGCGCAATGAGACCGGCAATGCCGGGTTAGCCAAGGGCGGCAGCGGGGATATTTTAGCCGGTCTGACCGCCGGGCTGCTGGCAGCAGGTCTAAAGCAGGGCCGCACGCCCGAGGACGCCGCGGTCTGCGCGGTATGGCTCCACGGCGCCGCTGCAGACCGCTGCGCCAAGCGCCGCAGCATGACCGCCATGCTGCCGGGGGATCTGTTTGAAGATCTAGGGTGGATTTTGGGGGAACTGGGGCGGTAAGGCTGCGGACCGAAAGGCGGCAGGCAGAGGAAGGCTGCAGCGGGGTGAGGGCACCCCGCCCTACAGGTGGACGGGAAGTTTGTGGTAATGGGGTCTGACGAGATATAAGGCAAAGCCCGTCGGAATCCCCCAGGCCGCTAACGCAGCCAGCCCCCTTTGACAAGGGGGCCTCCCTCTCCCCCCTGCGGGGGTTCGGGGGAACTCCCGAATTACGAAACGGAGCAGAGGGCGCGGGCGTTAAGCGCGAACAGTAATACTGCGTTCGCGTAGCCCGCGCCCTCTGCGACCTCCTCTTTGGGAATCCAAGGGGCGTGCAGCCCCTTGGTCGCGGGTCCGCTGCGTCGAAACAGCGGCAATTTTCTTTGGTTCTTTCTTTTGTTGGCAAAAGAAAGAACAACCTCCCGGGAGGCAGCCGTTCCCGGTCTTGCCACCCGCCCCTATAGGGTGTATAATAGGACTATATCTGCCAGACTCAGGAAAGGAGCCGCTGTTATGTCGCGCAAAGAAGGCCAAAAACGCAAACTGCTTGTTCTTTTGGAGATCCTCGCCCGGGAAACCGACGAGAAGCACCCCTTGAGTGTTCCCCAGCTGGTGGAAAAATTGCAGGAGCACGGCGTCGTCGCCGAGCGCAAAAGCGTCTACGATGACCTGAACACCTTAAACAACCTGCCCGACACCAAATATGAGATCGTGCAGCAGCGCGGGCGCGGCGGCGGCTACTATATGACCGAGGCTCCGTTTGAGCTTGCCGAGCTTAAGCTGCTCGTCGATGCCGTCTACGCCAGCAAATTCATCACGGCGCGCAAATCCAAAATCCTGATCGACAAGCTCGGCCAGTTCACCTCCACATACCGGCAGGAGGAGCTGGACCGTAAGGTACTGGTCAGCGGGCGTATCAAGAGCACCGACGAGAAAATTCTGTACACCGTCGATGCGCTGCACGCCGCCATCACGGCAGGGGAGCAGGTCACCTTCAAATACTGCGACTGGAACCTGCAAAAGCGGATGGCCCCGCGCCACGACGGCCAGCTCTACCGCGTCAGCCCGTGGGTGCTCGTGTGGGAGAACGGCAACTATTATTTGATCGCCTACACCGAGGGGCGGCTCAAGCACTACCGCGTCGACAAGATGCAGAACGTTCACCAGCTGCCCGACACGACCCGCGAGGGTGCCGGGGAATACGCCAATTTCGACGTCAATACGTATATGCAGCAGATGTTCGGCATGTTCAACGGCCCGCTCAAGCGGGTAACGCTGCAATGCGAGAACCGCTTTGCCGGGGCGATGATCGACCGGTTCGGCACCGCGCCGATCCTGACGCCCTGCGCCGACGGCGAGCACTTTACGATGACCGCCGAGATTCAGGTCAGCCCGCAGTTCTTCGGCTGGGTGGCCGGGTTCGGCACCGGCGTCGTCGTCTCCGGCCCGCCGGAGGTCCGCGCCGAAATGAAGAAAACGCTGGATCAGCTGCAGGAGCTTTACCGCTGATTTGCAATACCGGCGTAAATATGGTAAAATAGATTGTTTAAATCTATCACCGTAGGGAGGGCATCACCTCTTGCTGGAAAAGAACCAACGCTTCAAAAGCCTTTTGTATGTGCTGGCGGACGCGGCACTGCTTTTCATCGGCTTTTTGCTTGCCAACTATATCCGTTTCAATTACGTCCGCTACTTTGAGCCGGGCGGCGCAGGGCCTGCGCTGGCCGTGGCCCGGGACCCGCGCAACATCATTGCCGGGCTGGCCACGTCGCTGGTGCTCGTGCTCATCTACTGGGTCGCCGGTATCTACAGCACCACGCGGCTGCGCGGCCTGGCCGAGCGCTGCACCAAGATTGCCGTCATCAACGCGGCGGGACTGCTGATCTTCATTGGTGCTTTGTATCTGATGCACCTGGACGACTACTCCCGTATCGTACTGGCGCTGTTCTACATCCTCGGCACGGCAGGCGTCGTGATCGAGCGTATGATCCTGCGCTGGGTAGACCGCGCCCGCCGCCGCAAGGGGCTGGGTCTGCGCCATATCCTGCTGGTGGGCGGCGGTAAATCCGCCGCGCTCTATCTGCGCGCGCTCGAGCACAACCCCTACTACGGCTTTGTCGTGGACGGCTATCTGGCCGGAATCGAAGAACCGGGTCTTGGTGTGCGCTACATGGGCAGCTATGATGCGCTGTCCGCCCGGCTCGACGAGGTTGCCGTCGATGAGGTCGTCGTAGCGCTGGAGGCTGACGAGATCGAATTGCTGCCCCACGTTTTTGCCGCCTGCGACAAAAACGGCGTGCGCATCACGATGGTACCGTTCTACAGCGACTATCTGCCCGCCCGGCCCACCATTGACGTGCTGGACGAGTGCAAGCTTATCAATGTGCGGCAGACGCCGTTTGACAATCTGCTCAACGCCGCTGTCAAGCGCGGGCTTGATATTATCGGCAGCCTGATCCTGATCATTCTGACCAGTCCGGTCATGCTGGTCACGGCCATCGGCGTCAAGCTGTCCAGCCCCGGGCCTGTCATCTTCAGGCAGGAGCGCATCGGCCTGAACAAAAAGCCCTTCATGATGTACAAGTTCCGCTCGATGCGGGTCAATGTGCAGCAGGAGACCGGCTGGTCCACCGATTGCGACCCGCGCAAGACCCACTTCGGCAGCTTTATCCGCAAGTTCAGTCTGGACGAGCTGCCCCAGTTCTTCAACGTGCTGAAAGGGGATATGTCCCTCGTCGGGCCGCGGCCCGAGGTGCCCTACCATGTGGAGCATTTTAAAGAGGAGATCCCTCGCTACCTTGTGCGCCAGCAGGTCCGCCCCGGCTGCACGGGCTGGGCGCAGATCCACGGCCTGCGCGGCGACACCGACATTGCCGAGCGCATCCGCTACGACATCTGGTACATCGAAAACTGGACCGTGGCGCTGGACATCAAGATCATCTTCCGCACCGTGTTCGGCGGCAAGATGGTCAACGACGAAAAACTACAATAACGCCCTGTGCGTTACCGGACGGGAGTGTCTGTAATGAGCAAAAAGGAGCCCAAGGTCGCCATCGTTCACGACTGGCTTGTCGGCTACGCCGGCGGGGACCGCGTTGTGGACGCCATGAAGCGCGTTTTCCCCGATGCCGTCATCTACACCCTTGTGTACGACCCCAAAAACATGCCCGAGCACTTTAAAAGCTATGACATCCGCACGAGCTGGTTCCAGAAGGTGCCCTTCTCCAACAGGCTGTACAAGGCCATGCTGCCGCTGATGCCCCGCGCGTTTGAGGCGTTCGACCTGACCGAGTACGATCTGGTGCTGTCGTCGTCCTCCTCCTGTTCCAAAGGCGTCATCACCCGCCCGGATGCCGTACACATCTGCTACTGCCACACGCCGATCCGTTATGTGTGGGATTTTTACTACACCTACCGCGCCAACGCCAACTGGCTGGCGAAGCTCGTCATGCCCGGCCAGATGCACAAAATGCGCATCTGGGACAAGTGCGCCGCGGACCGCGTGGATTATTTCATCGCCAACTCGCATTATATCGCCCAGCGCATCAAAAAATATTACCGGCGTGACAGCGATGTCATTTACCCCTGCTGCCACATCAACGAGTCGCCTTTTGTCGAAAAGGAGGACTTCTACCTGACCGTGGGCCGTCTGACCTGGTACAAGCGCGTGGATCTGGCCGTGCAGGCCTGCACGCGCCTTAACAAGCGCCTCGTCGTCATCGGCGGCGGGGGAGAGCTGGACAAGCTCAGGGCCATGGCCGGGCCGACCATCGAGTTCAAGGGCGGCGGTCTGTCCGACGAAGAAGTGCGCAGCTACTACCTGCGCGCGAAGGGCTTCCTTTTCCCGGGTGAAGAGGACTTTGGCATCACCCCCGTCGAGGCCCAGAGCGCGGGCACGCCGGTGCTGGCCTATGGCCGCGGCGGCGCGTGCGAGAGCGTGCTGCCCGGCAGGACCGGCTACTGGTTTAAAGAGCAGACCGTCGAGAGCCTGGCCGACTGCATCGAACGGTTTGAGCGCGACGGCGTGGCCTGTTCCAAAGAGGAAATCCGTGAGCACAGCCGCTCCTTCAGCGAGGAACGCTTTGAGCGCGAGCTGAAGGAATACTGCCTGCGCCGCATGGCCGACTGGCAGCAGGAGCTGCTCGACTGCTCCCACTGGGAGAAGGAGGAACTGGATTGAACCCTATCGTCATCAACGGCACGGTACTGTGTGACAATATCACCGGCATCCCGCGCTATGTCTATGAGAATGTCATCCGGCTGGACAAGCTGATCGAGGGCACCGGCCTGGACGTCCGCATTGCCTACCGCGACGACGGGCGGCCCATCCATCTGCCGGAGCTGAAAAACATCCGGCTGGTGCCGCTCAAGTCCATCCCGTATTTTTACAATCTGGCCGTGCTGCCCGCCTACCTGCGCCGCACCCATGCGTTTTACGTGGGCCTTGCCAGCGATATGCTGCTGACCCGCCGCAGCGTCGTGGTGCTGCACGACATCCGCCCGCTGGTCCTGGATACCGACAAGGGCTTTTTCCGCTTCAAGTTCTGGGTACACTGCCTGTCCACCAAATGGTTCGCCCAGCGGGTGTTCACGGTCAGCGACAACCAGCGGCACCTCATCAGCGAGAAGCTCGGCATCCCGCTCGACAAGATCGGCATCACCTACAACGGCTGGGAGCACATGAAGAACGTCACCCCCGACGAGAGCATTTTTGACAAGATGCCCGGCGTCAAAAAAGGGGAGTACTTCTACGCCCTCGGCAGTCTGGCAAAGCATAAAAACTTCAAGTGGATCCGAGAGGTCGCCCGCCGCAGCCCCGACAAGACGTTTGTCGTCGCGGGCGGCAAGGACCTGCGTGCCTTTGGCGACGACACCGAGGCGAAGGACACCCACAATGTGTTCTACCCGGGCTATGTGTCCGATGCCGAGAACGCCGCGCTGATGAAGCACTGCAAGCTGTTTTTGCACCCCGCCGTGTTCGAGGGCTTTGGCATCCCGCCGCTGGAGGCGCTGGCCCTGGGCGCGCCGGTCGCGCTGGCCAACGCCACCTGCCTGCCCGAGTTGTACGGCGATACGGCGCGGTATTTTGACCCGTATGATTATGATGTGGATCTTGACGCGCTGGCCGCCCAGCCCGTGGCCGCGCCCGACGAGGTCCTGAAAAAGTACAGCTGGGACAAGACCGCCGAGTTCTGGCTGCACGAGATGGAGAAGTATGCAAAGCAGTGAAGCGGCAGCTCCCGCAGGGTAAGGCCCCTCAGGCCTCGCAAGCTCGGCCAGCGCCCCACCCTGTGGGGCGCCTTTCACGGGCGTACGCCCGAAAAAAGTCTCCCCTTTCAGGGGAGGTGGTCGAGCGCCAGCGATGACCGGAAGGGCTCTGGCCATTTCCCGCTGCCACATCACCTATCCCACAAAAGGAGGAGCATTATTCTTATGTTTATTATAATCACCCTGCTCCTCACCGTGCTCGTCTCCGGCATCTTCGGTGCGGTTCCTGCGGTAGTATCCCACCGCAGGGTTTCCCGCCGCGACGCTGCCTGGGCCGCCGGGCTCTGGCTGGCCGTCTGGGTGTTCGCTCTGTGCGCCTACCACCGCCCCGGGCTGACCGTCGGCTTCCACGTGTTCCGGCTCGTCGCCCTCACCGCCATGACCGGCTGGGCGGGGCTTGTCACCGCCGGGCTGCGCAGCCTCGGGCGCAAAGGGTTAAAGGCCGTCGTCCCGCTGCTGGCCGTCACGGCGCTGGGGCTGGAGGTGTTCGTCGGCAATGTGGCCTACTTCAACACCCACAGCTACACGCCGTTTCAGCTCGTCGATTACCTTGACGACAACATCAACGTCGGGCGCGGCGTCGGCACGATCTCGCTCGACGAGGGCCGCACCTATCTGCGGTTCCTCGACATTGACCAGCCCATCTACAACCTGCGGTTTGACGGTCTGGTCAGCGACGACACCGAGCCGCTCCACGCCGACAGCGCCGTGATCTTCACCATTGAGGGCACCGACGCCGCCAACACCGAGCTGACCCGCTTCGGCAGCTGGCAGGTGGGGCTGCAGGCCCCGCGCACCCAGGTCATCAGCCTGGACCTGACCGGCTCCGTCGGGATGCTGACGCTGACCGCTGCCGGGTACAGCTCCACCTACGCGCAGTTCCCGGTGGCGCTGACCTTCCGCGGCATCACGGCCAACACGCCGCGCGCGCTGGATTTCTCGATTTTGCGCTTCTGCGCGATATTTCTGGCGCTGCTGGCCGTCTACGGCCTGCGCCCGGCCAGCGGGCTGTGGCACCGCCGCTGGCTGGCGGGCAACGTCTGTGACCGCGCCGCAGCCGCCGTGCTGGGCCTTGTGCTGGCTGCCTTCGTCGTGGTCATCCCGTTCTGGGAGCCGAGCAACACCGGCCTTGCCACAAAAGATTACAACACCGCGTTCTGGGACGGGGAGAGCACGGTCAGCTTCGTCTACCAGCAGTACGGCGCGCTGGCGCACAGCCTGCTGAACGGGCGCCTTGACCTGGAGGCCGACCCGCCCGCCGAGCTGCTGGCGCTGGACAACCCCTACGATGCCGGGGCGCGCGACGCCGCGCAAATCAACGACATCCACTGGGACCACGCCTTTTACAATGGGCGCTACTACGTCTATTTTGGCATTGTACCGTGTCTTTTGTTCCAGCTGCCGTTTGAGGCACTGACCGGCATCCAGAACCTGGCCTATGCGCCCTGCATGGTCCTGCTGGGGCTGATCTTCCTCGCCGCCTGCTTCGGCGTCGTCGGGCAGGCCGTGCGCCGGTGGTTCCCGCAGGCGTCCGCCGCAGCGTACCTGCTGGCCGTGGCCGCCGTAGCGCTGGGCAGTCAGTTCTACTATCTGTTGCTGCGCCCCTACATTTATGAATATGCCATCCTCTGCGGTGCGGCGCTGCTGATGCTGGGGCTTTGGCTCTGGCTCTCCGCCGCCAGCACGCCGGTGGAAAAGCGCGGTGCGCTGATCGTCAAGCTGGTCTTCGGCAGTCTCTGCGTGGCGCTCGTCGCCGGGTGCCGCCCCCAGATGGAGCTGTTTGCGTTTTTGGCCGTGCCCATCTTCTGGCCGCGGTATATCGGGCAGAAGCGGCTGCGCAGCCGCGCCGGGGCAGGGGAGGCCGCCGCGTTTCTGCTGCCGGTGGTGCTGGTCGCTGCCGGGCTCATGTGGTACAACGCTGCGCGGTTCGGCTCGCCCTTTGACTTTGGCGCCAACTACAACCTGACCGGCAACGATATGACCCAGCGCGGCTTCAACGCCGTGCGCATCGGCCCGGCTGTGTTCACGAGTCTGTTCGAGCTGCCCAGCTGGCAGGGTGTTTTCCCGTTCCTGCGGGAGACCGACGTCCAGACGAACGCCGTCATCCGCACGATCAGCGAGAAGTTCACGGGCGGCATTCTGGCCGCCACGCCGTACCTGTGGGTGCTGGCGCTGCCGCTGCTTCCCGCGTTCCGCCGCTGTCTGCACCGCCGCCGTGTCGCCGCCTGTGTGGTCTACGGCAGCCCGGCCGTCATGGTCGTCATGACCGTTGTTGACTGCGAGATGGCCGGGGTGCTCTACCGCTATTTGATGGATTACAGTCCCGTGTTGCTGCTTGGCGCGGCGCTGTGCTGGTTCTGCGCCGAGGGTGCGCTCTCCCGCCGCGCAGCACTGGGGGAGGGCACTGCCGCTGCGGCGCTGCCCGCACTGCGCACCGTCATGGCCGCCGCTGTGGCATATACCGCCGTCTACCGCTTCTGCACGCTCTTCGCCATGGAGCCATATCTGCAGGGCATGAATCCTTCCCTTTACTACACCGTCAGCCGCCTTGTTCAATTCTGGATGTAAAATCCGCCCGGAGGTCCTGTTATTATGGATAAAATCGCCGTTCTGATCCCCTGCTACAACGAATCCAAGACTGTCGAGAAGGTCGTCTCGGATTTCCGCCGCGTCCTGCCCGACGCCACCATCTACGTCTACGACAACAATTCCACCGACGGCACTGCCGAGCTGGCCGCCGGAGCCGGGCTCACCCCTATGGAGGAGGATTCCTTCTACCAGCGGGTGAACGGGGTGCTCTCCTATCCGCACGGGGAGCATCTGCGGGTGAGCTACCGGCCCTATTACGGCCTGTCCGGCTATGAAGAGGCGGCGGACACGGCCTACACCCTGGTGCTCTCCCAGCCCGCAACCCAGGGGGAGGAGGGGATCTGGTGCGTAGACCGCTGGGTGGATCAGAACGGCACGCGCTATCTGGTGGTGCCGGAGACCGATCAGCCCATGGACGACTATTACGCCGCCCTCCAGGATGCCTGCGATGCCGGAGATCGGCCCGATCTGCTGGATCCGGTGGCGGTGGCTCTGGACTTTGAGGAGGACTGGAGCGGCCGGGATCTGTCCCCCGACGCCTTTGTGCTGGAGGGTGCAAGCGATCTCTCGGAGCTCTTCGACCTGCCTCTGGCCACGGTGGAGCTGGAGAACGGAGTCGGCGGTTAAGAGGCCAGGGCAGCAACTGCCCGCAAAAAATCCAGGCGCACGCCCAGAATGAGGGCGTGCGCCTGTTTCCTTTTTAGGAGCCGGATGGGGCGGCAAAGGTTACGCCGGTGTAATACCAGTCGATGATGACCGAAACGCGGGCGCCTGCCGCCGAGGCAAAGGTGGTGATCTGGCACATGGACCAGAGCTTGGTGGCGGGGTCCTGCTGGCGGAGCCGCATCCAGTGAGTTTCCTGGGAGTTGTCGTAGAGAATATCGTCGATTATCTGGGCAGTGGAAAAGGATACGCTGTTCCAGGTCTGAGATTCAATGGTGCTCCCGTCGTAGATTGTGGTTCGCCGGAGGTCCACCAGTACGGGGGCCGCAGTGTCCGCTGCCCGGAGGCTCAGACGAATGGCGCTGGTACCGGCGTTCTGCACATTGAGAATCAGCTTGCCCAGGGTGATTTCCCTGGCGCTCCCCGTAGACGACAAATTTATGTTATAGACTTCGGGGCTCGCGCGGAGGTTGGGGGAAACCACGTCGGCCCCGCTGCCGTGGAAGCGCACACGGTAAGCGGTGGGGGAACTCTCCTCCACCGTGATGGTGGGCGCGGGGCCGGTAGCGCCGATGTCACCCTTGACGCCGGTACTTCCCGTCGGTCCGGTTGGCCCCTGGGGCAGCACAAAGTCCAGCGCCACGCCGGTGTCGGAGGGGGTGGCGGTGACAGCGGCGGTAGAGCCCGAGGTTACATTCCGCACCGTGACGGATGGGGTGGCTCCGGTCAGCCCAGTCGGCCCGGTGACGCCCTGGATGCCCTGGGGGCCAGTCGGTCCAGTCGGCCCGGTGACACCCTGGATGCCTTTAGGTCCAGTCGGCCCGGTCGGCCCGGTAAGACCGGTCAACCCTTGGGGGCCGGTGGGGCCGACTTCTCCGGCAGGGCCGGTTGGTCCCATTGGTCCCTGCTCCCCCATAGGACCGGGGCAGCCGCGCT
>ERZ773103.3842-NODE-3842-length-11765-cov-26.581383_pt1 | contig 11765 bp, 10 predicted proteins | sample MGYA00511118_ERZ773103 | MGnify/ENA primary metagenome ERZ773103 (study PRJEB29015, sample SAMEA2737821) | human gut metagenome | biome: human gut; feature: human-associated habitat; material: faeces | place: China | collected 2012 ... | reverse complement strand
GCAATCCCTTATTTAGTTTTTTTTGAGGTGGCCGTTGTAACGCAACCTTAGGAGGCGTGTGCTCTATCCAGCTGAGCTACTGAGACATTTTTAAGTTTTATGCAATTTTCAAGGCTCGAAGGAATCGAACAATCTGCCGCTTAGGAGGACCTCGTTATATCCATTTAACTAAGGGAACAATTGTATCTGTATTCCAGACACAGTTAATATCTTATCATAGAACCTACAAATTCTCAACCGTTTTTCATCTATTTGGAAATGAACCGTGTTGATGGAAATACGAGAGAAACTTGATGCAATCGGGATATCGTCTGAACAGGTAGACAAGAATCAAGTAGTTGTTAAGCATGTTAAAATAGATGGGAAACACTGTAGATGTATGACGAGACGGGACGATAGTTATATTGTTGCCGTAACAGTGGAGGATTCTGTTTATTTACAGGGAACTCTTTTAGCAATACTGATAGTGGGCACTTATCTGGTATTGGCGACATGCTGGATGATGTATATGCTCTCGAAAGTTATAAAAGAAAGGGATAGAAGAAAATAAAGCCGGTGCAGGATTCATTTCCTGTATCGGCTTTACTGCTCCTATCAAGACCCTCTATGTTTCTCAATATAATACGGAACGCAGGTTGTGAAGAAATCAAGAATCGTATCTGCATAAGAAGTATCATCTTTTGGAATCGCATGAAGTACCTGTTGAATCGCGAATCCATCAAGTGTAGCCATAAAGATAGAAGCGAATTGTTCTGCAAGCTTACGATCATCAAGTGCAAATGCAGAAGCAAAAAGCGTAGCAGCCTGATCCAGGATCGACTTCAATCCGGAGGTATATTTCTGGGAAAATTCGGAATCACATTTCATTGCATCTGATAATAGAAGTAAGTATAGTTTTTCTTCCTGAAGGCGTTTGAAACGAATCCGAGCTTCTTTTTCTACATCAGAAAAGAGAGAATCTACGGTGATTTTCTCGTTTTCATTTTCATGAAAAATACGATGTGCAAAATGAATCGAGTCTGTGACGATTTCGTCAAATAAATCCTGTTTGTTCTTATAGTAATAATAAATCGCGCCGGTTGTCATATTGGCTTCGGCAGCAATCGAACGCATACTTGTCTTATCAATTCCGAACTTTTCAATCTGTCGGATTGCAGCTTGTTTGATCTGTGTTTTGGTTGTGTTTTTTTGTTCATTCATGTTCTTTACACCTCGAAATGAATTTGTGTTATTACTCACAAAATCTGCATCATCCGTGTCTCTTGGCAGTGTGGTTGACACGGGAGTGAACAGTAACATGATTATAGCATAAAAAAAGATAAATGTAACATCGATATTTGTTTGACAAAGCACATAACAAATGTTATGTTGGTCTTATAGGAAATTATTATAATTTATGAAAAGATTTATGAAAAAGGAGAGGGAATATGACAGACAAATTTAAAGGCTGGTATCCGGACTATATTGAGAACGAAAAAGAACGTGAACCAATCTTAAAACTTGCCAAGATGATGACAGGGCGTGCAAAGAAAAAGCTCGGATTAGAGAAGATGACAAAGTACGATCCGGAGTATTGGGGACTGGCACTTTTGTGTACGGACGAGCAGGCTGAGATCGCATTGAAGATGGGGGTGCGCCAGCCGAAAACATTAGACCAGATGGTGAAGGTGACGGGTAAGGATAGAGATTATCTGGAGAAGCAGTTAGAGGAAATGGCAGAGGTTGCGCTGGTGGAGTATAACTGGGAAAATCCACAGCATGAGAAGCAGTATGTACTGCCAATCTTCGTACCTGGAAGTGCAGAGTTCTCTTGTATGAATGCGAAGATGTTAGAGAAGCATCCGGAGCTTGGACTTTTCTTTGAGAGAATGAGTCGTATTGCATTGGAAGGACTTGCACCATTTATGCCAGAGGGCGGTGTTGGAATGCATGTTATTCCGGTAGAGAAGGCGATTTCAACAGAGAATCAGTCTCTGCCAATCGAGCACATTTCACATTGGCTTGAAAAGTATGAGGGAAAATATGCAGCGAGTCCATGTTCTTGTAGAAGATCTCGTAAAACATTCGATGAGGGATGTGCGGATGATCCGGAAGAATGGTGTATTGCGGTGGGCGATATGGCAGATTATATCGTTGAGACAAATAAAGGTGGACACTATATTACAAAGGAACGTGCGTTAGAGATTCTGAAACAGGCAGAGGACAATGGTTTCGTACATCAGATTACAAATATTGACGGTGAGAATAAGATTTTCGCCATCTGTAACTGTAATGTAAATGTCTGTTATGCGCTTCGTACTTCACAGTTATTTAATACACCGAATATGGACAGATCTGCATATGTTGCAAAAGTTGAGACAGAGAACTGTGTGGCTTGCGGACGTTGTGTAGAGTACTGCCCGGCAGGTGCTGTTAAGCTTGGTCAGAAGCTTTGTAAGAAGGATGGTTCTCAGGTAGAGTATCCGAAGCATGTTCTTCCTACAGAGAAGAAATGGGGACCGGAGATGTGGGACGAAGACTATCGTGATAAGAACCGCATCAACTGTTATGATACAGGTACAGCTCCATGTAAGACAGCCTGTCCGGCACATATCGCTGTTCAGGGTTATATCAAGATGGCAGCGCAGGGAAGATACAGAGATGCCCTTGCACTGATCAAGAAGAACAACCCACTTCCGGCAGTTTGCGGACATATCTGTAACCGTCGCTGTGAGGACGCATGTACACGTGGAACAATCGATCAGGCAATTGCAATCGATGAAGTTAAGAAGTTTATTGCAGCTCAGGATTTGAATGCTGAGACGCGTTTTATTCCGGAGAAAGTAGTTCCGGCAACAAAAGGATATTTCGATGAGAAGATTGCAATCATCGGTGGTGGACCGGCGGGATTATCCTGTGCATTTTACCTTGCCGAAAAAGGTTATAAACCAACTATTTTCGAGAAAAATGAGCGCGCCGGCGGTATGCTCGTATACGGAATCCCATCATTCAAATTAGAGAAGGATGTCGTACAGGCAGAAATCGATATTATCAAAGAGATGGGGGTAGAGATCAAGACTGGTATAGAAGTTGGAAAAGACATCACATTAGATGAACTTCGTGCACAGGGATACAAAGCATTTTACATTGCAATCGGATGTCAGGGTGGACGTCTTCCGGGAATCCCGAATGACACAGCAAAGGGATGTGCATCTGCAGTTGATCTCTTAAAAGAAGTGAATGCAAATGAGAAATACGACATCAAGGGTGACGTAGTTGTCATCGGTGGTGGTAACGTAGCAATCGACGTAGCAAGAGATTCTAAGAGATGTGCAAGTGACGATACAAAGGTAGATATGTTCTGTCTGGAGTCCAGAGAGACAATGCCGGCTTCCGTAGAAGAGATAGAAGAAGCTGAGTCAGAAGGAATCGTTGTAAATCCGGGCTGGGGACCGAAGGAAGTTCTCGTAGACGAGAATGGTGAGGTTCGCGGTGTTGTATTAAAGAAATGTCTTTCTGTATTTGATGCAGAAGGAAGATTCAATCCGACATATGATGAGAGTGAGCTTATGACAGTAGAATGTAAGCATGTATTCTTCTCTGTTGGTCAGTCAATCGTATGGGGTGATCTGTTAAAGGGAAGCAAGGTAGAACTTGGACGCGGCAATGGAGCAGTTGCAGACGAGCTTACTTACCAGACAGCAGAACCGGATATTTTCGTTGGTGGAGATGTTTATACAGGACCGAAGTTTGCAATCGATGCGATCGCAGCAGGAAAGCAGGGAGCAATCTCAATCCATCGTTTTGTACAGCCACAGTCCAGTCTTACAATCGGACGTAACAGAAATGATTTCATTGAATTAGATAAGAATGACATCAAGGTGGAGAATTATGATAATTCCAGCCGTCAGATTCCAGGACATAATGATGCAATTGATACAAAACATTCCTTCCGTGATGCGAAGCTTTTATTTACAGAAGAGCAGGTGAAAGCGGAGACAGCGCGTTGTCTTGGATGTGGAGCATCTGTTGTTGATCCGAATAAATGTATCGGCTGCGGACTTTGTACAACAAAATGTGAATTTGATGCAATCAAGTTACATAGAGAACTTCCGGAATGTAGCAGAATGGTTCCTTACGAGGATCGTCTGAAATTTGTTCTTCCGAACATGGTAAAACAGTCCATCAAACTAAAATTTAAGAAGAAATAAATTTGAAAGAAATTAAAGTAACTGTTCAGAGCCAACCTCCAAAATGCTACGCATTTCGTCGGTGTGGCGTATCCGCCAAATAAAATTTTAAAAGGAAACAAGGGGGAAAAGTAAATGGGAATACTTTATAATGTACCTGACTTAAAAACCTGGGGAATTATGTTCTTCATCCTCATAGTCCTGATCGCACTGAATGAATTAGGACGTGAAACAAAATGGGGTGGAATCTTACTGTTTGTGATTGTTCCGGTTGTGCTGACAATCTTTGTATGGCCGACAACCTGTGCGCCGGGAAATGAGTACGGAACCGGAAACTGGTTCAACTGGGCAAAGACTTACTCTGCACTTGCAGGCTGTGTTGGCTTTATGCTGATGCGTTATATTCCGAATGCGACAAAGCATAAATGGGTGATCTGCTTCCCGCCACTGATTCTTGCAATCAATATTTGTGAGGCAGTTTTCCGTGATTTCGAGGCATACAGCTTCCATGCATTTGCAGGCGAGAAGGTAAACAATCTCTGGGTTATGTCAGGACCGTGGAACATCATGAACGGAATCGCAGGTATTTTAAATATCCTGCTGATCTGCGGATGGACAGGTATCTACATTTCTAAAGAGAAGAGTAAAGATATGATGTGGCCGGATATGGACTGGATCTATATCCTCGGATATGATCTCTGGAACTTTGCATATACATATAACTGTATTTCAGATCATTCTGTGTACTGTGGTGCGATTCTGCTGTTATCCTGTACTATCCCTGCATTCTTTATCAAGAAGGGATGCTGGTTACAGCATAGAGCACACACACTGGCACTTTGGATTATGTTTATCATGACAGTTCCACAGTTTGCAGACAGACTGGCGCCTGTTCCGACAACACATAATCCGAAAGCATTCTTTGCTGTAAGCTTTCTTTCTTTAGTTGTGAACGCAGCAGCAGTTATTTACCAGTTCAGCGTGATCCGCAAGAATAAGTTGAATCCATTTAGGGATGAGATTTATACAGATAAAGCATTTTACAAGAAAATAAATGCAGAGAATAAATAAAATCCGTGCTGGAAAAATCTAAGACAGTGAATCGATGAGAACAAGATTCACTGTCTTCTTTTTTGAATTTTCATTCCACATAAAGAAGAAAATATGATAGACTAAATGTGTATAGATTCATTCATTTACCAATGGAAATCTGATAGGATGGAAATATGAAAACGAGGGGGCGAGAAGTATATGGAAATTGATAATAACAGCAAGTTTGCTCGGTCGATATTGAAGACACTTTGCCAAAATTATTTCACGGGAATGGTAGTAGATGTGGAGAAAAATCAATATGAGGTGCTTCATTTTTCACCTTGGATGGAAAAATATTCAAAGCAGGGAAGCTTCTCGGAATTTGTTGACGAATATGTGAGGGATTATGTTACGGGAGATTTCAGGAAGGAACTCCAGAATGCTCTTTCAATCAGTATGCTTCGCAAGTATCTTGAAAGTATGCGAGGGGATAATACAGAGTGTAGTTATTATATGGAATATGAATCCTTACGTTACGGAGAACCACACTGGTGTAAGTGTAAGATGACCCCGATGTTGGATGAAGAAAATGAAAAAGCACAACATGTGCTAGTGCTTTTTCGGGATATTACGGAACAGAAAAACGCAGAATTAAAATATGAGGAGAATCTGAAGTCTGCAAAAGAGCAAGCAGAAGCGGCACAAAAGAGAGCTGAGAAAGCGCAGAAACGGGCCGAGAAAGCGAGAAAAGAGGCTGATCGTGCGAATGAAGCCAAGACAAATTTCCTTCGAAGAATGAGCCATGACATTCGGACGCCGATTAATGGTATTCGAGGACTCGTTCAGATGTCCTATTACTATGAAAATGATCCGGAGAAGTTGCAAGATTGTAGGCGGAAGGTACTTGGTGCAACGGATCATTTACTTTCTCTGGTAAATGATGTGCTGGATATGGGTAAGCTTGAAGCAGGACAATTTACTTTAAAACATGATCCGTTTATGCTAAGTAAGGTTCTTACAGAAGTAAATATGGTGTCAGAAACACAGGCGGAAAGTTGCAATGTTCATTTCATTTCTAAAGATATAGGTGAAATTGAGCATGACCATGTGATAGGAAGTCCTGTTTATTTGAAACGGATTTTCTTAAACTTCACAAGCAATGCAATCAAATATAATCGAGCAGGTGGTCAGGTCTATGTTCATGGACATGAGGTCTCTTTTGACGGAAAGACTGCTTTATATGAGTTTGTCTGTGAGGATACCGGAATTGGAATGAGTGAAGAGTTTCAGAATCGTGCGTTCGATCCGTTTACACAGGAAGAAAGAGATGATGCAAGAACGACATATGTCGGAACAGGTTTGGGACTGTCAATTACAAAACAGTTAATTGATCTGATGGGTGGCACAATAGAATTAGAATCTACAGTAGGTGTCGGTACAAAGATTACATTTCGTATTCCGTTGGAAGTTGATTTTGCAGAACATGAAGAGGAAAAAGAGGTTGATTATAGCAAGATTATGTTTGATGGAGTCAGAGTATTGCTTGCAGAAGATAATGACCTGAATGCAGAAATAGCTTCTTTTATGTTGGAGCATCATGGAATGAAGGTTACATGGGTTAAGAATGGCAAGTTTGCAGTGGACGAAATGAAGCAGCGGGCAGAAGATTATGATCTTATATTCATGGATATCATGATGCCAATCATGGATGGATTAAAAGCAACAAAGAAAATCAGAAAGATGGGATACACAATCCCGATTATTGCGATGACAGCAAATGCATTTACAGATGATATGCAGAAGAGTCTGGAAGCAGGTATGAATGCGCATCTGACGAAACCATTGAAAGAAAAATCGATTGTCAAGACGATTGTGAAGTATGTGAAATAATCTGTAGAAGACGAGAAAATAGAACAGGAAAGATAAGCTGAGAAATCGGATGACAGGAAGAAGATGAAAAAAGTAAATTCAACAAAAATAAAGGCGCAGAGAAGGTATTTTATGTTAGATAATATAAAGAAATATATTGCAGTATTTATGACACTTCTTTGTGTTATTACAATGTGTCCACAGATTGTGTATGCAGCTGATGAAGTACCACAGAGAGAGACAGTGCGTGTAGGTTTCTTTGAGATGAATGGATACCATATGCAGGATGAAGACGGGAATCGAAGTGGGTATGGCTATGACACACTCCGTTTGATGGCTCGTTATTGGAATGTAGATTATGAGTATATCGGTTACGACAAGAGTTGGAGCGAGATGCAGGTTCAATAGAAGACGTTTATGCTCCCGATGCGAAAAAAATAATCTATCCATCCAGAGAGGATGCTATGGAAGCAGTAAAAGCCGGAGATGCTGATGTGGCATTTGTGTACTATTACACAGCACAGGAATTTGTGAATAATGATTCCAGTGGGAGCGTGAGATATAGTCTTGTGAATCAACCGTCATTCCAATATCGTATTGCTTTAGCACCAAGGATCAATCATGCACTTGCAGATAAAATGGGAGGAACGATTGAATTCCAAAGTAAACAGGGAGTTGGTACTACAGCGATTATTAAAATTCCATTTAAACTAGGTCCGCAGGATATAAGCAGTAAAACAACAAATTATGATAATGTTTCTGTTGAAGGCATGCAAGTTCTGGTTGTAGATGACAATGAGCTGAATGTAGAAATTGCAAAATGCATGTTGGAAAACAGTGGTATGAAAGTGACCTGCGCAGCAGACGGTCAAGAGGCTGTTGAATTATTTGAAAAGTCAGAGCCTGGATATTACGGAGCTATTTTTATGGATGTTATGATGCCGAGAATGGATGGAGTGGAAGCAACGAAGACAATCAGAAATATGAAGAGAAGTGACGCATGGAATGTTCCAATCATTGCAATATCAGCGAATGCATTTATTGAAGACATACTTAACAGTAAGCAAGCAGGAATGAATGCACATTTGGCGAAACCGTTGGATGTAAATAAGTTACTTGAAGCATTGAAGAAATGTTTGGCCGAGAATAGCGAGTTGAAAATTCGGGAGGATTTGTGACCTGAAAGATCTATGTAATATGTCAATGTAATACTGAAAAAAGAAACAGAGTCAGCTGTTTTGTGGCTGGCTCTTCTTTATGTGAGAAGCATATCTTATGGGAAAATGTCTTAAAAAATCAAGGAAAACATTTAATATATGATATATTTGCAGATATTGGCTACTTTTCATCTGGATTTGGCAAGAAATGCATCTTCTTTTCTCCTATAATGCAATTGTAAACGAAAAGGAGGTGTTTAGAGATGATGAAGAGAATTAAAAGATGGCTGCATGAGATTTATGAAGAAGATATCAAGTTCTTCGGACAGATGAACGGAATGTATTTTCGATAAGCACTAGAAAAAGAAAATAAAAGAAAAAAGGAGAAAGAAAATTATGAGAAAATTAGCAAAATGGTTTGAAGAAGCACTTGAGAGTTATGTAAAATTAATGGGTAATACTTACGGATGGGGCGGAAGATTGTAAGCCATGGAATATACACAAAAATCAAATCAAATAAACAATAAAAAATAAGGGTAGATGTCTTGAGAGAAGATATCTACTCTTATTTTTTTATATATAGCAATTCTTCACAAATGTGATTCTATCCGTAAATGATTGTTTTATTTTCTCAAAAAGTATATACTTGTTTCATATACATTTACGTTATTTTGAGAAAGGAGCACCTTTTAAATGGACTCTATATTATACGAAAACTATCTGAATATTCTTAAACAGGAACTGGTACCTGCACTTGGATGTACAGAACCGATCGCAATTGCCTATACAGCGGCAAAAGCACGTCAGATTCTTGGAGAATTTCCAGATTCTGTAGAAATGGAACTCAGTGGAAATATTATCAAGAATGTTAAGGGCGTTACAGTTCCGAATTCCGGAGGAATGAAAGGAATGGAAGTGGCAGCAGTTCTTGGTATCGTAGGGGGAAATGCGGATAAGGCACTGGAAGTGTTGAGTGAAGTGACTTGTGAAGATATTGCGAAAACGAAAGAACTAATCAGTCAGAAGATCTGTTCCTGTTCTTTAGTTGAAGGAGTTGATAACCTCTATATTACAGCTAAAGTAAGAAAAGGAGAGCATTTTGCTTCTGTAACAATCGAACATCAGCACACGAATATTACAAGAATTGAAAAGGATGGTGAAGTGCTGTTGGATAATCCTTATAAATCAGAGGTTAAGACTACCGTAGATAAATCAAAACTTACGGTTAAAGATATCCTTGATTTTGCGGATCAGGTTCGTATGGAAGATGTGCAGCCGATCATTGATCGACAGATTAAACTGAATTCTGCGATTGCTCAGGAAGGACTTGATAATAACTATGGAGCGCAGATTGGTAAAACACTGATGCATGTATGGGGAAAGAGTGTTACTACGAGAGCCTGTGCAAGGGCAGCAGCCGGAAGTGATGCGCGTATGGGCGGATGTTCTATGCCGGTTGTTATCAATTCAGGAAGTGGTAATCAAGGCATGACGGTGTCGCTTCCGGTTATTGTGTTTGCAGATGAATGGGAAGTATCTCATGAGAAGCTTTGCCGTTCTCTTGTTGTCAGCAATCTGATTGCGATCCATCAGAAATATTATATTGGAAGTCTTTCGGCGTACTGTGGTGCAGTCAGTGCTGCCTGTGGCGCCGGTGCAGGTATTACCTATATGTATGGTGGAACCTATCAACAGGTTTCCCTGACAATCATTAATACACTTGGAAATATCGGAGGAATCGTTTGCGATGGAGCGAAACCATCTTGTGCAGCGAAGATAGCAACATCTGTTGATGCTGCGCTTATGGCTTTTCAGCTTAGTATTCAGAACAAAAGTTTCCTGCCGGGAGAAGGTATCATCAAAGATGATATTGAAGAAACAATTAAGAGCATGGGATATATTGGAAGAGTTGGTATGCGTACTACGGATACAGAGATTCTGAATGTAATGATAGACCGTGCAGACATCAATGAGGAGTGCTAGAAATGAATAATTTTATCTATGAAACACCAACAAAAGTATATTTCGGAAAAGACGAGGAATTAAAGGTCGGTAAGATCATTGCAGAGTTTCATCCAAAGAAAGTCCTGGTACATTTCGGTGGAAATTCCGCAAGAAAGAGTGGACTGCTTGATAAGGTGGAGAATTGTCTGAGGGAAGAAAACATCAGTTTTGTAGAGCTTGGCGGAGTAGTTGCGAATCCGGAACTTCCGCTTGTAAGAGAAGGGATTGAGCTTGGCAAAAAAGAAGGCGTAGACTTTGTTCTTGCAGTAGGAGGTGGATCCGTTCTGGATTCATCTAAGGCGATTGCAAATGGACTGGCGAATCCGGAAGTGGATGTCTGGGATTTTCATTGTGGTAAAGCTGTTCCACAGAAGACACTTCCGAAGGGAGCAATTCTGACATTGGCGGCAGCAGGTTCAGAGATGAGTTCTTCCTGTGTAATCAGTAATCCGGAAACAGGAGAGAAACGAGGATGTAACGGACTCTTTAACCGTATGAACTTTGCAATTGAGAATCCGGTTCTTACTTATACAGTAAGTCCTTATCAGACAGCATGCGGAGCAGTAGATATTGCAATGCATACGATTGAAAGATATTTCTGTCCGGGTGAGGATACCTATCTGACAGATTCGATTGCAGAGGCTGTGATCAAGAGTGTACGAAAAGCTGCAGGAGATTGTCTTAAGAATCCGGAAGATTATGCCGCACGAGCAAATATGATGTGGGCATCTTCACTTGCACATAATGGACTTACACAGTGTGGAAGAGAGTTCCAGCTCGTTGTTCATCAGTTAGAGCATGAAGTATCTGGAATGTACCCGGAAGTAGCGCATGGAGCAGGACTTGCAGCACTTTGGGGAAGCTGGGCCAGATATGTCTATAGAGAAATTCCAGAGCGTTTCCACAAATTTGCAGTGCGGGTAATGGGACTTGAAGATACCGGAGATGCAGAAGAGATGGCGATGCGTGGAATTGAAGCAATGGAGGCATTTTTCCGTGAAATAAAGATGCCGACCAATCTTCGTGAGCTGGGGCTGACTCCGAGTGAAGAAGAATTAAAAGAACTGGCACATAAATGCAGTTTAAATACAGGCGGACATAAGGGCTCTGCAAAAGTATTATATGAGGCAGATATGCTGGCAATCTATGAAATGGCAAAATAATAAGGAATGAAACGTATGAATGGTTTATTATTTCCGACATTAAAAAATTATAAAAAAGAATACTTTAAAAAAGATATTTTTTCAGGAATTATTATGGCAGCGGTGTCGATTCCGATTTCGATGGGATATGCACAGATTGCAGGACTTCCGGCAGTCTATGGACTTTATGGTTCGGTCTTTCCGATTTTATTCTTTGCACTGTTTTCTACTTCAAAACAGTTTATCTTTGGTGTAGATGCTGCACCGGCAGCGATTGTGGGAGCCGCACTTGTTTCACTTGGGATTGAGAGTGGAAGCAAAGAGGCAATGCAGTATGTGCCTGTGATTGCGCTTTTAACCGGACTATGGCTGTTGTTGTTTTATTTTCTAAA